>ERZ780162.1009-NODE-1009-length-20372-cov-4.050844_pt1 | contig 20372 bp, 15 predicted proteins | sample MGYA00511474_ERZ780162 | MGnify/ENA primary metagenome ERZ780162 (study PRJEB29588, sample SAMEA2143633) | human gut metagenome | biome: human gut; feature: human-associated habitat; material: faeces | place: Denmark | collected 2008/2010 ...
GGAGCAGATCCCCAATGAAGAACAGCGGGTCTTTACCCTGTCCGGCGTGATCGTGGCCAGCGACAAATTTATCAACAGAGGCTATCTGGAGCAGCTTAGAAGGAGGATTAATATGACACAATTAGGACGTTTATATGAAAAAGAAAAAATCGAATATGCGAATCAGAAGACGAAAGAAATGGCTGCAAAAATGCTGGAGGAAGGGATTGACATTATAAAGATCATGAAGATCACCGGCCTCACAGAAGAGGATCTTTTACAGCTTCAAAAGGACGAAACCATAACTGTGTAACCTGTCAGGAGGGTACTATGGAAGCAACTTATGATACATCTGATTATCGGAAATTTCTGCAGGTTTTTGGCACCGGGCAGGAAGATATTTACAGAAAATTTAAGAATTTGAAAAACGATCTGAATATTTCATGGGAGAAATTTGCCCGTTTGAAATGGGAACAGATCGAACTGGAAAATGGAACGATTACTCTTCCTTTTTTTAACTAAAACCTAAAAATGCAGAAAAATGATACTTTTCAATACAATCTCTTGTGGCAAAGTAAATATCTGACACTATCTGAAAAAAGCTGTGATCACTTTAAGGTTCGAGTTATTTGCGATGCCCTTACTGCGCATGAAATCCATGATCCACACTTTTAGATCACAGAACTCCTGGAAAACCATTAGCTTATAGGCAGCCAATCCACGAATGACAGAGTGTCACATAGCAGGAACTATTAACCCTGGCTCTTTTCAGTTGCTACCAGTTTTTAACTTTGTCATAACAGAAAGAATGCAGGATCTGGTACCTGAACAGCTTCAGGATTTTTCCCGACTCATTAAACGTTATCAGAATCAACATTTTACGTCTCTGAAAAGCTAAACGAAAGAGAGCAGAACCTGTTTTTAATAGTTCTGCCTTCTTTCGTCTTATAATGCAGTATTCTGATATTCAGAGCATTTGAATAATATTGACAGAATGGGGTTCCAGCATTACTGAAAGCGTTTTTCCACAGACCACTGTCTCCTCTTTTCGGACTTTCACTTCTGCCCTGTCCACATCGTTGTAAGCATCTTTTGAATCTCCATTCAGTCGGAAAATTACGACCTTGCCCTCTTTTCCTGTTTCCAATACCAGTTCCTGACTCTCTGAAGGATGCTTGTTCACAGCGGCAACCGCAATTCCTTTCCGATCTGACCAGCATGTCGCAAGAAGATCAACGATTTTAACTGTCCGTGTTCCTCCTGCTTTATGGGGTACCATCATGACAGGCGGCTTCTCTCTCTCCCACAGATCCACCACCGTATCACCCAGTTCGTTTACATACAGATCGAACACATGGTAGGTACTTCTAAGCACAATTCCATCCGGATAACTGTAAATACATCCTCTGGTATTCAGAACGGGAGCAAAATTTGCCATTCCCACAATATCACAGTTCCGGTTCATCGCATTCAGAAAACAGGCAGAAAACACTGCATCTGCCATGGTATAGGTCGCATTATCATCATTCAGATCCCGCGGTGTAAGATAGGATTCCTTTTCCTCTCCCTGCCGGATCGTATGTACATTTGGATGATGCCAGCTTCTCAGATTCCATTCATCAAAAGCGATCCGTATGCTGTTGTCCAGTTTCATAGCGGCAAGCATCCCTCTTACCTCATCCACCGCATGGTCGATGTGATCTGTATAAGCCATACATTCCTCATAGGAGGCAGGATCATTCTTCTCCGGCATCATATCCCAGTATTCGTGGATGGAAATCCAGTCCAGCCAGGGCCCGCAGTTTTTCAACAGGCTGAGATTCCAGTCAATATCTGAAAGCGCGGCAGCGGACAGCTCTACTATGGGAGAAACATGCTTCATCATTTTTGCTGACTCTCTTACAAGCCTGCCCCATTCTTCAGATGATTTAGCTCCGATTTCCCAGTGTCCGTAATTTTCATTTCCGATACTCCAGTATTTAACCTGATAAGGCTCCCTGTGACCGTTTTCAATTCTCCATTTCGCATATTTTCCTTCCGTTTCCAGGTTACAGTATTCCACCCAATCGCTCATCTCTTCGGGCGTACCCGTTCCTGCATTGGTACAGATATATGGCCTGCATCCGATTTTCCGGCAAAGTTTTATATATTCGTCTGTACCAAAGGTATTAGGGTCCTCTACTCTCCACGCCTTATCAAAAAAAGGGGTCCGATTTCTTCCTACTGCATCCTTCCAGTGATAGGATGATACAAAGCAGCCTCCCGGCCAGCGGAGCACTGGCACTCTGATCTTTTTCATTGCTTCCAGGATATCAGTTCGAAATCCATCCTCATCTGATCTTACGTTTTCCGGATCATAAATTCCTCCGTATATCTGTCTGTGAAAATGTTCGATGAACTGCCCGTAGATCATCGGATCCCTTTTACCAAAAATTCTGTATGGATTAACCTGAATATGTATAGCCATACCTGCTGCTTCCTTTCCCTTTCACTTTAATCTGTCAGTTTTGTATATACTCGGCAGACGTAACCAGTCTGCACTTTTATCGGTGGTTTAATATAATCCCCCCATGCCAGTTCCGGATAGTTAAATTCACAGTTGATATGAAATAACGTATCTCCCTCCTCCTCTCCGTTCAGCACCAGAAAATAGTCAATCGGGACATAACAGGCACTGGAACCTTCTGCCTTTTCACCAGTTGCTTCTATCCGGATACAATGTTCCCCAAAGGTCAGGCCTTCCACAGAAAAAACCAGTTCTCCATACAGTCTCTGATACTCCCTCGGATTTTTCTCAGTCCTGGAAAGACCAAGATCAATCGTATCTGCAAGCCGCCCGTCAATGAACACCTTCGCCACGCCACAAATATTATCCCGACTTGTAATCCAGGCAATTCCCGTTCCAATAAAAGTATATTCACATATATCTCCCGTCTTCGTCAACCAGGTTTCTGTTCCATTCAGACTATGAAATCTGTTTCGGCGGATCAGATATTTCCCGAAATACTGCACTCTCGCATCTCTGTCTGAAACAATATTTTCCGGATTATGGCTGATTTCCATCCGTACGGCAGCCGTTCCGTCCGATACAGCAGTAAACCCTGCTTTTTTTCCACCGAGTCTGGCCTGATACACGGAAGCTTTGGTGCTGGAAAAGTCCCTGGTCCCCCTGTGTCCAATTTCATATTTTCCAAACACTCCCCAATCCATCTCATCCATCTTCCAATCCCAGCCGGGATCACGATCCATCGGATTGCGACCTTCTCTATTATGCTTCTCAGCGGTTCCTCTCAGACGTCCGATATGCCAATCCGGATATACATTCCACACTCCCTGACGTTTCCATGACAGTTCTTCCATTTCTTTCACCACACGATAAGTGATCCCCACCTCACTATAGCCTCCTGCATGGCTGGTTATGCTCGCCGATATTGCCACCTGTCTCGGGCTGGGATACGGCATGTCCATAATCCTGCACTCTGTCTCCATTAACCCTTTCGTGTCTACACGAATAAGGAAACGCACCTTTACGTTGTCGTATCCTCCGCTGAGGGTTATCCTCGCGCAGCTTTCTTCCTGCATGACATCCATATTTTCCAATTTCCATGGGCCAAGGCAAAGACCATTCAGATTCAGATAAGGTCCGCCAGTTAAAACCAGCCGTCCCTGATAACGTCCCTCCTCTATCAGTCCTGTCTTTTCCGAAAACATCAGCAAGAAATCTTTTCCACAAATTTTTATCTTCTCATTTTCCCGGATTATTTCGGGCGGTATCCCTTTTGAGAGCGAAAGAACTTCTATCTCTTTTTTCCCAAGAGGATAACAGGCTTCTTCCACATGATAACCCTGCGGATCTATAAAATCCAACTCCAAAGTTTGTTTCTCTGTAAGTAAGACCGGAATCAACAGCTGTCCTTTCTTCCCCGGTCCGATATCCGGACCGTTACATTCTCCGTATTTTTTTCCCAGCCTCCATCTGATCAGAACCTCGCTTAACTTTGTGTGGTTAAAACGGTTTTCCAACTGAATTCCGATCTCACCTGTAGAGGCAACATAAGGTTCCCCAATAATATGGATAGGAGAATATCCCTTTCGTATATGCCAGTATTCCGGCTTTAATCGTCTCCACCCATCTATAATCCCCCATTCCAAGCCGCTTTGCCTTCCATCTTGCACTCGAATATCGTCAATTCCCGCCCATACCGCACAGCCCAAGGCCCCCTTTGTATCCCATATGCGGCTCCAGAAACGGCTGATCGTTTCACCCCAAAAGTCCCTGACTCCCGGATCTCTCCTCAATTCTCTGATATCATAGCATGGGATATGAATAGATTCATCATGGAATACAGGAAACGGCCCCGGTTCCCGAAAACTTCTGCGAAAGCATTCCGAAAGCTCCGACAGATTCCGATCCCAGCGATCGTAATGCGTGCTCCAGATATCCACCGGATCGTCGTCATCCATCTGTGTCATGGGAAAACTGAATATGGTCAGTCTGGATGGGTCCTCCTTATGCGCATAGGCGTTCATCTTTGCATGATTTTCTCCCCAGTGGCTTTCATTTGCCAGTGACCAGATCACAACACATGGATGAGAGCGGTCTCTCTCAATCATTTCCGCAAACTGTCCCATAAAATATGGCTCACAGGCGGGATCGTTCTCAATTCCACCATGAACAAAAGATACCGCAATCTCATCTTCAACATAAATTCCGTACTGATCGCACAGATCCAGAAAATCAGGCCTGGGCGGATAATGGCTTGTACGGACAAAATTGATATTTGCTTCTTTCAGCAGCTGAACATCCCTTTCCACCAGCTCGTGCGTCAGTGCCCTCCCGGTGAGAGGATGAATATCATGCCTGTTAATGCCGCGCAGTTTCAACCGGTCGCCATTGATGTATACTTCATTCCCCCTTCGCTCGATCTGCCGGAATCCAAACCGCCGTACCGCTTCTTCCCGGCTTCCGTCTTCAGCAGTAAGCACTGCATGTAGAGTATACAGACTCGGATGCTCACTGTCCCACTTTTTCGGCATGCTCACCATGTACTCCTGTCTCAGACAGCAGTCCGGCTGTCCGCTGATGCTTCCCAGCTTTATTTTTCTGCCTTCCGGATCGACAAGGGACAACTCTATCATGCCTTTCCCACCGGAAATCATTCCTGACACGATGAGCTCTGCATCTTCATACCATTCATCAAACTTTGTTTCTACATGGAGCCGCGACAAGCCGGTACGGGGAAGGGCATACAAAATGACATCTCTTATCAGCCCTCCACGGTGAAACGGATTCACCTCGTCCGGCCTATCTTCCGTCCCCACAACAAGCAGATGACTTTTTCCTGGAATGACCAGTCCGGTGAGTTCACAGTCCCAGCTCACAAAACCTCCATAATGATCTCCTGCATATTTTCCATCCAGGAAGACCCTTGCATAACAATTCGCCCCATCAAAGCGCAGGAAAATTCTGTTGTCCTCCCATTCTTCCGGGATAAAAATAGTTCTCATGTAGGCGTACGATCCATCTTCTCCTTCCACTTGTGAAGGGACACTTACTTCTTCCCAGCCTGCACTATCCTGATTGAGAATCCTCAGATCTTTCGGCGGGTTCCGGTTCAGTTTCCATTCTTCTCCATTCAGGCTCATCTGCGGATGATCCAGATGCTCTGTCTTTTCTGGCAGAGGATTAAGACGTGGCTCAGGCCATCTGTTTTCCCAGTTCATTTCACATTCCTCCCACTACTTTCATTAAAACTTCAAAAACTAACGATCATCATTAACCTATCATCGGAATAGTTGCCGGCATTTTTAAAAATGGTGCTTTATCTCCATTTTTCACATCATAAAGATCTTCCGCGGTTGTCCGGATGGCATCCATCATCTCCCGATATGGCTGCATGCATATATCGATCAGCCCGATCTGATAGTTCTCTCCATCGAATCTTCCCAGACAGAACTCATCCTGATATTGAAACCAGTGAGCGCCTACACCGCAGGGATTTGCCGCTGTTTTTTCCACAAACATGCGCCACATCACCCCTCGTTCTGTCTGGTCCTTTACACCTTTCAGGCCTGTTGCAGGAAGTCCCTTGTCCAGGGCACCGCAGTGATATTCCCCTATAAAAAGCGGCCTGTCAATACCGGCAGAAAGGATAAAATCCATATCCGGATCGATCGAATAACAGTTAAAGGAGAACACATCAAAATATTCCCAGCCTGCCAGCATATCTTTGTTATTCATCTTGGCCCAGCGCATGCCAAGATTCATGTGGTTGGGATCCACTGCCCTGCAGGCTTCCGACGGGATCCTGCAGTATTCTCTGACCAGAAATCTGGAAAATTCCCGCAGATCAGCTTCCGAAGCCGGATACGCGCCCATACAATCATCAATCGGCTTTTCCATGTCACTAAACGAAGAAAAATCAGCATCCCAGGTCATATTCATCTTCTCAATGATCTTGTAACGTTTTGTCAGAAATGAGATCAATCCTCTCCGGCAGTAAGTCATTTCAGGATTATGCAGTACCTCATTGGCGACCGCTATATCTGCAATAAAACCAAATCCCGGTTCGTTACGCAGAAAATAGCCGATCAGCCATTTATCTTCTTTCCATTTTTCCCCCATATACCCGTTTCAGATTTGCTCTCCCGTAATCATACAGACGTATCGAACGGTCAAACCATGGATGTTTCTTCTCTTCCAGAAATTCATCTCCTTTTTCAGATACTGTCTCCAAATTTCCTGTAAAGCCGGTAATATCCCCTTCCTGTCCTAGACGTACACAGCAGACACCCATGGAAAAATAATCATACCCATCCGGGTCGACGAGATGCCATCGCCCACCCTTCGTCTTGACCGAATCGAAAAATCCTGTTTCCCCAGTCAATTTATGGGACGTATCACCTCCAAATCGATCCCAGTCTGCAAACGGATACATCGCCTCTCCTTCATTTGCCTTCATCGCAGATGCAAGTTCTTCATCCCTTCTGATCTTTCCCGGCCATTCTTTCGGCTTCCACTGGCCATATCGATCCACAAGCTTTCTGAGTAGAAGCGAGAATTCGGAGGGCTTTTCATCGCTTACATAAAAATTCTCAAGTCGTATTCGGACATCATGAAACGCCTCCTTAATACCGAGTTCTATCTTTTTTACATTCTCCCGTCTTGTCCTTACGCCCTATACGACCTGTTTCAGCATTCCCGCCGGGCGATCTAATGTTCCTTCTCTGCAGTCTACACAATTTAATTCGAAACATACTTTTGTTTTCAGGCTCGGCAATAATACAAACCTGATATATACCGTTTCTATGTCCTCATTTTCATCCGTGAAAAATCTGAGCATCAAAGGCAGTGAATGCTCCTCCAGGATTTCGATGTAACCGATCAGATACCTCTTTTCAGGATCGTCATCCGCTCCTTCCAGAGTTATGCTGCCGCCTCGACTGCTATAACAGATTTTTATTTTATCTTCTCTGACCTGAGATAAATCTGCCCCTCTGGCTTTGGATTTTCTGAAATCAATCTTTTTCATATTCCTGTAAATATCCTTTTCGCACATCTCTATCTGAGTTCTGCCACAGTATTTTTCTCAGCATGAAACGAAATAGATACACAAAAGTCTATAAAACGAGCCAGCTGCCCGCCTGATCCGGCAGGACAGCTGGCTCCGTCTCAATGTCCTGTATATCTTTTGCTGCTGATTATTGCGCTTCCAGAGAATCTTTGACCTGCTGGGCTTTTTCAAGTTCGGTCATACGCCAGTCCACGATATCCTGCGCGCCAAGGTCCTGACAATCCTGGATCATCTGGTCCCAGTATCCTTCAAATTCTTCATCGCTTTCCGAGTACACCATCTTCCAGCTCGCTTCTACCACGATTTCTTTGATGGCATCAATGGTCAGCTGCATCATATCATCCGGCTGAGGGCAGAAGTTTACAACGTTGTCCAGAGGGCTCTCCGCAGTGAAGGCATCGTTATCAACCAACTGATCGTAAAATCTGTCATAACCAAAGGTCTCTCTCCACTGCTCATAGGATATATCATTATTTTTCTCGGCCAATACCTCATACCAGTTCGCGATACCCTTGTATTCTCTTGGTCCATCCGGTCCTATATAGGAATTCGCATAGCTGGAAGATGTAAGACGGTCTTTATCCAGCCACAGTACCATTTTCTCACCGTTAATCTCTGCTTCGACCCCGTTTAGTGCACAGTCAAGGCCATACTCTGTCGGCACTACCAGTCCATCGTCATCATACTCCCAAAGGATGCCTTCCGGTCCGCAGTAAATTTCAAAATAGGTATCAGGATCAGCAAGCATATCAACTGCCCGCAGCGTTGCATCCAGATTAGAACAATTTGCGTTCACTACCAGGTAATTATCGGTTCCGTAGGACTGCAGCCATTTCTCAGGATATATCTGCTGTCCTTCCATATATACAGGAAGATATCCCGCCCATCCTGCCGCAGTTCCACTGGGGATCATGCAGGCAAGGCTCTTTTCCACCTTCGCTTTCTGAGTCTCTCTGTCATTGTTTATGCTGTCAGGATCCATCACACCTTCCCTGTAACATTCATTGTACCATTTCAGCCCCTGATAGTATAAGCTGTCCCGGTTAGTCTCCAGAAGATTATAGTATTTCCCATTTACCATATCGGTCTCGATCAGATAAGGAAGGTTATCGCTCTCATAACCAAACCATTTATTCCAAAGCTGAATATTTCCCCAATAAGTAGCGTCACTTCCGGCATTCAGCATGGTCCCCCATGTCTTGGTCCCGTCATCCGCAGTGGGTTTTATCTCCATCATTTGCTTCATTACCGGAATCAGATCATCCACGGAATTAATTTCAGGACATCCCGCCGCATAATAAACATCCCAGTTGACCTTAATCGCATCCCTTCCCGAATCCGCCCAGAGACCATTATCTTTCGGCAGTTCAAACACACCCACCTGCGTGGGAATGCCATACAATACACCGGTATCTGCGCTGCGATACTGTCTGGAATAGTTTATCGCTGTCATCAAAGGCATATCTGCTACCACATGCGGAAGCTTTTCTTCTGTCAGATAATCATCCAGGTTCAGCACCAAGCCCGCTTCTATCAGGGTAGCCAGATTCTCGCTGTTTACGAACATGATATCAGGCAGATCTCCGCTTGCCAGGATCGCATTAGTCTTTTCCTCTGACCATGCCCAAATCTCTACCTCTAATCCACGTTTTGCCAGAATGTCCGATTTATAGCCGGAGACCAGACCACTCGCCGTGGATCCATCAGACGGATAGATCGTCACCTTAGCCAGTTCCCCGGGCGCTGTATCCTCTGCCGCGGATGTGGATATTCCTTCTGTTGACGTTCCTTCCGCAGTAGCGCCTTCAGTAGAGGCAGCACTCTCGGACACAGTCTCACTGCTTCCGCAACCTGCTGCCACCAGCATACCAGCCGCCAGGACAACCGCCAACATTTTTTGCAGTACCTTTTTTTTCATGTTACTTCCCTCCTGTTTGCTTTTTATGACTTATCAGAATCCTGAGATTCCTTCTGTCGTTTGATTTTATCTGTGCAATTTTCTCCCGCACTCATCCCTTTACGGCTCCGATCATTACGCCTTTAACATAATATTTCTGGATAAACGGATAAACCAGCACGATCGGTATAATAACGATAGCTGTCAATGTCAGCCGTATACTTGTCGGCTGGATGGTAGAAGCCACCCCGAGCGCTTCGGCCTCACTGTTGATCTGCTGCGCAGCATTTCTGATCTGATTCTGGAATTCAAACAGTAAAAACTGCAGCGTATACAGTTGCGGTCTGGTTACATACAACTGCGTGGTAAAGAAATCATTCCAATGGCCGACCGCGCTGAAAAGACCTACTGTAGCCAAGATCGGTTTCTGAAGCGGAAGCACGATCCGGATAAATCGCGTCATATAGCCGGCTCCATCCAATACTGCTGATTCTTCCAGCTCCGCCGGCATCGCTTCGATGGAAGTCTTGACCAGAATCATGTTATAAACACCCACCAGCCCGGGAAGAATATAGATCCAGAAAGTATTGAGCAGCCCCAGCATTTTGTTATTTAAATATACCGGGATCATTCCTGCCGAAAAATACATCGTAGCCACCACCGCACGATACCAGAACTTTCTTCCCCACATTTCCTGTTTGGTAAAAAAATAAGCGAGATAAGAGGTTGCGAACATACTGAGCCCCGTCCCGATCACAGTACGCGCTACTGTAATCATGGTGGCATTTCCCAGATTCTGAACTTTCAGAACCTCCCTGTAATTCTGTAACGTCAGCCCCCTCGGATACAACACGATCTGACCCACCTCCACCAGCCTCGGATTACTGATGGTGCAGATAAAAAGATAATAAAACGGGAAAATACACACCAGTGCAGCTATCATGAACAAAATTCCGCATATCGCATTATAAGCGATATCAGCCCTTGGCATTTTCTTTTTTACCTGTACTTCTTTTTTCATTATTTCCTCGCATTCTGAAAGCTTTTAATCTGATACTGACTAAAATACACTCGTTCCTCTGACCTTTTTGGATGTAATATTGGCTATGCCGAATAAAGTCAGCGCAACTACAGATTTCATAATTCCAACTGCAACGGAGAAAGAAATCTGCCCTCCTTTGATGCCAAGATTATAAACATACAGATCCAGCACCTCTATGCTCTCTTTATTCAATGCGTTGCTGAATGCCAGATACTGGTCTACTCCTGTATTAAGGAAATTACCAATACTCATGATCAATAGCACAAAAAATGTCGGGATCAGCATGGGAATGGAAATATAACGTATCCGCTGCATCCTGCTGGCCCCGTCCACCATCGCGGCTTCATACATTTCCTGATCAATTCCTGCTATTGAAGCAAAATATACGATGGCGCTCCATCCAAGACTTTTCCACTGTTGGAGCAAGACCATTTTGATCCAGACGTGATCACTGGAAACCATATAGTTGGTAGGTTCCGTGATCAATCCCGCATCCAGCAGAACATTGTTTACAAGCCCTCCAGAAGATAAAAAGCTGTTTACCAGGGAATAGATCACCACCCAACCGACAAAGTTAGGCAGCGTAGTAACCGACTGGACAAACTTCTGATACTTCTTGCTTCGCATCTCACTGAGAAATACCGCAAATAAAAGTGGTAAAGGAGTAAACAGATACCCCAGAAAATGGATGCCAAACGTATTGGTCAGCACTCTTATTAGATTTCGGCGCATGACTACATTACCAAACAACGCGGTAAAATTATCCAGTCCAACAAAGGTACAGTCCCATACGCTCTTTCCGGGCTTATATTGAAAAAATGCGAAAGACCATCCCCAAAGAGGCAGATAATTGAAGATAAAAACAATCACGATCATCGGCAGTGCGTAAAGAAAAATTTTTATACCATTCTTCTTTTTCCTGATGGTATTTGTCAGAGAACCGGACATTCTCCCTGAATAACTCTTGCTCAATTCCTATCCCCTTCCTTTCTGCGTTTGCTGTTATAAATCTTAACGAATATTTCTTTTTAACGATAGAAATTTTTCAAGTAATTATAAGTAAAATTTTTACCCCCTGATGATCCAGACTCCCTTAAGTTTCACTTTTCTCCAGCACAAAAAACCTTCTGACCGATAAATCTTTTACCATCGGTCAGAAGGCCTGTCTCAAAGTTTCTCCACCTCTATTTCATCCCTATATCCTCTTGGGGACATACCAGTGTATTTTCTGAATACCTTTGAAAAATAATTGGGATCAGAATACCCTGTATACGCCGCGATTTCCGTAATGCTAAGCTCCTTATTTGGCATCATTTGTTTCGCTTTCTCCATACGGACCGCTTCGATATAGGTTTTCATCGTCATCCCTGTTTTTTCCCGAAACAGAGTGGAGAGATAACTCGTGTTCAGGAAAAATACACCTGCTATCTCAGCTGCGCTCAGATTTTGGGAATAATTGTTTCTGATGTAATCTTTAATCTCAGTGATCAATTCCTTCCGCTCCCCTTTTTCTCTTGTCTCGCAGACATAACAGATCATCTCCTTCAGCGTATTCTTCAGTTCTTTTTCCGTCTGGTACCTCAAAAGGTAATCTTTCTCCCGCACATGCCGGAACAGGATATCTGCCTCCAATTCATCTATCTCCCTCCGCGCCATGCGCTTTAATATGAGGATCAACTCCATGATACAGTTTTCGATCGCAACAATACGGTTGTTTTTATTCACAATCAGTCCGGGAAGCAGCATCATTTCGCTACGGATTGCCGCATAATTTCCATTCGGTATCTGTCTGTAAAGCGACTCAAAAATATGGTGGATCTGCCCCAGTTGATCTTCTTCTATCTTTTCGCGTTCTTTTTCCCAGATATCCCTTCTGAGTATCTTTCTTTCTGGATAGAATATCTTGCTCTTAAGGAGCCCGACACACTCCCGTACAGCTGCTCTTATCTCCGACTTCGGATGTATTTCTGACCAGGCCGTATTTCCTTCCTTGTCTCTCAGAACGGCCCATACCCGTGTTACCGCCTTAAATATCTCCTGTTCCTCAAGATCATTTCCACTTAATAAATATGTATAACAGCCTGTATAGGGATAATCCGGAATACGATAGAGATACACCCCTTTTAGCCGGCCCAGAGAGCCCTGAAGTTCTGAATGAATAGTCAGCTCTGTCCGTTCGTTTTCTTCCATGCAGAAAGCGAGTGCAACCACTTTATCTCCAAAAATCTGCGCATTGATCCCGTCTTTGCCTGATTTTTCCTTCAGACGTCTGCTCAGTTCTTCTTCCGTCAGCTTATGTATGATGCTCTCCAGTAATCTTTCCACCTCCGGCACTTTAACCGGTTTCAGGATATAGTCGTCAACACCCAGGCTGATCGCCTGTCTGGCATAATCAAAATCATCATATGCACTGGTAATGATATAATGAATGTTTGAATATCGTTTCCTAGCTTCCTGTATAAATTCAAGGCCATCCATCAACGGCATACGGATATCCACAAATATGATCTGCGGTCTGAACTGCTCTATCATCTGAAGCGCTTCCACACCGTTCTCAGCTTCCGCCTCCACCTGAAGTCCCAACCTGTCCCAATGAATTCTGTTCAACAGACTTTTTCGAATAAATTTTTCGTCATCGATCAGCATTACTTTATACATTTTCAATCACCTCTACCTGTTTGGTTAAATAGGGAATTTTGATTGAAATACAGGTTCCATGTCCCGGCTTGCTGAAGATTTCTATGCTATATTTTTCTCCGTAATACAACCGCAGACGCAGATGGACATTCATGATTCCCAGCGACTTATACTGATTGATATATTCCAGTGGTCTTTCTGTTGTAATTTCAAGCTGACGCCGCATTTCCTCCAGACGCTCTGGTGAAAATCCCACACCGTTGTCAAAAATCATGATCGAGATCAGGTCATCTTCCTTCACGATCCGGATCCGCAGCATGCCGTCCTTCCATGTTTCGGCCAATCCATGGGTCAGGGAATTTTCCACCAGAGGCTGGATCATGAATTTGACAATGATGCATTCCATACAGTTTTCATCCACATCATAATATACTTCAAACCGGTCCTGAAACCTCATTTTCAGTACCTGCACATAATTTCTGACCTGTTCCATCTCCTCCTGAAGTGTGGTGATCTCGTTCATCTGCGTATTGTATCTGAGCATATCGCTCATGCATTCGCTCATCTGTATGACTTCCTCGTCCATCCCTTCGCTGGCAAGGCCGATTATGGTTTCCATGATATTATGCATGAAATGTGGATTGATCTGCTGCTGAAGGGCCTTGATCTCCGCTTCTTTCAAAAGGATCTGTTTGGCTTCCACCGCCTCCATCAGGCTTTTGACCTTTTGCATCATTTCATTGAATTCCCGGATCAGAACGCTGATCTCATCGGGTATCGCCGGTTCAAGCGTTATATCTAGTTTCCCTCTTTTTACCAGCTCCATCCCATCCGACAATCTTCTGTAATTTACAGTGATAACATTCAGGAAATACCTGGAAAGCCACACCGCGGCCAAGAGTATCAACAGAAGGAGCACAAACAGAACAGGGAACATCCTGTAATAACTCTGAAATAATTCTTTTTTCGATAAAGCCATACATATATGCCATCCTGTATTCTGGGAAGTTCCATATGCCAGAAGATATTCCTTTGTCTCAATCCCTCCATGCTCCTGCTTTTTATAAATATCATCTCCGAGTTCGATTATCAGCTTGTCCCAGAATAAAACCTCTCCTTCTTCATCCGTTATCGTTGTCCCGGCCACACGGCTGTAATCATGCAGGAACTTCTCCTTCAGATACATAAGGTCCATGTCGATCTTAAGATATCCCACCAGCCCGTCTCCGTACAGATCATCGACCCGATAGATCACGGAATGCACAAAGTTCGGTTCTTCTTTCGTTGCCGCCTTTGAGATAATAAGCCGTTCCTTGCCGGTCCACAACATTTCTTGATACCATTTTTCATAACGATAATCCGACACATCCCTTTCGCTCATCAGGGAATAAATATTCTGATATTCTCCTTCTTTATAGAAGCTGAGACGCAGATCAGGCCTTGAATTAAAATACAGGCTTTCGATACTTTCCAGCCATCTCAAGTCGTCTGCTCTGTCTACGTCTCTCTTAAGGAATCGGATGATATCCTTATTATAGATTAGAGAATACGCAATATTATCCACATCGCTGAAATACTGTTCGATCATGGACAGATTGGATTCCATCATATTCATTCCCATTTCGAAAGACTGTTTTTTCATATTACGCTGTACGATCAAAAACTGACAGAAAAAAAGCAGGCAGTTGGAAACGATGACCACACACATCAGGTATTGCATAAATCGGTAAATTATTGTCTTATTCTTCATTCAGACTCTCCTGTGTATCAAGTGTCTCCAATGACTCTTTGATACGCTCTATACACTCTTCCATATTCTGTTCCTGAAGAAGATATTGGGCGACCTCATCTTCCACGATATCAATTGCCTCCAAATACACAGCATTAGATGGTACACTGCTCGCTCTGCCTTCCACGAAGAAATAATCCAAATGCTCCGGTTGCTCCATGGAATCCAGATAAACCTGCCTTATTTCATCCGAATTCCATGCCGGGATATAACCCCGCTGAGCCAGAATAGAAGCCCCTTCCGGTCCCGATAAAAATTGTATGAAATCCCACGCTTCTTCCGCATACCGTGTAGTCGTCGTCATCGCCGCCACCGCCGCATCGGAAATATTGTATCGGGGTTTTCCCTTCCATTGAGGCATCGGGGCTATATCATAAGAAATGTCCAAATTATCTTCTGCGATCGCCTGATTCAATATAGCGACAGACCAGTCCCCGGAAAAAAACATCCCGGTATTTCCTTCCAGGAAAATATCCTCACTACTGATCCCGGCATTTCCAACCCGCTCCTGGTAAGGGATCTGGGCGCCTTTTTCATATGTCAGATCATAACACCACTCCGCTGACTCCATAAACAGCGCAAGCTCATCCTCATTCATGGGATTATTTGCCCCAGCTGTTCTGGCTGGTACTCTCCACCATATATTGTCCGGTGCATAGCTTAAAGAACCGTAAATTTTCCTCATACCAACCTGGCCGGTAAGTTCTACAGCTATCTGCGCATAATCATCCCATGTCCATCCTTCCTCCGGGTAAGGAACGCCCCTCATATCGAACAAATCCTTATTATAATAAACAGCCCATTTGCTCTTCCGATAAGGGCGCATATATTCGCAATATCTGGCGTCTTCTTCCCGATACCAGTCCTCATAGTTTTCCTCTGCTTCCTTAAGCCAGGGAGCAAGACTCTGAAGAACACCTTTCTCCACCCAGACAGAGGGCCCCCCAATATCGGCAAACAGGACCACGTCCCCTGTCCGAGCACCGTTTTTAATCCCCATCATCTGCTGCGCATATTCAGTCGCAGGAATAATATTCAGATTGACTGAAATGCCTTCTCGAGTTGCCATAAACGCTTCCGCAAGTGCCCTCAGATTTTCCTCCTCGTCCTCCCATGCAAATACCTCAAGCGTAACCAAACTTTCCGTATCCGCTTCCGGTTTCTGAATGCGATATTCTCTGTCCTGACATCCAGTTAGGAAAAGCAGCAACACAAGGAGACAGATACAGCAAAACCTTTTCATATTTCCACTCTTTTTCCTATACCGCATTATCTTCCTCCGAACCTATCCGCAAGAATCTCATATGCTTTTTCCGGGTCTATCTGTCTCAGCATGATCTGCTGCTCCAGTTCCTCCATCAAGCCTCCGTTCGCTCCGTCGTCTATCGCTTTTTGATCGCCGATGTTGACCGGTCCTGTGGATATACTGTGCTGCTCTGCAAAATGTATCATCTTCGCCATTTCCTTCTGCGCATCATTAAATCCAGCGAACAGTTCCTCCCGCACCACTCTGGAAGCCGGCATCCCTCTTTCTGCATTCAGGATCCGATTGGCATCCAGATCATTGATCAAAAAATCGATCAGCTTCGCCGCGGCTTCTTTATGCTCGGAAAGAGCTGACATACACACATGAATCCCCGGCCTGATCTCCATGCCTCCTACCTTCTCCATACCGGGCAACGGCAGAAGTCCCATCTGCATTCCGCTTTTTTCCGTCCGTTCTTCAAATTGATTGGAATAAAGAATATCTGCCGCATATTCTGTCTGATCCTCTCCGGCAGTCGGTTCCAGTCTTGAAAAATATGTTTCCGTGTAGGGGGGGGACAAGTCCTTCTTCTTCCCAGCGCAGCCACATCCGGTAATAATCCACATAGGTTTTTTTCGAGAACCCGATTGCGGGCATCTCTCCCTCCTGAAACTTACACTCCCCTCTCTGCAGGCAAAAATATTCAAACATGAAATCCCTGTTAAAGATATTCCCCGCGACCGGGCCTTCCCCATTTCCTTTTACCTTGAGCAGAGCTTCCTCCATTTCCTCCAGAGATCGATATCCATTCTTCGGGATCCTGAGACCTGCATTTTCAAAATATTCCGGGATCACCACCATACATTTCACATTACATCCTAAAGAAAGCCCGTACAGCCTGCCGTTTATCTTCCCTGTATCAAGCAGATCGGATGAGATGTCATCAACATTGATAATTCCAATATCCACATACTCATCAAGCGGTTCCACAAGCCCCTTTTGCATATAATCATTGTCAGCACCCACATACCCCTGCCAGACGTCCGGCATATAACCTGTCTGGATAAAGATATCCATATTTTCACTATAGGTTTCAAAGGGGAAGCTGACCGTCTGCACCAGAATATCCGGATTTTTTTCCATAAAAAGTTTTACCGCTTCTACCGTTCTGTCATTACGAACCTGGTCTCCCCACCAGGCAAAACGTATTGTAACCGGTTCACCTTCCGTTCCCTCCCTGTCGCCTGCCAGCCCTTTACCGCTTTTCTCGCCGCATCCTGCAATAAGGATCATAAGCAGAAACAGTCCGCTCAGCCATATCAATGTTCTCTTCTTCATCATTTTCCCCCTGTAAAACACCCGTTTTCCCTCAGACTTCTTTACAGAAACACCCAGCCTGAGAGGTATACTCCGACTGGGTGTTATCCGCTGTAAATTTTCATCGCGTAACCTGACGCCTACCATTCGACAGGAACTGTTACGTTTGGATTCAGCTTAACGCGCAGTACAATACCCGGATACACGAACGCTCCACAGTCTATCTCATCGCCACGGCGTACAAATTCGCATACCCATTCCCCGTCACAGGTAAAATGTCCTTCTTCTACTGTCAACGCCGTCAGTTCTGTCGCAGCCCTGCTGTAGAGCGTTCTCATGGGATAATGATCATCGGGCGCCGTCCTTTTCAGAAAGCGTGCCGTAAATCCCACTCCGGAAATATAATACTCACTGGAAGACGCTTCATAAATGATCGCCCTTCCCCTCTGGTTGAAAATATTCGGATTTTCGGCAAGTTTTTCTCCGACCCTTAGATTTCTCCCTAATGGTCTGCCTTTCTCGTTCAGCGTGGTAAAATAAAATGTAATGTGATAAAGCTCCCTCTTTATATAAGCCAGATTCTGAAATTCCTCCTGGGTCACACAGAAGATTTTATCCGTTCCACCATATCTTAGCAGCAGCGGAGCCATAGCCCCTATAATTTCCATCGTATCTGCAACTTTTTGAGAATTCTCAGTCAGTTTTCCATTACCGTCCAGCGTACTCTCTGCACCAAATCCACAGATTCCGATCGCTCCGTAATCCACCGCAGCATGAATATGATTCACTGCAAAACCGTCTCCTCCTGTACCGGTTTCCGGGATAAACAAAGGATTTCCCAGCCTCGCATGAGCCTTACAGGTTGCCAGATAACCACTCTTATACGGCTGATAGATATCTGCTCCAAAGGCTGAAATACTGGGCGCGCCCTTCTGCCAGATCTCAAGCACCCTTCCGACGGGTGCACCGGAAGAATAGCTCTGGCCCCCTATCTGCTGTCGTACCTCTCCTACCACAGTGTTGGTACAGAATGGAAGCGCAGGATAAATCTTTTTTCCGGCGGCTGCGATCTTTTCGATCGCTTTGGCAAAATACCATGCGGAAAACGCCTCATGAGCATAACGGCCAAACCGGTCATACCAGGTATTGCCATTCATGGACGCATCGGAGCCTTCCAACATTACTCCATCCAATTCTTTCGGTACTCCCCTGTCAAAATCTTCCTGAGCTTTTCTGGAATAGCAACGGTCAATGGGATAATATCCGACCTCATTTTCTACCTGAACGGCGATTACAGTTCTTTCTCTTTCATCTTCCGACCTGATACAACGGATCAGTTCTGTGAACGCTTTTTTGTCGGCCTCAATGGTTTCTTCACAATGTGCGGACATCATCGGAACAACACTTCCATCCGGTCCCACCGCCAGGCGGAAGCGGGCAGTATCCAGCTTCGCCCATTCCGGCATGTATGTCGAGTCTGCATTTTTGCTGAAGCCAAACCACAAAATGATAAGGTGCAACCCGCTTTCTCTTACTTTTTTTATCAGGTTTTTCACCATATCAAAATCAAATCGTCCCTCTACCGGCTCAATCTGATACCAATAAACAGGAACCTCCAATGTATTTCCATGATACTGCTTTACTGCGGAAATACTCCTTTCTATCATTTTCCAGCACCCATCGCTGGAATTATGCGTCTGAAGTCCCAAGACATAGATCGGGTCTCCATTCTTGTCCATAAATATTGTATCCATATTTCCTCCTTTGCCGTCTGTTTCGGCATTTCTTTCTGTTTTCCTTTTTATTGGTGTGATCATTCTGAAGCAATTATAATCAAATACGCCTGCTGAAAACAGAAATCTTTCAAGGAAATTCGGGTAAAACTTTTGGTATTAGAAAAAATATCAAACGAATTGCAGATGAACCAGAAAACTTTTATAAATTAAATCCAGTATAGCATTTTTCTACAAATATGCCAACAAACAGATGAACGGCAGTTTTAAATAGATAATAAAATCATATCCTGCGAGCGCACGCATATCCCCAGTGCTGAAGGAAACACCCATTTCATATATGATTTACCTTCCTATATTATACCATATTTTGATCAGAAACACTTACACTTTACTAATTCTGCCTATTTCTAAAAAAATTTATGGAATCCAAAATATTGGATTTCTGATCTCTAAAGACTTTAAAGCTGATATTTGCTCTGATTCTTTATTCTTATAAAATATAACTGCATTAATAATAAACTGCGCCTTCTCCATACCCATTACCTGCCTCTCTTCTGAAGCTGATATAAAATTCCATATCCTTTTGCATTGGCACAAATATCTTCCACAAAAATGCTGCGTCCAATCCTGCGGGAGCTCTCCAGATATTTTTTCAGCAGCATTGCTCCACCGCCGATCCAGACCACACATCCCGTTTTCAGATCCAGCCCCCGTTCTCTGAGCGTCCCTATGATATCCTCCACATACATTCTTGTCATGCTTTCCACTACTTCAATGATATCCTGGCTGTAATCTGTTCTCTTCCCCTGTATGATCCTGTCCACATCCTGTTCCTCAAGCAAAATATCTTTTTCCGAATTAATCCGGGAAATCACATCATTATATAGCCGGATCACCCCTTTTTCCAGAGATTCGCAGGCAGACAAATCCGGCCTTCCGCCTCTCAGGAGCAGATAATCCAGTGTAAATCCTCCAATATCAACCGTCAGCACCCTGTAATAATCCACGATCTGAGAATAAACCGTCATTGCTGCCGCATAATCCTGGGGATAAGCTGCCACATCACAGATTTCGATCTCATACGTTTTCCCGCGATACAGGATCTGCTGCTTTCCCCTGTTTCTAAAATATTCTTCAAATTTCTCGTACAGTGCA
>ERZ780162.1011-NODE-1011-length-20346-cov-4.184712_pt1 | contig 20346 bp, 20 predicted proteins | sample MGYA00511474_ERZ780162 | MGnify/ENA primary metagenome ERZ780162 (study PRJEB29588, sample SAMEA2143633) | human gut metagenome | biome: human gut; feature: human-associated habitat; material: faeces | place: Denmark | collected 2008/2010 ...
AGCAGCTGGGAAAAACGGCCAAGACAGAGGCGGAAAAGCAGGATGATTCTTCTGACCCAAGTTAAGAACGACCAATCCAATTTTGGGATTAGCGCCACATGAGGAAGATTACGATGCAGAAAGAGAAGATAAAAGTTTACACTTATACCAGAGTTTCCACCGCTATGCAGGTAGACGGCTACTCGCTGGATGCGCAGAAGACCAAAATGAAAGCCTATGCCGACTACAATGATTATGAGATCGTCGGCGAATACGAGGACGCGGGAAAGTCCGGCAAGTCTATCGAAGGCCGGGCGCAATTCAGCCAGATGATGGAGGACATCCAATCCGGCAAGGATGGCGTGTCCTATGTTCTGGTGTTCAAATTGTCCCGGTTTGGCAGAAACGCGGCGGACGTGCTCTCTTCCCTTCAGGTCATGCAGGATTTTGGCGTCAATCTGGTTTGTGTGGAAGATGGCATTGATTCTTCCAAGGACGCTGGCAAATTGATGATCTCTGTTCTGTCTGCCGTAGCAGAGATCGAGCGTGAAAACATCCGTGTCCAAACCATGGAGGGCCGCATCCAAAAAGCAAGGGAGGGCCGCTGGAACGGCGGCTTTGCCCCCTATGGGTATCAACTGGTGGATGGGAAATTGGTCATCAACGAGGAAGAGGCAGAGGCCATTCGTGTCATCTACGACCAGTATGTTCACACGGACATTGGCGCAAATGGCATCGCAAAGTATCTGGAGAACCACGGTATCCGCAAGATTCCCCGGCAGAATGGGAAGAATCCCCTGTTTGATGCACACCTGATCCGGCTGATTCTGAAAAATCCTGTGTACTGCGGAAAAATTGCCTATGGCCGCCGCAAGATGGAAAAAGTGCGCGGCACCAGAAATGAGTACAAGTTGGTGGAGCAGGACAACTACCTGTTGGCAGATGGTTTGCACGAACCAATTGTTTCGGAAGAGGTTTGGCAAGCGGCGCAGGTGAAGCTGCTGGCGCAGGCCAAGAAATACGAACACGTCAACCGAGGGAAAGATGAACACGTACATTTGCTCTCCGGTATTGTAAAATGTCCTGTCTGCGGAGCCGGAATGTATGGAAATAAAAGCATCAAGCACAAAGCGGACGGCACCAAGTACAAGGATTTTTACTACTACGGTTGCAAGCACCGCTCCATGATACGTGGGCATAAGTGCGATTACAAAAAGCAGATTCGGGAAGAACTGCTGGACGATGCCGTGGCGGAAGTCATTGTAAGGCTGGTGAGCAATCCAAAGTTTGCGGCTATGATGCAGGAAAAGATCAACATGAAAGTGGATACTGCTGCCATTGACCAGGAGATTGCCAATTACGAGAAGCAGCTGCGCCAGCATTATTCCGTCAAGGCGAAGCTGGTGGAGGAGATTGATTCTCTCGACCCGGACGACCGGCACTATGTCCGGCGCAAGGCAGACCTTGATGATCGGCTCTACAAGATGTATGATAAGATTGAAGATACGGAATCTTTGCTGATCGCAGCCAGAGCCAAAAAGCAGGCCATTGAAGCGGAAAAGCTGACCGGCGACAATATCTATAAAGTGCTGATTTATTTTGAAAAACTGTACGGCGTGATGAATGAGGCGGAGCGGCGGCAGTTGATCGAGGCGTTGATCTCTGAAATTCAGGTTTACCCGGAACGCCAAGCCAATGGACAGTGGTTAAAATCCATTAAATTTAAGCTGCCCATCATCGAGGAAGACATGAGTATCAGTTTGGACAACGAAGAACAAGTCGAAACTGTGGCGAAATTATCCCGTAAAACCGGGGATTCTTAAGAAGTGCAGGAGCGAAATATGGCGTTTTGCCTGCCTCCTGCCTGCCAAAATATGAAACGGCAGGCAGGATTTTTCTTTTTATGATGTGGCCTGCATGAACAGCTTGACAGCATCGTCCTGCATTTTGTCCGTGTTGAAGATGTAGCGCTCTATTGTGGTCTTCAGATCCTTGTGCCCCAGGCGCTCCATTACAGTCTTAGGCTGCGCGCCGTTCTCTGCCAGTATGGTTCCGTGGGTATGCCGGAGGCAGTGGCTGTGAAAGAGCGGGTTCCCCAGCTCCTTATGGAACACCCGGGCGCAATACTTGAAAGACTCCGGCGTCAGGAGTTGTCCGTTTTCGCGGGCTGACAGCGGTATGATCTCTGGAAAGTCCACGGATAATGCAGATGTACTCTGTGTGAGCCTTGCGCTCTTCTGATATAGGCACTTTAGGCGTTTTTACATAGATACAGGAATTCGCCTTAATATATTGGAAAGGCTGCACGGCATAGATGAGAGCGCCGGACAGACAAGTCAGGATGTTCTTTAATATGCTCTGCGCATATCCCTCATCTTTCTTTTTATCAATCTATTTCTGTATGATATCCGGCTCCAGGGACACCAGGCGATACCTCCCCCAGCTCCGGAACAATGTGCTTCTTGATCTTACTCTTGTAGTCCTGCTGAGCTGATGAAGAACTTTTCAAGCCTGAATGATCTTGGATATCTAAGTGCAAGAGAGGATTGTCCAGTATATAGAATTTCTGCGCAGGGGTGGATTAAAATCTCTGAAATGGAAAAAGAAAAAGATGTTCTCAATCAAGGATTTATAGCTATGCAATTCGGCGATAAAACAGAAACTATTCGTCAGGCATTTAAAGAGGCGATATCTGAATGTCGTTATGTTCCAAGAGTAATAGACGAAAAGGAACATAATCATCAGATAGTGCCGGAAATTTTGTATGAAATATCAAAGAGTAAATTTGTCGTAGTTGACATAACATTTCCTAATATCCTGATGAAAGGCTTCCGGGCTCTGGAGGTTGACCAAAGAGTCAGCTATCAGATCGAACCGACGGAAAAGGCAACAAGGCAATCAATGTAGTAGTGAAATAAATATTGTGCGCTGTCTGCGCTTATGGTAGTATGTGGACAGGGAAACCAAAGCCGGGCGGCTTACCCTCTGATCTTTTCGGAGGGGCGAACCCTCCAGACGAAAGAAAGGAGGGTGATGCCAATGAACGTTACATACTCGGATCTGATCCAGTTATTAATATTCATTGTCGCCCTTGTTGGTCTCTGTTATGAGATTTTCAAGGGAAAGAAATAGCCGCCACTACTGCCAATAGTGACGGCTGTTTGTAAGTAACAGTCAATTACTTTTGGGGTAAGCCGCTTGCAGTTTCCCTTTTCTATTCACAATATAGCATATCAGGCGGCAATGTTCAAGGAAAATCTGTGGGTAGATGAAGTAAACGAATTGTCAGTTGAAATGAAATAGACTGCTCCAAAGAGGATAAGACTTCCGATTTGTTTTCTCAATCATACAACTGGCTTTTCTTTTTTTCAAGATTATATGTTCCCAAGCTGTTCCCGGATTGCAAGTATCTTCCGCACTGTTGAATTCCTCGAAATGGTCCCGTGCAGAACTTCTGCATACCTCTGAGATTCTCTCTGCTTCGCTGTATACCGCTTTCTCTGCGGCTCATCGATCATGCCCTCTGTCCCGGTTGACACCGCGTTCACCAGCTCCTGTTCCCTGCGGTAATTTACCAGGTCAATCACTTTTTCCCGCCCATAGTTTCGGATAAAGCATCTCAGCCTGCACATTCTGTCAGATCCCGTCTCGCTCCATCCCATGGGCCGAGAACTCATTCGCTCTGAGTAAACGCTGCTTACATGTCCTTCCGTCCTGATCCTTATATAAAGTGTGCGTGAATGTAATATCGGGAAGCGTTTCGGGATGCTCACTGTGGTCTCATATGCTGGGAAAGAGAATGGATGGACGTGGAGCTGTGGATGCCAGCGGGATCCACAGAAAAATCTTCATTATGCAGACGGCACTTGTCTGGAAATGCTCCGCCCGGATCTTATGTATAAAACGAATACCAGCGGTGTGCGTGGGATTTACTTCAGCAATAAAAGAAATAAATGGATCGCTCAGATTATGTTCAAACAGAAATGTTATTATCTGGGCGGTTACGACCGGATTGAAGAGGCAGCGTTCCAGCTGTTACTCTTCATTGCCGCCCTTGTCAGCCCGTGTTTTTCCGATTTCACAAATCTTCTGCTGACTTTGCCGTCGTAAAATGTTATTATATACACAATAACTAAAACCAAAATTACAAACGGAGGCATACTACATTGAAGAAAAAGCAGAATCAGACCATACCCGATGATCCGTTCACAACGGCAGAGAAAAAGCGGAAGCGCATGAGAAGGTTCCTTACGGCGGCGGTCGTCCTTCTGGTTGTGTCCGCCGCGTGCTGGTGGGCGCTGCCGAAGAACAGTTCCCTGGAAAACAGCGATCTGTTTAACGCGGAGGAAGTAGAGGCAAAGGCAGAGGAAGTCGTCCATCTGATCAATGACGAGGACTATGAAGCGCTTCAGAAGATGACGGTGGAGAAAGTCAGATCCAATATGACGAAAGAAAAGATGGATGAGGCGAAGGAGCAGATCGGTTCGGACTGGGGCGAGTTCCAGTCCATAGAGAAGATCAATACGGCGGAAATGCGCCAGAGAAATGTAAAGGCGGCTGTCGTTCAGCTGGTCGCAGCTTATGAGAATCAGGACATCACCTTTACACTTGCGTTCAATACAGATATGGAACTCGCGGCATTTGGTCTGCAGTGAGCAGATGACGGCTCAGTCAGTGAGCACTGTTCTGAGGACGTCCAGGAGTTTTGTATTATCTTCGGGCATCATGATACAGAAGCGGATGAATTCTCCGTCCAGACACTGGAAGGAGGAGCAGTCCCGTATCATGAGCCCTCTTTTTATGCATTTTTCAAACACATCGAAGGAGGTAAGCCCGTCTTTTCTGATCCGGACCAGGATGAAATTGGCATAGGGGGTGTACGCTGTGCATCCGGGCATTTTGGAAAGTAAGCGGTACATTCTGTCCCGCTCAGAGAGAATGAGGGACCGGGTCTCCTCAATATATTTTGTATCTTTAAACATAAGCTCTCCGGCGAAGGCGCCGATGCTGTTCAGGGACCAGGGAATCTGCTTTTCTCTCATCTTTTTCAGAAAATCGAGATTTCCTGAGACGGCATAGCCGAGGCGCAGCCCGGGCGCGGCAAAGAACTTGGATACGCCCCGCAGGACCATCAGGTTTGAAAAATCTTTGGTCAGGGGCACTGCAGTGACCGCGTTTACATCGGGGGCGAATTCCACATAGGTCTCGTCGATCATGACAAAGATCCCGCGGTCAGCGCAGAAGCCGATCAGCCTGCGGAGATCGTCCTGCATGACGGCGGAGGAAGTCGGATTGTTCGGATTACAGAAAATGAGAAAATCGCAGCCGCTGCTTTCGAGAGCTCCGCACAGATCTTCTGTATCAAGCTCAAAATTACGGTCTTCCTGCAGATGATAGTATTCCTGTGTGCTCCCGGAGAAGGACAGTTCTCTGGAGTATTCGGAATAGGTGGGCCCGAGGATAAGAGTGTGCTTCGGAGCCCGCTCCTCGATGAGGAGCGAGATAAGCTCGCTGGAACCGTTGCCCGGCAGGATAAAGTCGGCAGGGATCCCGCAGTACTCTGAGATCGTACCGCAAAGGGAGGTGTATTCTCTGTCCGGGTAGGAAGAGAGCAGATCCAGATGTGAGGCGATGGCGGCTTTTACCTGCCGGGAGAGACCGAGAGGGTTGACGTTTGCGCCGAAATTTACGATCGTTTCCTTATCCAGATGATAATAACTGCATATTTTTTCAATGTCACTTCCGTGAAAAACAGGTTTTGTATCCATGAGCAGCCTCCTTTTTGCTGAATCTTGTCTAACGTTATTATAGCATGCGTGAAAAGGGAAGAGAAGGACCGGATCATTTTTCTGCCTGTCAGGGGAAGGCAGCAGTAATTGTTTACAGCATAGATTTTGTATTGACATATATCGGCAATCTATATATAATAAAGACGATATATATAGATTGCCGATATATTATTCCGTGAAATGAGGGCTGCCGGCGCCGGATTTTCGGGTATGAGTATCGATGTGATTCACTGTATCAGGAGGGATGAAGATGGCTGTTGACAAAAGTCTGGTTTCGGGCAGTACTGCGATGCTTCTGCTGAAGCTGCTGTCGGAAAAGGATATGTATGGGTATGAGATGATCGAGACGCTCAGAGAGCGGTCACAGAATGTGTTTGAACTGAAGGCGGGAACGCTGTATCCGCTGCTCCACAGTATGGAGGCAAAGGAGCTTCTGTCTGTGTATGAGAAGGAGGTGGGCGGCAAAGTCCGGAAGTATTACAGTATTACGAAACAGGGGAGAAAAGTCCTGGCTGAAAAGCAGGATGAGTGGAAAACATATGCGCATGCTGTTCTGAGCGTGCTTGAGGCGGGAGGGATCGTATGAGAGCGGAAGAATATCTGACGATCCTGACGGACCAGATCCGGTGCAGGATGGCGCGCAAAGCTGTGAGGGAGGAGATCCGCTGCCATATTGAAGATCAGACAGCGGCATTTCTGAGTGAGGGAATGGAACAGGCTGAGGCGGAGGAAGCGGCGGTCAGGGAAATGGGAGATCCGGTTGAGACGGGAAACGAACTGAACCGGATCCACCGCCCGAGGATGGCGTGGGGAATGATCGGACTGATCGCCGTGCTGAGTCTTGCAGGGTATCTTATACAGAATTTCATGCAGGAAAAGTGGATCGACGCCGGAGAGGGAGCGTGGAGCAGTCCATACAGTTTTGTGTATATTCTCGCAGGCCTGGCGGTCATGATGGCGGCATGCTTTGCGGATTATACCCGTATCGCCGGAAGGGCGAGGGAGCTCCTTATCCTGCTCTATCTGTTCCTTGCTGTTTCTCCGGCAGTGCTGGGAACGTCAATAAACGGATCTGTGAGCTGGATCTATCTCCCTCTGACGGGAGGCACGATCAATCTGTCCTATGTGCAGCTTATCACAGTACCGGTCTACGCTGCGGTATTGTACCGGTACAGAGGGCAGGGGATGAGCGCCGTGCTGAAGGCAGCGGCCTGGATGATCCCGTCGGTGCTTCTCATGGCATGGCGGCCCAATATCATCCTGGCGGGAGTGCTCCTGCTGACTTATCTTGCGGTGCTGGCAGCGGCGGTGTGGAAGAAGTGGTTCAGAGTACCGAGAAAGCCGGTCCTGGCAGGCATTGCCGTCTTTGCCGCAGGGATGCCTGCAGCGGCTGGGACATTGATCTGGCTGTTTGGAGAAGGCTACCGGAGGGAGAGGCTGAGAGCTGTGCTGGATCCTGCCGGATCTGAAGCAGGCTACGGCGTCGCGGCAGTCAGGGAGGTGCTTGGAGGAAGCCGGATGCTCGGCGGGGATGCAGCGGACATTACCCGTCTGCCGGGGCTGGGGGACTTTGTGCTGAGCGGCGTGATCGTATATTATGGAATCTTTGCAGCGGTGCTGCTTGCCGGGCTGATCCTCTTTCTCTTTGTGCGGTTCATGCGGATTTCCCTGCGGCAGAGTATCAGAATACTGCGCCGGAGAGAAAGGCGTCTGCCAGGCTGTTCCGAATGAGTGAATAAGAGAGCTGAGGGGAGAATTGAATAAACATGCCGGCGGGAGCCGCGCTGCTGCAAGGATCGTCAGATCCCGGGCAGCGGGCTTCCGCCGGCGTCTGTTTTTTATTGAGAAATAATGCGGAGCCGTCTGTTTTTGACAGGAAGCTTATCTGCGGTAGGCAAATTTCGGAAGACCGTTCTCGGAAGGAATCTTTACATCTCCCTGGATGAGCGGCAGAGCATAATCAATGAATTCCTGACCGATATCAGAACCGCCGCCTGTGATCCAGTCGGCAGGGACAGCTTTCTCCTGATTGCAGATCAGGTTCACATCTTCTGTCACATATTCGAGCTGATAAGACTCGCCAGGCACTCTGCGGAAAGCGATCATCTTCCCGGTCTCGCCGGACAGAGCGGCTTCCACACCCTTTGCTCCGGACGCCACGGCTTCTTCCTGGTCTGTGGCGGAGAGCATGGCGGAGGAGCAGCGCTGGGATACGTTGAGCTCGATGGAGCGGACCTTTACACCCAATTTTTCTTTCACAAGGTTCTCAAGATATTTTCCCGAGCCGGTGAGCATCTTGTGACCGAAGGTGTCTACGCCCACATTGCTTGCAAGTTCGCAGATGAATGTGCCGTTCCCGTCGTTGATGCCCTCGGAGATACAGACGACAAGGTTGGAGACTGAGTCGAATGCCCGGCGGACATCTTCGATAAATGCATCCGGATCGAATGCAGTCTCGGGCAGGTAGATGAGCACCGGATTATCTCCCTCGAATTTTCTGGCGAGCACGCTGGCTGCGGTCAGCCACCCTGCATGGCGGCCCATGATCTCTACGATCGTTACGGACTTTTTGTTGTCATACACTGACGCATCGACGGCAATCTCCCGGACGGTCGAGGCCACATACTTTGCCGCGCTTCCGAATCCCGGGGTGTGGTCAGTGAGCACAAGGTCGTTGTCGATGGTCTTAGGGATTCCGATAAAGCGAATGCCGCTGCCAGTCTTTTCTGCATAGCGGGACAGCTTGCTCACAGTATCCATGGAATCATTTCCGCCGATATAGAAGAAATATCCGATGCCGTGGTCGGAAAATCTGCGGAACAGCTCGGGGTAGACCGCATCATCCAGATCCTCCGGCAGCTTGTACCTGCAGGAGCCGAGATAGGATCCCGGAGTTGTCCGGATCAGCTCGAGTTCGCCGGAGTCTTCCAGCGGTTTCATATCCATGATCTGTCCGTTTAGAAATCCTTCGATCCCATTGATCATTCCGCAGACATTTTCAATCAAGTCAGAATGTTTCAGCGCTTCACATACGACGCCGTACAGGCTTGCGTTGATCACGGCTGTGGGGCCTCCGGACTGACCGACGATTACATTTTTTTTCATTTGTTACCTCCTTGGATGGTTCGATAATAAAGCGGCTGCGGGAAATCCGCAGCAATAACCTACTAAATAATATATAGTAAAAAAATAAATTTTACAATATAGAGGGAGAAATGTTATAATAAACCCGCGCGCCGGCAGACGGATCCTGCATCAGGGGTCCCGGAGCATATTCTTCCGGAATGCGCACAATTTATTCAGGGAGGAAAAAAGCATGAAATATATTTCATTCGCCATACCATGCTATAACTCTGAGGCCTATATGGAGAAGGCGGTCAATTCGATCCTTGTCGGAGGCGAGGACGTTGAGATCATCATTGTGAACGACGGCTCAAAGGACGGAACGCAGGAGATCGCCGAGAAATATCAGGAAAAGTACCCGACCATCGTAAAGGCGGTAAAAAAGGAAAACGGCGGGCACGGTGACGCAGTCAACTGCGGCCTGGAGCATGCTGCAGGTAAATATTTTAAGGTTGTGGACAGCGATGACTGGGTGGATAAGGAGTCGCTTCTGAAGATACTTGACGCAGTCAAAGGATTTGTGGATGCGGATTCACAGGTCGATATGATCATCTCTAACTATGTTTATGAGAAGGTGGGCATGGCGCACAAGAAGGTGATCCGTTATGACAATGTCCTTCCGGAGAATCAGATCTTCCGCTGGGATGATATCGGACGGTTCCGCCTGGATCAGTATATCCTGATGCATTCCGTGATCTATCGGACGGAGATGCTCAGGCTCTGCCAGCTGAAGCTTCCGAAGCATACGTTCTATGTGGACAATATCTATGTATATTATCCGCTCCCGCATGTGAGGACTCTGTATTATCTGAATGTGGATTTTTACAGATATTTTATCGGAAGGGAGGATCAGTCTGTCAATGAGAAGGTGATGATCAGCAGGATCGACCAGCAGCTTTTTGTTACAAAGACTATGATCTCCATGTACGAGCTGCGCATGATCACGAGCAAGAAGCTGCGCAAATACATGCTCAATTATCTTGCGATCATGATGACCGTCTCTTCGATCCTCTGTATCCGGTCGAAGAAAAAAGAGAATCTTGAGAAGAAGAAAGAATTGTGGGACTATCTGAAGAAGAAGGATTATAAGACATTTGTGAAGATCCGCTACGGTATTCTGGGGCAGACGATGAACCTGCCGGGACGCCCGGGAAGGAAAGTATCTTCCCTGGCCTACAGCGTTGCGAGGCGGCTGATCGGATTTAATTAAGGGTTTCATCCGGTTCAGGCAGGAGCTCCGGCAAAACCTGGAAAGCTTCAGATAAAAACCTGGAAAGAGTGTATATTTTCACAGCCATGGTGCATATTACCTTATGTAGAAAGAACATCTGTAAAAGGAGTATGTATCATGGCTGTTAATTTTTCAGAGAGTAAGACAAAAGAAAACCTGATGCGGGCATTTGCAGGAGAGAGCCAGGCGCGCAATCGGTATACTATCGCGGCAGAGCGGGCGGAGCGGGAGGGCATGTACACCATCGCAGATATTTTCCGCTACACGGCAGAGCAGGAGCGGGCACATGCGGAAAGGTACTATGACCTTCTCAGAGAATTTTCAGGGGAGACGATCCATATCGACGGAAGCTACCCCGTGGATCAGCAGATCAGTCTCGCCGGTCTTCTGCGCGCGGCAGAACACAATGAACGAGAAGAGTACGAGGACGTTTATCAGGCGTTCGGCGATACCGCCACCGAGGAAGGATTCCATGAGGCTGCATCCGCCTTCTATCTGATCGCAGAGGTGGAGCATGTACATGAAGAGCGCTTCGCAAAACTCGCAGAGCTTCTCGAGGAAGGCACCTACTACGGCGGCGGAAGCGTGAACAAGTGGATCTGCACGAACTGCGGATATATCCATGAGGGAAATCAGGCGCCGAAGTACTGCCCGGCGTGCAGGCATGAGCAGGGGTATTTCTTACCGTATGAGTTCGCATGCTATCGGGGAGAATGATCAATCGGGGACACAGCAAACTTCAATTGGGGACGTAGTGAAATTGAATTTGACTACGTCCCCTTTCACAGTTTTTTCACATTTCAGCAGAGCTGCGTCGGGCACGTTTCCTCCACTCCCGTCATTTCGGAAAGCCGGTGGAACCATCTCCCCGCAGTGCGTCTTTTGAATGAACAGGGCTTCCGGTGCATAAATTTATAAAATAAGATCAGAAATCCGCATCTCCAGACAGCGGGATGCCGGAAAAATGTAATGAAGTCAGAAGATGCCTGCCGGGATGTCACTGCGGCACTTTGACGCGGCGAACCGCAGCGCTTTAAAGGAAGATGCTTAATGGAGAATGGAACAGGCTAAAAGGAAGGGAGAAGGTGGATGAGTGAGAAGATTGAAAATCTTCTGAATCTGGCGCTGGAGGCGACGGAGGAGGAGCGGATGGAATCCGGTGAACTCGGAGCAGGGTATGATCCCGTGGAACGGGAGTGGGAGCTGATCGTCAAATACTCCGGAGACGCGGAACTGATCAGACAAACCGCAGTCTCCGTCACAGAGCTCCTGGGAGGTTATGCAGTTATTGTCATAAAGGAGAGCCGGATCGAAGAACTGGCTGCTCTGGACGGGGTGGAATTCATCGAGAAGCCGAAGAATCTTTATTTTCAAGTGGAGAACGGCAGGCGGGTTTCCTGTATCGATGAAGTGCAGAGCCCGCCGCCTGCGCTGAGCGGCAGGGGAGTCCTGGTGGGAATCGTGGACAGCGGGATCGACTACGAGAATCCGGATTTCAGAAATGAAGACGGGACTACCCGGATCGCTGCCCTGTGGGACCAGACCATTCCGGGAAATCCACCGGAGGGATATACAAGGGGCACAGAATATACAAGAGAACAGATCGATGAAGCGCTCTCTGAAGCTGACCGGGAAAAACGTCTGATGCGGATCCCCAGCAGGGACATAAGCGGACACGGGACGGCAGTGGCAGGGATCGCGGCGGGAAACGGCAGAGGCAGCGCGGGCCGGCGGTTCCGGGGAGCTGCGCCGGAGAGCAGCCTGGTCGTCGTGAAGATGGGACTGCCCCGGGAGGAAGGGTTCCCCAGGACGACAGAGCTGATGGAGGGAGTGGATTATGTACTCCGGCAGGCGGCTGCCCGCAGGATGCCTGTGGCAGTGAACATAAGTTTTGGAAATACATATGGATCCCATGACGGAACCTCCCTGGTGGAGCGCTTTTTGAATGCGGCGGCAGATACATGGAAAAATGTGATCTGCGTAGGCAGCGGCAATGAGGGAAATACGGCAGGACACGCGTCGGGAAGGCTGGAGGATGACCGGGCGGAGGAAGTCCAGCTTGCGGTCCAGTCCAGGGAGCCTGCCCTGAGCGTTCAGCTCTGGAAATCCTACACAGATGAGATCGATATCGCGGTCCTGAACCCTTCGGGTGTCTCCACAGGCCCGTTCCGCGACACGCCCGGGGCTCAGCGCTTCTATCTGGGAGAGACCGAGCTGCTGGTCTATTACGGAGAACCGAAACCGTACAGTGTGAAACAGGAAATCTACATTTCCTTTCTTCCCCGCCGGTCCTATGTGGACAGCGGAGTCTGGAGGATCGCGCTTCTCCCGCGGCGGATCGTGGACGGTTCCTGGCAGATGTGGCTGCCGGCTCAGAGCGCCCTGAATGAGGGAACGGCTTTCCTTTCGCCCGGGAGCTCGCTTACACTGACGATCCCTTCCACGGCGTCCCGTGTCATTACTTCCGCGGCGTATGACGCCCTGACTTTTACCTATGCAGATTTTTCCGGGAGAGGTGCGGTTTCTGTCTATGAGGGCAGCGGTGTGCCAAAACCCGATCTGGCTGCACCGGGCGTGCGTGTGACCGCTCCAATCCCGGGAGGCGGATATGGGGAGTTTACAGGGACTTCCTTTGCCGCGCCTTTTGTGACGGGTAGCGCGGCGCTTCTGATGGAGTGGGGGATCGTGCGGGGGAGCGATCCTTATCTGTATGGTGAGAAGGTAAAGGCATATCTGCGAAAGGGAGCGCGGCAGCTTCCGGGATATGATATGTGGCCCAATCCACAGCTGGGATACGGGATCCTGTGCGTGGAGGACAGCATTCCGGGTTAAAAAAATGTTCCATCTCCACACCATCCATGCTAAAATATTTCTGTATTTTTATAAAACGAAAGATAGGAGAAGGATATGAGATCACTGCTGATATACTTAAAAGACTACAAAAAAGAATCTGTCCTTGCGCCGCTGTTCAAGATGCTGGAGGCGTCCTTTGAACTGCTCGTCCCCCTTGTGATGGCGGCTGTCATCGATGTGGGCATCGCCCGGGAGGACAGGCCCTATATCATACGCATGTGCCTTGTGCTGGTCGCCCTGGGGCTGATCGGTCTTGTGTGCTCGATCACGGCCCAGTATTTTGCGGCCAAGGCTGCCGCTGGTTTTGGAACAGGCGTCAGACATGCTCTGTTTGAACACATCCAGAGCTTTACATTTACAGAGATGGATACGATCGGGGCCTCCACACTGATCACCCGGATGACCAGCGATATCAATCAGGTGCAGTCCGGGGTGAACCTTGTGCTCCGCCTGTTCCTCCGGTCGCCCTTTATCGTGTTCGGAGCCATGATCATGGCATTCACCGTGGATGTGAAGGCCGCGCTGATCTTCGTGGTGACGATACCGGTCCTCTCTGTGATCGTGTTCGGGATCATGCTGATCACTATGCCGCTCTACCGGAAGGTGCAGTCAGATCTTGACAATGTTCTCCTGATGACCCGGGAGAATCTGACAGGCGTGAGAGTGATCCGTGCTTTTAATAAAGAGAAAGACGAGCAGAGAAGATTTGAGGAAGGCAACCAGATCCTCACTGACGCGCAGAAGTTTGTCGGCAGGATTTCCGGCCTGATGAATCCCCTTACCTATGTTGTAGTAAATGGCGCGATCATCGTCCTGATCTATGCGGGAGCCCTGCGGGTGGATGCGGGAGAGCTTACCCAGGGAGCGGTGGTAGCTCTGCTCAACTATATGTCCCAGATCCTGGTAGAGCTGGTGAAACTGGCGAATCTTATCATCACAGTGACCAAGGCGATCGCCTGCGGGAACAGGATCGGGGCGGTGCTGAAGGAAGAGCCGGACATGGAGAATGGAACGCTCGGATGGCGGGAGGAGCCCCAGGCGCCGACAGTGGAGTTTGAGCATGTTTCTCTCCGCTATAAGGGCGCGGCGGGCGATTCCCTGACGGATATTACATTCCGCGCGGAGCAGGGCCAGACTATCGGGATCATCGGCGGCACAGGCTCGGGGAAATCTTCTCTTGTCAATCTGATCCCCAGATTCTATGATGCTACAGGCGGAGCTGTGAAGATCTGCGGCAGGAATATCCGGGATTATGATGTGGATGAGCTTCGGGACCATATTGGAGTGGTCCTCCAGAAGGCAGTCCTCTTCAAGGGGACGATCGCCGACAATCTGCGCTGGGGAAAGGAGGACGCCACAGAGGAGGAGATCGAAGAGGCACTGGAGATTTCCCAGGCAAAGGAGTTCGTTCAGGGAAAAGAAGGCGGTGTCAATTTCCAGATCGAGCAGGGCGGACGGAATCTGTCCGGAGGCCAGAAACAGAGGCTCACTATTGCGAGAGCGCTGGTCCGGCGGCCGAAGATCCTGATCCTGGACGACAGCGCCTCAGCTCTGGATTTTGCTACTGATGCCAGACTGCGCAGCGCGATCCGGGGGATGAAGGACAGCCCCACTGTGTTTATCGTGTCCCAGCGGGCGTCATCGATCCAGTATGCGGATCAGATCATTGTACTGGAGGACGGCAGGACTGCAGGGATCGGAACCCACAGTGAACTGCTGGAGAACTGTCCGGTATACCAGGAGATCTATTACTCACAGTTTCCGAAGGAGGCGGCATCGAATGAATAAACAGAAGAAAAAAGGGCAGTCGGAGACTTTGCGGGAGGTTGTGCGCCGGCTCGGAAGATACAGGATCTTCCTTGTATTCTCCGTGCTGTTAGCCAGTGTTTCGGTGGCGCTTACCCTTTATATCCCGAAGCTGACCGGAAATGCGGTTGACTATATCATTTCCAAAGGAAATGTAGACTTCCCGGGCGTGTTCCGGGTGATGATACAGATCGGGGGGTGCACCCTGATCACGGCGCTGGCTCAGTGGCTGATGAACGTATGCAATAATAAGATGACCTACCAGGTCGTACAGGACATCAGGAATGAGGCGTTTCGTAAGATCGAGATCCTTCCGCTGAAATATATTGACAGCCACCCTTACGGCGATGTGGTCAGCCGTGTGATCGCGGACGTAGACCAGTTCGCGGACGGACTGCTGATGGGATTTACCCAGCTGTTCACAGGCGTGGCGACGATCGTGGGAACCTTTGGATTCATGCTGTCCGTAAACGTGACGATCACTCTGGTCGTTGTGCTGATCACTCCGGTATCCTTTGTTGTGGCGAATTTTATAGCCAGCAGGACCTTCGCCATGTTCCGGCTGCAGTCTGAGACAAGGGGAGAGCAGACCGGGCTGATCGATGAGATGATCGGAAATCAGAAGGTAGTCCAGGCGTTCGGCAGAGGGAAGGACGTGACAGAAAGGTTCGATGAGATCAATGAGCGGCTGCGGGATGCCTCCCTGCGGGCGACCTTCTTCTCATCCATTACCAATCCGGCGACCCGGTTCGTGAACAGCCTGGTCTACACGGGAGTCGGCATCACAGGAGCATTCGCGGTTGTGAACGGATCATTGTCCGTGGGACAGCTTTCCAGTTTCCTGAGTTATGCAAACCAGTATACGAAACCGTTCAATGAGATCTCCGGCGTTGTTACTGAATTTCAGAACGCGGTGGCATGCGCCCGCAGGATCTTTGACCTGATCGAGGAGGAACCGCAGACGCCGGAGCCGGAGGACGCGGTGGATCTGAAAGACATCCGGGGAAATGTGCGGGTGGAGGATGTTTCATTCTCTTATGTTCCGGAGCAGAAGCTGATCGAACATTTTAATCTGGAGGTAAGACCCGGGCAGCGGATCGCCATCGTCGGTCCTACCGGGTGCGGCAAGACGACGCTGATCAACCTGCTGATGCGCTTCTATGACGTGGATGCAGGAAGGATCTGCGTGGAGGACACTGATATACGGGAGATGACGAGACGGAGCCTGCGGGCAGGCTTTGGAATGGTGCTCCAGGATACCTGGCTGAAGACCGGGACGATCCGGGATAATATCACGATGGGACGTCCGGATGCCACAGACGAGGAAGTGACGGCAGCGGCGAAAGCATCACATATACACAGTTTTATCCGGCGCCTGCCGCAGGGGTATGACACATGGATCACAGAGGACGGTGGCGGGCTTTCCCAGGGACAGAAACAGCTTCTGTGCATTGCGAGAGTCATGCTCTGCAGACCTCCGATGCTGATCCTGGACGAGGCCACCTCGTCTATTGATACAAGGACGGAGATCCGGATCCAGCAGGCTTTCGCAAAGCTGATGGAAGGAAGGACGACATTTATCGTTGCCCACAGACTCTCTACAATACGGGAGGCGGACCTCATTCTCGTGATGAAGGACGGAAAAATCATTGAACAGGGCAGACACGAGGAGCTGCTGGCTCAGAACGGATTCTACAGATATCTGTATGAGAGCCAGTTCAGCGGCTGATCAGAAAGGCGGGAGGAAAATATGACGGCAAAACTGAGCACGCTGTGCTATATTGAAAAAGACGGACAATATCTCATGCTTCACAGAACGGTAAAGGAAAATGATGTGAACCACGATAAGTGGATTGGTGTGGGAGGTCATTTTGAGTACGGAGAGAGTCCCGAGGAATGTCTGCTCCGGGAGGTGAAGGAAGAGACCGGTTATACGCTTACTTCCTGGAAGTACCGGGGCCTGGTCACCTTTGTATACGGAGAGGATGTGGTGGAATACATGTCTCTGTACACCGCGGACGGATTCGAGGGAGACCCCATTGAATGCGATGAGGGACAGCTCGAATGGGTGGAAAAGGATGCAGTATGGGGGATGGAAATCTGGGAGGGGGACAAGATCTTCTTCCGGCTGCTGGATGAGGAGAGGGACTTCTTTTCTCTGAAGCTTGTGTACGATACTGAGGATGTCCTGCAGTATGCGTCCCTTGACGGTGTGCCCATGGAGCTGTTTGACGAGCGGAATCCGGACGGGACAAAGACCGGCGTTGTAAAGGAGAGAGGCGTGGCGCACAGAGAGGGCGCCCTTCACGCAACGGTGCATATCTGGATAGTGAGACCCAATGATCTCAGCGGATACGACGTCCTCCTGCAGAGGCGGAGCAAGACGAAGGAATCCAATCCGGGGTGCTACGACATCTCCTCCGCAGGGCATGTGAACGCAGGATGTGATTACCCGGAAAGCGCACTGAGGGAACTGGAGGAAGAACTGGGCATCAAAGCAGAACCCGGGCAGCTGCGGGAAGTGGGAATGCGCCGATGCGGATTTGAGGGGACATTCTACGGACGGCCCTTTAAAGATGACGAACTGAGCCGGATCTATCTGTATCAGGAACCGGTGGAAATCGAGGACCTCACACTGCAGGAAGAGGAGGTGTCGGAAGTAATCTGGATGGATTACGCCGAGTGCCGTGAGATCATCCTGGATGAAAGCCTGAAAGAATTCTTCCCTCACTGTATCTATGCGGAGGAATTTGATATGCTCGGGAAAAAGCTGGGGATCCTGGAGGTGGTCGAGGGAGCCGGGAAGTTCGCATTGTGATGCGGCACGGTAGATAAGAACCCGAAAGATCGGAAAAGGATTATTGCATTTACGAGATGATTTTTTGAAAAAATATAATTCGGAAGTCCCTGTAAAAAGGACAAAGAGAGGACTGATAAAATGACTTATGCAGTGGTTTATGCGAGTGCGACAGGAAATACGAAGATGCTCGCGGAAGAGATAAGAAGGACAAGGGGAGAGGAGACATGCGCCTATTTTGGGACTGCAGGGGAGGAGATCCCGGAGGTGGATCTTGTGTTTGCCGGCTTCTGGACAGATAAAGGCGACTGCAGTGAGGAACTGGCGCAGTTTCTGGAAGGTCTGCACAACAGGAAGGTATTCCTGTTCGGAACGGCAGGTTTCGGAGGCGCGGAGGAGTATTTCGCGCGTATACTGGAGCGTGTGAAAGGACACCTTGCTCCCGATAATGAAGTCGTCGGAACGTATATGTGTCAGGGGAGGATGCCGCAGAGCGTCCGCACCCGGTATGAGGGCATGCTTCAGCAGAATCCGGAGGATGAGCGGATGAAGGCTATGATCGAGAACTTCGACAGAGCGCTTGAACATCCGGATCAGGAAGATCTGGAGCGGCTGCGCCGCGCGGTTGAAAAGCTGTAAAGTGGGAAAAAGATAAGGAAAAACCAGGGGAGGTACAGTTTTCTGCAGTGAAAACTGTACCTCCCCTGGTTTTATATCTGTCTGCAGGTACAGGTCAGATAGATCGTGATGTCCTTCCTACGGAAGCAGGAAGGCATACATTACTACAAAGTGGCAGGCGCTTCCGCCCATGACAAAAAGGTGGAAGATCTCGTGGCTCCCGAAGTTTTTGTGCCTGCTGTTAAAGATCGGAAGCTTCAGCGCGTAGATGACGCCGCCCACAGTGTAAATGATTCCGCCTGCCAGCAGCCATCCGAATGCTGCGGGGGACATATTGTTCAGGATCTGGGTGAAGGCCAGTACGCAGGTCCAGCCCATTCCGATATAGAGTACGGAGGAGACCCACTTCGGACAGTAAACCCAGAACGCCTTGATCAGAATCCCTGCGATGGCGATCGCCCATACAATGGAGAGCAGGATAATTCCCGTCTTTCCCTTCAGGACAATCAGGCATACCGGAGTGTAACTTCCGGCGATCAGCACGGAGATCATCATATGATCGATCTTCTTCAGTATTGTATTGACTTTTTTAGAAATATCAAATGTATGGTAGGTCGTACTTGCCGCATACAGCAGGATCAGGCTTGCCGCATAGATCGCGAGCGAGATGACATAGATCCGGCTGGGTTCATGAGCTGCCTTGATCAGCAGCGGAACAGCTGCAAAGATTGCCATCAGCATTCCGATAAAATGGGTGATCGCACTTCCCGGTTCTTTAATATGATGTTTTTTATCCATATATATGCACCTCCCTAATGCATGAAACGACAAGTGGTTTTTAAAACTACATCAAGTATATGCATATACTACAACATATATTCGGAAAAATCAACCGAAAATTTAGACAAAAGAAAACCGGGTTTCCCCGGTTTTCTGTAAAAACTGCCTCTTCTGTGATCAGTGGATCAAAGTTCCTGTTTTTCCTTTTAATGCGTCCTTTACCTTATCGAAGGAAGTGATATAGGCACAGCGTCCTTCGCGTTCCTCGATGAATTCGACAGCGGCCTTGAATTTCGGAAGCATGTTATAGATGCCGAAATGACCCTGTTCCATGTAATCTTTTGCCTGCTGTACGGAGAGCTCTCCCAGCGGCTGTTCGTCCGGCTGCCCGAGGTTGATGCACACTCTTTCCACATTGGTCAGGATGATGAGCATGTCGGCGTTGATGCCCTCTGCAAGCTTGCCTGCGGCAAGATCCTTCTCGATGACCGCGCTGGCGCCCTTTAAGTGATTGTCCTGTTCAAGGACAGGGATACCGCCGCCGCCGGCAGCGATGACGATCTGGTCTGCGTCCAGAAGGGCGTTCACTGCGTCCAGTTCTACGATTTTTACCGGGTTCGGAGCGGATACGACACGGCGGAATCCTTTTCCGGCTTCTTCGATGACGTAGTTCCCTTTCTTCCGTTCCTCGTTGGCTTCCTGGGCGTTCATATAGCGGCCGAGCACTTTGGTCGGGGTATAGAATGCCTCGTCATATGGATCCACGATAACCTGTGTGAGCACTGTGCTGACGGTGCGGTAGATGCCGCGGTTCAGCAGTTCTTCGCGGATGCCGTTCTGCAGGTCGTATCCGATATATCCCTGGCTCATAGCTGAGCACACGGACATAGGGCAGGCGGTGTATTCCGGGTGCGCCTTGGCAAATTCGTTCATTGCCGTATGGATCATGCCTACCTGCGGCGCGTTGCTGTGAGTGATCGCGATCTGATACCCTTCTTCGATCAGATCTGCGATGCATTTTGCTGTGTGTTTTACGGCTACTTTCTGTTCGGGAAGCGTGGTTCCCAGGGCACGGTGCCCCAAAGCTACAACAACTCGTTTTTTCATCGTATCTATTTCCTTTCATGTGTTTGAATTTCTATGTTCACCATCGTCATAGAGCATACAAAAATTTTACTATCATTTCTTATAAAAATCAACCGGATCCTTAGATACAGCGCATAACCGCGAAGATCGCATCAGCGGCAAAAAGAAGTGTCAGGACAGTACAGAGCAGGATCCGATATCCCTTTTTCAGTTTCAGGAACAAGTCTGTCCACCGCGGAGCAAAATAGTACAGGAAAGCGCATCCGAGAAGCGCGACGCTGACG
>ERZ780162.1012-NODE-1012-length-20320-cov-3.421416_pt1 | contig 20320 bp, 16 predicted proteins | sample MGYA00511474_ERZ780162 | MGnify/ENA primary metagenome ERZ780162 (study PRJEB29588, sample SAMEA2143633) | human gut metagenome | biome: human gut; feature: human-associated habitat; material: faeces | place: Denmark | collected 2008/2010 ...
GGCGGCGGTCTGATAGATGGGGACCGCCCGGGCGCCGGTGGCCGGGTCGGGGTTCTCCTGTCCGGCGTGGAGCTGGAGGGTTTCGAAGCGATAGGAGAAGTTGTGAGCCATGGGAAGCATCCTTTCTGTGTTCGGAAGATAGCGGAACGCCGCGGCGGTGTGTTTCCGGCAGTATACCACCAAAAACCAATTCGGTCAATAGGTAATAAAGAGAAAGATTGTGCCGCCCTACGGCATTTTTGTAATCATCTCAAGCGGCGCCCGGAAGTCCTCCTCGATTGTCTCTCAGGCACGCATTCCATGCAGTGGGGCTCTGGGGGTGGAGAAGCTCCCTGGCTTTTCCGCCAAGACCGCCTTTCCACGCCGCCTCGCCTTGTTTTTCCCCGAAACCTGTGCTATCATGACCGTATGCCTGGGATGTGCCAGGCGGAAAGAAGTCCTGGTATGAACGATCTGCGCCGTCCCGGCGTGCTGCCCTTTCTCCTGGCGGAGGCAGTCCTCTACGGGACGTTTCTGTGGCTGGATCTGTCCCCCGGCGGCCCCGGCTCCACACCGGTCAAATATGCGGCCATTCTGTCGTGCGCCCTGTTTTCCCTGCTGTGGGCCCTGTTTGGGGGCGGGGACCGGCTGACGGCCCTGGCCCTGGTCCTCACCGGGGCGGCGGACACTTTTCTGCTGGAGCTGGACGCCCACTACGCCGCGGGCGTGCTGCTGTTCTGCGGGGTGCAGCTGTGCTACTTTCTCCGGCTGTATCCCAAGAAGCGGCGGAGTCTGTGGGGGGCCCGGCTGGGGCTGTTCCTGCTGTCTCTGGCGGCGCTGCGATTCCTGGGGCTGCTCACTGCTCTGAACGTCCTGGCCCTCTTTTACTTCTCCAACTTCTTGTGCAACGCCCTGCTCAGCCTGGGCTGCCCGGGGCGGCGGGCGCGGATCTTCTCCGCCGGCCTGTGCCTGTTCCTGTGCTGTGACCTGTGCGTGGCCGCCTATCAATTTCCAGGTTCCCTTCCGGACGCGGTTTTCCAGGCTGCCCGGGTGGGGATGTGGCTGTTTTATCTGCCGGGACAGGTGCTTATCGCCCTGTCCGGGCTGCCGGAATCTTTGACCTGAGGTGACTGATCTTGAAATCCAGCAAACCGCTCTCTCTGCTGACCGCCCTGGCCACCGCCGTGCTGGTGCTGTCCGGGTCCATCGCCGTGCCCATCCTGTGCCGGCCCTTCTACTACGCCCACATTGAGGCCATGTCCATGCCCGAGTACACCGGACTGACGGTGGACCAGATCAAGCAGGCCTTTGATGAGATGCTGGACTTCTGCCTGGGCCTGCGGCAGGACTTCTCCGTGGGGGTGCTCCCCTGGTCGGAGTCGGGCCGGGACCACTTTGCCGACGTGCGTGTGCTGTTCCAGCTGGACCTGGTGCTGCTGGTCCTGTCGGCGGCGGCCCTTGTGCTCCTGTTTCTCTTTGCCCGGAAGCGCCGGCTCACTCCCGCCCGCCTGCTGGGCCGCGGGCCGGGATTCTGGGCCGCGGCGGGGTTGATATAGCCCAGGTCGCCGTAGGCCTCATCGTAGTCATCCCTGTCCAGGGCCACGGCCTGGGAGCCGATCTGGCCGGACTCCACCACCAGGCGGACCGCCTCGTCCCGGTCGGAACACAGATAACAGACACCTGCCAGAACCCCGAAGAACAGCAGCCACAGCCATTCCCGCAGAGTGAATCTGCTGCACAGCACCTTTACGGAGAACAGGAGAAAAGTCAGCCGGAACAGCTGTCCCTCAAACGGATTGGTCCAGGCGCTCGTGTCCACAACCACGATGAGGAGCTCCAGAAGCAGACCGGCCCAGAAGCAGATCCGGCCGATCTGTGCGATTCGTTTCTCTCCTGTTTTTTCTGCGGTGATTCTTTCCATCTTTTTCTTCCATCCTTTCAGGCACCTTCTGCCCTTCCCTCTGAACCGTACAAGGCTCAGTTTTTCAGGCCCAGCTTATGCAGAAGGCCGTTCCAGTAGCCCAGCACCGTATTGTGCCAGAACCAGACCGCCCGCTGTCTCAGATACTCTCCCATAGTGGCTCCGCAGACGGAAGCGGTCCGAAATCCCTGTCCGTACATCACGGTGAGACGGAGCATTTCCTTCCTGCAGTCCTCCTGCGCCTTAAGTCCGTATTTCTCATACATCAGCAGTCGGTCCTGATATTTGCGGATGTCTTTCTCCGTGAAGCTTTCCGTATACTGCTCCTCATGGACGCCTATGGAAATGAGTGGCTCCGGCGAGAAAACAAAACGGGGATTCTTCTGCAGAATCTCAAAATAGAGGAACATATCGGAAGCCCAGTTGCTCCTTTCGTCAAAGGCCGCGCCGCAGGACCGGTACAGAGTCGCGGACGGCGCGCCGATCTCATTTCCCAGAAACAGATACCGGTAATCCCGCCTCAGCCGCTCCACATACTCTTTTCCGGCTGCTCTTTCCCATGTCCGCTTCTGTGACACCTGCCTGGTGCCGCAGAAGGCCAGGGAAGCCTTCGGGTCCGCATCCAGCAGCGCCGTCAGCTTTTCCAGGCTGTCCCTGCCGGTAAACCAGTCATCGCTGAACATGATCTTGATATATTCCCCTTCTGCCAGGGAAAGGGCCTTATTCCAGTTGAAAATGTGACCAAGAGGCTTTTCATTGTGCACATAGCGCAGACGGCTCATGCAGGGGGCGTTCCAGCGGACGCAGGCGGTGCTTTCTGTGTATGCGGCGCTTCCCGTGCCTGCGGCGCTCTCTGTGCGCGCGGCAGCTTTCACATCACCAGGAGCTGCCGCATCCACAGTTTCTTTTTCGTCGGCTTCCACGCCCGCGCTTTTTGCGCTCCGGATCTCCCCCACCAGCTCCTCGATCTCCCCGTTGGTGGAATCGTCCGTCAGAATAATCTCCACATCCTGCATGGTCTGGATCACGATGGAGGAAAGAAGCCGCCTCACCTCCGCCTCGTTGTTATAGGCCGGAATGCAGATGGAGACCTTCGGCCTTTTGGACATTTCCGGCTTTTGGGGGCTGTCCTGTCTCATTTCCTTTTCCATCCTTCTCATCCCCTCCCGGCGATTTTCCTGCAGATGCGTTTCACGCCCCTGCCCGCCCGATAACAGTTTTTCCGGATCCGGGATCTGATATGCCGAAGCGTCTTATGCACGCCGCCTTCCTTTTTCAGGATCAGAAAATCATACTCGGAAAGGTGGTTTCGCAGGTATTCCGGGTAGGTATCGTCGATCTCCACAAGACGGAAGGAGGCGTTTCTTCCGAAAATGTCCTTTCCGTCCCTGATGTTGTCCACCACGCCGGAGAGAATTTCCGCCTTGTTGAATTCCTGGTGGGCGGCGGATCTCACCTTTTCGGCCACCCGCTTCTTCGCGTTCTTTTCTCCGTGGCCGCCCATATAGCCGAAATGCCAGCCGCCGTCGGAAACACGGATGCCGATCTCCCTGCGCTCCGGGAAACGGAGCTCTCCCAGCTGAAGGTTCTGCTCCCGCAGGAGGCGGAAGCTGCACATTTTTGAGCCGATCCACTGCTTTTTCCTGACGCCGGGGAACTCGCCCGCATAGGAAAGCAGGTTGCCAGACACCTCCTCCATATTCAGATAACAGTAAAACATCCGCTGGGCGAAATGGTAGATCTTCGTGGGATCAAAGTTCTGCAGAATCTCCTTCACCTTTTCCGGATTGGGAATCTCGTCCAGATCGCTGAAAATGATGATGTCATCATCCGTACAGTCCTTCAGCCCCCGCCCCACCGCGTTTTTCTGAAAGGTGTCCCGGTCATGGGTATAACCGGGCGGCGTGTCCTCCACCACCACGTGGATGATTTTGTGGGCAAATTCCGCGAACATTTCCTTGTTTTCTTCATAGTATAAAGGCTTCGGATTCCCGGAAAAGGTCTCCGTGGCCTCGCTGATCACGAACCGGTCCACCACCGGGTCCATGATGTGAAGCCGAAGCTTCAGAATATCCAGTTCATTGAAAAACTGAAAACAATCGTATACCATACTGCTCCTCTTCCTGCCGCTGGCTTCCGCCATGCCACTTCTCCTGCCGACGGCTTCCGCCGTGCCGCTTCTGCCTCCCAGGGCTGCCCAGCCGCAACGCCGTCGGCAGCCGCCGGCCTGTTTCAGCCGTTTACCAGCTTTCCGTGCAGCCTTCTCAGGGCATCCACCACCGGATGCTTTCCGCGGAAATCCGGATATCCCGCATTGGTTCCCTCCCACTTGTGAAAGGAGAAGGGCGTAATTCCTTCGATCTCCGGTATCATGTGTTCATGTCCGAAATATTTTGCCACCTCAAGGGGGGCAATGCGCATGCCCTCTGCTTCCAGCAGATGACGGATCCTGCAGCAGATGAAGCCGTCCTCGTTGTACCAGCCCTTTTCCGGGGTCCAGGGAACGCCCGCCTTTTTCGGATAATCCAGAAGCCGTTTGCTGCGGATGCCAACGCTGTTCCCCACCCGGCAGAGGTTGCCGTGAATGTCCCGGTAGGTGGTATTGTCTCCCTCCTTGGGGAGCGGCCAGGGAGCTCCGATATAATCATAATCCAGAAATTCATCCCGCCACAGCTCCGGATGAACGATAAAACCGTCATAATGCACCAGCATCACAAAATCCGTTTCAATATAGTCTCCCAGTTCATAAACCATTTTATAATTAAAATCATTGATATGATTCAGCCGGGAGGTATGACGATAATGGATTCCTTTTGGCAGAAACACCGGCTTCTTATCCGTAATGATCAGCGCATCCGCAAATTCGATCCCCCTCATGCTGTATTCCATTGCCTTGATCGTCTCCCTTACCCGGACGCTGGTCATGGCGCACAGCGTCACGTTTGGGAGTTTCAGTTTCTCCGCTTCCTTCATCGCATTCCTTTCGATTCCGGCTATCCGATCCGGATCATATTCTCCGTGTAGATATCCCTGCATTCAGTCCCGTTCAGCCACCTGTCCGGCGCGATCACCTTTTTCTGCGGGTTTCCGCCAAGCCATGCGCCCCACCAGCTGAAGCTGCTGTTGGCAATGATGTGATGCTGACAGAGGCTCATCAGGTACAGATCCTGATACCCCGTATCCTCCGTGCTGCCTTCCACCACCACGCAGTCTTTTCCGGTAAAGTGCTTTTTCACCCAGTCCGTATCGTTGGAAAACATGTAAAAAACGGCGTCCGGCACCGATTCCCGGATCCGCTCCATGGCCCTCTGGTAATAGCCTTCCGTACAGATTCCCGTATACATACCGCCGTGCGAGGCATCCAGATAATCTCCCCGGCGGACATGCACGCTGACTGCCGGGCTGTCCGCAATCCGCTCTGCCAGCTGTTCCGCCTGCGCCGAAAGGTGAAGCTGCTCCTTCCGGAACCGATAGACCTCTCTCACCTGATCTGCAAGGGAGGCAAAATACCGTTCACTCTGAAAACAGCCTTCCAGCAGAGCCGGCTCCCTTTTCAAAACCTCCGGATCAAAGTTCACACCGGCCTCCCGGTAGGAAAGATTTCTTCTTCCTGACAGCTTCCGCCGGATTCTGGAAAACGGATTCGGGGAGGAATCCGTCATGCGCCGGATCTCTTTCTCGGAGGCTCTGTCATAGGCCACGCCGAATACTCCGGTAATCTGCAGGGGACGTTCTCCTTCGTGACCATAGCAGGTGCTGTCATCTATTTTCACTTGTCTGCCATCCGCTTTCAGCCGGAGATACAGAGCATATTCAAACATCTGATTGCCAAGCCCTCCGGACAGCTGTACGATTACCATAACAGGCTTCTCCTGTCTGTTTTCATTCTTTTCCGTTTACAGTTGCCCACGCCGCGGGCACTTCCGTCCGCGGGCGTTTCCTCATTTCCTTCCCCGTGTTTTCATGGGAAGGAGCAGTTTTTCATTGATCCACATCGTCATGCGGTACAGTACGGCCGACCGCAGAAAGATCTTCATCTTTTTATACTCATTCCTGCTGGCTCCGGGGCAGCCGTATACCCGGTCCATCTCCCCCGCATCCCTCTTCAGCCGCTGCCGGATCCATGTACAGTATTTTTTCCGTTCCGGATCCTTTGAAGCAAGAAGAGTACGGTAGTAAATCAGTAGTCTTTTATAGAAAAAATACCGGTGCACATCCGCCAGATCGTCTCTTCCGATTTCCCGCAGGAAGGCTTCCTTCTCCTCATAGGCAGGAATCTGATCCGTAAAAATGCTTTTTTTGATGCCCCGGTTCATGATACTGCCTTCCCGGTCGATCACATAATTGTAAAAGGCCTGATCCAGGTATACCCCTTTTCTGATCCGGGCGAGCAGCTTTGTCGTGAACACAATGTCCTCATAAAGCTTCCCCTTCGGAAAGCGGAGCTCTCCCAGCAGCTTTCTTTTATAAACCTTATTCCAGGCAGAGTTCTGAATCTGGTATTCATCCTTTTCCATGAGAAATGCCGTAAGCATGTCCTGGCCTTCCCAGACCGTCCTTTTTCCGGTGGAGGGATCCGTCACCCCATCCCGCCGGATCCGTTTGTAGCTGCAGGCGCACAGATCCGCATCCTCTTCCTCCAGAGCCGTTATCATCGCCTGATACATTTCCCTGTCAATCCAGTCGTCTCCGTCCACAAAGGCGATATAGGTGCCCCCTGCAGCCTCGATTCCCGCATTCCGGGCATCGGACAGGCCGCCGTTTTCCTTATGGATGACCCGGATCCTGGAATCCTCACGGGCGAAACGGTCACAAAGGGCGGGACAGCCGTCGGTGGACCCGTCGTCCACCAGAAGGATTTCCAGATTGGACCAGGTCTGCTCCATGATGGAACGCACACACCTCTCCAGCCAGTCCTGCACATTATAGATTGCCACAATTACCGATAACAGCTCCATGCTTCTCCATTCCGGGGGCGTCACAGCTATGCCCCGATCTGATACTGCTTCATCATCCATTCCTGGAACATGAGGATGAACCAGATCTGTTTTCTCCACTGTCCTCTTTCAATGAAGTCCTGCCAGATGCTCCAGACCACATCGGGATTCAGAATTCCCTGGCCGGCAAGCAGCTTCCGGTCGATCAGGCTCTCCGCCCATGCCCGCATGGCGGGCTCCTTCAGCCATTTCTGCACCGGGATGGAGAATCCTTTTTTAGGGCGGTCCATCATTTCCTTCGGCACATAACGGTAGAGCACATCGCGCAGAACCAGCTTTCCCGTTTCTCCCTGGCGCTCATATTCCACCGGAAGGCTCCAGGCAAATTCTACCACATCCTTATCCAGCATGGGAACCCGTGTTTCCAGGGAAACCGCCATGGCGGTCCGGTCCACCTTCACCAGAATGTCATCCGGATGGTACATGAGCATATCCATCAGCATGATGTTGTGGTTCTGCTCCGGCAGGTAATTCGGCTCATATTCGGTATAACGATAAGGCAGCTTTCCCTGTACCAGAGCGATTTTGTGGATCAGCGGATTGGTCTCATAGCTCATTTTATAAACCTCACAGGCGTCCCCCGCCTGCAGCAGCTTTCCTCTGATCTGCCAGGCATCCGCCTTTCCAAGCGGCCCGTCTGCCAGAAAGCGGCCTGCCGGGCGGCGGATAAAGCCCGGGATTTTACGGATCTTATCCCATACTCTGAGAGTGGAAACATAGGAAGTATAGCCGCAGAACAGCTCGTCTCCTCCATCCCCGCTCAGGGAAACGGTCACATGCTCTCTGGTCATCCTGCTCACCAGGTAAGTGGGAATCTGAGAGGAATCCGCAAAGGGTTCAGAGAACATTTCCGCCAACAGAGGAATCACCGCCTTGGCGTCTTCTTCCGTGATATACAGTTCCGTATGCTCCGTGCCCAGATGAGCCGCAATTTCCCGGGCAGCCTCCGCCTCGTTATATCCTGCGTCCTCCATTCCGATCGTAAAGCTTTTTACCTTTCCGGCATGCAGGGACTGCATCAGGGCCACAACCGTACTGCTGTCTATGCCGGCGGAAAGGAACGCACCCACCGGCACATCAGCCACCATCTGGCCAGTAACGGCCTGCTTCAGCAGCCGTTCCAGCTCGTCAGCCGCCTCCTGTCTGCTTCCCGTAAACAGATTGCTCTGCCCCTTCTTCGCAGCCTCCTTCATGGACCAGTAGGCTTCGATTCCGATCCCTTCCTTTGCAAAAGGCGCGCGGATGGTCAGAATACAGCCCGGCTCCAGCTTCCTGATATTCCGGTAAATGGAATAAGGCGCAGGAATATATCCATGGGTAAAATAGATATCCAGCACCTCTGTGTTGATCTGTCGTTCAAAGCCGTCCAGTACGGCAATGGAGCCAAGATCGGAGGCGAATACGAAGCTTCCATGTACGAATCCATAATACAGAGGCTTCTCTCCCACCCGGTCACGCACCAGATACAGGTTTTTTTCCTCCTGATCGTAAAGGGCGATGCCAAACATCCCCTTACACATGGCGACAGCTTCCTTTACACCGTAATGCTCCACCGCCTCCAGCAGCACCTCCGTGTCAGAGCTTCCCCGGAAAGCCGTCACTTTCTTCTCATCAAGCAGCCTTTTCGCGATTTCCTTATAATTATAAATTTCTCCATTATAGGCTATCACATACCGGCCGCTGTGGGAAACCATGGGCTGAGCCCCTGTCTCCGACAGGTCTACGATGGCAAGACGCCTGTGACCGAATACCACAGATCGGTCCGGTGAAGCCCAGATGCCGGAAGCGTCCGGTCCGCGGTGCTTCATGCGTTCATTCATTTTCCGGATATTCTTTTCCCAGCTGTCCGCATCCGTATGGGAATTTTCTCTTCCCCAATTACAAAATCCTGCAATTCCGCACATTCCGTCCGCTCCTTTCCGTCCTCATCTCATCAGTCCCTCCAGATATGCCATCCAGGTATGCGCCACCGCATCCGGCCGATAGCTTTCCAGAAGCTTTGCCGCCGCAAGGCCGAATGCAGCCGCCTGCTCCGGGTGCTCCATGTATTCAGACATCGCCGCCGCAAGGCCGTCCACATCTCCCGGCGCGACCAGCCTTCCATTTTCCCCGTCACGGATCAGCTCCGCCGCTCCGCCGCCGGAGCAGTTTGTGGATATTACAGGAAGCCCCATGCACATGGCTTCCAGCAGGGTATTCGGCATCCCTTCACTGTAGGAGCTGAGTACAAAGAGCCCCGCGCGCCAGATCCGGTCAGCCACATCGCTCACCGAACCGGGAAGGGAAATCCGGTTCGAAAGCCCCAGCTCTTCTGTCAGGCTGATCAGCTTTTTCCGGAGTGCGCCGTCTCCATATATGGTAAGCCGGTACTCCGGGAAGCGCTCCGCCGTTTTCGCAAAGGCACGGATGATCATCTCATGGTTTTTGTTGGCGTCCACCCGCCCCACCGCCACGATCTCCTTTTCCCGGGGCCCGTCAAAGGGCTGTCTCACAAAATCCGGATTCAGCGGATTTTTCAGAACCACCGCCCTTTTCCGGACTCTTTCCGGGAAAAATGCTTTCGCCCGCTCCGACTGGAGAATCACCCCCGCCGCCTTTCCGAACAGGACTCTGGAAAGAGCACGAAGCGGCACAGAGGCATATTCTTCCTTCGGTTCTCCCCGCACGGACACTGCGACCGGAATATGAAGAAAAACGGAGGTCAGAAGAGCCATGATATTATTCTTCCCAATGAAGGAAAGAATCACATCCGGCCGTTCCTTTTTCCAGATGTTGCGGAGCTTCCGCAGACGGGCGAAAAAATTGCCGATACGGCTCTTTTTCATTTCTTCTTCCGTGATCTCGCTGAATACCCGGCAGACACCCTCCGGCAGAGGATACTCCACTTCTCCCCGGTACTGGGTCACCATGGTAACACGCCAGCCCTGGACGGTCAGGTACTCCGCCAGATTCACAAGGACTCTCTCTGATCCCCCTTTGCGCAGGGAGCTGATAAACAGCGCGATATGTTTTTGGGGGATCTCAGGGCCGCCCGCAAAACGTGGCGCCTGCCGTTTCCCTTCTTCCGGCTTTTCCATCCGCCGCTCCTTTCGTATTTTCATTTTGCATAAGGAATGCGGTATCCCGCCCGCCGCCTCAGCGACCAGAAGATTCTTTTCAGATAGAAGACCGCAATCCGTCCCTTACAGACAAGCCTTCCCCACTTCAGGGCGCCGTTTCCCGGCCTCTGCGGAAGGTTCTGTCCGGACGGTCCGCCTGCCCTGCGGTAACGGGCAGAGCGGCGTTTATATTCTTCCAGCTCCTGTCTGCATTCCTCCGGCGTAAACAGCCGTCCGGAACGATCCTGATAATGAAAAATGCTGTAAATATTCTGCTCAGAAGCCCAATAGCCATCGGAAACGTTATGCCTGGCCCAGTATTTGGGCGCGATGGCAAACCGAAGGGTATCCGAGGTATAGGCCGGGAAAAAGGCGAAGCTGGAATTGGACAGAATCAGGTATCTGGCGTTCTTGAGCATCACATAGTCCCTGTCCAGATCAGAATGATAAACCGGCAGGCCGGGCAGAAGTTTGGCGGCAGCCTCAGGATCATCCGTCACCACAATGAACTCCATGTCCCGGCGTATTTCCCGCATGTTTTTCATGGCGTTCATCCAGTATCTTCGTTCCAGATACAGCTCCGGATTTCCGGTATATTCGCCGCCTCTCACATTCAGAATGCACAGATTGTCCCTGGTAAATTCATGGGTATCGTATTCTTCCTTCACCTTAAGCCATTCTTTGATCTCTTCCCGATACCGGGAAAAATAGCTTTCCGCCTGCATGTTGCCATAGATCAGCGTGTCGTCCGGCAGGCTGTGCAGGGCCTCGTCCGCTCCTGCCACATAACAGCCGTGCTCCATATCGTGAAGGGAAGTATTCTGGTAAAACCGGAGTTCCTTTTCCTCGTACCGGCGCAGCCGGGACGAAGGCAGGCAAATCCGTTCTCCCAGATCCAGATCCATAAAATACATTCCCTTTTTGCTGTGGATATTCACCGCAAGCTGCTCCTGTCCGGCGGTGCCGAAGGCGCAGCCCCGTTCCTTTGCAATACATCTCGCCGTAATATAACAGAACAGCTGGTTCCCCAGCCCCTGCCCTTTCAGAAATTCCGTTCCTATCATTCCAAACTGCCCTTAGTCATCGTAATTTTGCATTGATCCACATTGTAGATGATATCACAATTCTCTATGGTCCGCAATCTGTGGGCAATGATGATCATGGTCTTGCGGCCGTGGAAGCTTTCAATAGCCTCCATGATTGCCGTCTCCGTATCCGTATCCAGAGCGGAGGTGGCTTCATCGAATACCAGTATCTCCGGATTGTGATACAGCGCCCTCGCAATACCGATTCTCTGCCGCTGGCCGCCGGAGAGACGCACGCCTCTGTCTCCCACGCTGGTGTTCAGCCCTTCTGGCATCTGTTCCACAAATTCCTTCATCTGGGCTTCTTCCAGCACAGCCCATACCCTTTCATCATCGATCTCATCCGGTTCCACGCCGAAAGCGATATTTTCCCGCAGAGGATCGTCCGTCAGGAAAATGGTCTGCGGGATGTACCCGATATTGGAAAGCCAGGAGGGATAATTGTCAAACACATTTTTCCCACCGCAGGTAATCGTACCGTTCTGCACCTTCAAAAGTCCCATCAGAATATCGATGGCTGTGGTTTTTCCCGCACCGGAAGGGCCCATCACGCCCACGGATTTGCCGATGGGAATCCGCATCATGGCGTCCTTAAGCACCGGGCGGCTGGAATTCGGATAGGTATAGTCGATGTGGTTTAAGCAGATCTCCCCCTTCACCGGAATGGGGTCAGCATCCGGGTCTTCCCTGTTCTGATACTCGCCGTATTTGGTATAATCGCCAAAATCCACATTTTCATATACATAATCCAGAGAAGGCTGGAAAAAAATGATGTTGGTCATATGCCCGCTGATCCGGTTTACGCTGGGAATCAGTCTGGTGGCCGCGTAGCCAAAGGCGGCAATCTGGGCGATCATTGCCGTCATATCCCCTCCGGTAACGATGAATACCGCGATATAGCCCAGAATCGCTGACATGCTGACAGTCTCCAGAAGCAGCCTGGGGATATTATTAAGCACAGCGTATTTGCTGGTCACTTCTCCCGCGATCTGAGAATATTTCCGGAAATTCTTTGCGAAAAAGGCCTCTCTGTGCAGAATTTTCACATCCTTGATGCCGTATATGGACTGCAGACGCCATTTTCCCATCCGGCTCTGCACCTGCTGGGACTTTAAACCCATGGCATTCAGAGTGGGCTTCATCACCCGCAGAATCAAAAGCATCAGAACCACCAGGATACCGCCGATGACCAGCGTCATAAAAGGATTGACGATCAGGAGGAAGATGCAGATAAATACTGCCACCACCGCCTCACTGGCAAGCTGGATGTACTCCATCAGAATGGTAAATACTTTGGGAACATCGCTGTCCACCAGCCGGAACACAGTGGGAATATCCGCATTCAGATAGAATTCATAAGGACGGTTCAGATATTCCTCCAGCATATAGCTGACGGTGCGAAACTGGTTATTGTTGACGAAACGGGCCTGTACCCATGTGACCAGAAGCAGAAACAGATTCTTCACCACAATGATGCCGACGATCAGCCCGAGCAGAATCAGAATGAACTGGTTAAAATTCTCTTCCGTAAGGACAAAGCCAAACCACCCGAGCACCTGACGCACCGTTTCGTTTTCCAGCATCCCCTCCTTGTCAATGACAGCCTGCACCAGCGGAAGGATGGCGGAAATTCCGATGGTTTCCAGCAGACCGCTGATCAGAATCATGACGCCGAGACCGATCACCGCCTTTTTCTGGGAGCCGCTCAGGATATGGTTTAATTTTCTGATGTTTTCCAGCATATTTACCTCCATGCCGAAGCGCTTTACGCTTATTCTTCTTCCAGAATCTTGAAATCTTTATTCTCTATCCGTTCCAGAATCGTGGCCTGGGCTTCCTCTGTCTGCGCGCTCCACAGCTCATAAGACTCGTCCCAGTCCTCATACCCCTTCTGCCCGCGCTTATCCGGAAGCGTATAATGTTCCTTCAGATATTTTCCAAGAAAATCCGTACACTTCTCCGCCCCGAAGGCATTGGCATGACCTCCGTAATCATAAAAATCCGTCTCGAAATCAATGCCGATTTCTTCATAGTAGTCATTCAGATTCAAAAACGTATAGCCGTAGGGCTCAATCAGATCTGCGATGTAATTGTACTGGGCCTGCCGTTCTTCGGTCATGGTGTAGGGAGAGACGATGAAAAGCGCCTCCTTCCCGTTTTCCTGAAGCCATTCAAGAAGCTCCAGAAGCACCTCCTCCTCATCCTCCGGAATGGCCTGCCGCCTGGTCACATAAGAATAATCCGCGATCTCACTCGGTCCCACCTCATCGTTGATCACATGTCCCTTTAAGGGATCCTTTTTTTCATACCGGAACGTGGCGAGCTGGCTCGGAAGCACCAGAGTTTTCCAGTTGGAATGGTACTTGAAAATGTCGAAATAAAAGGTGTAGCGCGCCTCCGGCCCATCCTCATCCACCATATCATTGATGGTACGGATACGGTTCAGGGAATATTTCATATTGTCCGTCACACCTCTGGTATAGGCCATATTCTGCGTCAGGTCCTTGTCCGCCGCCAGATACATACGCATTTCAAAGATGTAAAGCCGGGGATCCTGGGTCTTTTCCGCCTCCCGGATCAGATGTCTGGCCGCTTTGGGTCTCTGCAGATTGGTGGAGAGCGGATAAGCCGTAATGCCGTAATCCCCCCAGAGCTTGGGAGCCGCGTAATAGGGAAATACCGGACTGGAGCCGATCATGAGCACATCGATGGTATTTTCAGGCTCCGCATAGAAGCCCACAAAGCGGTCCTTTACCGAACCGTTGGTTCTCAGGCAGTAGGACAGATGGATCAAAATCACAAAAAATCCAGCGATAAAAAGAACTGCCTGAAACAACTGTTTTTTTGTCATTCCCTCTACTTCTCTCCTTCGTATCCGCGCTGATACTGCTGACAGTACCACTGCTGGAAAATGAAAAACGACCAGGTCACTTTTGAAAAATTCGCTCCCGTTGACGGTCCCGCATCTCCGGTTTTCAGATATCGCTCCATCAGGCCGGTCACATAATCCGCATCAAAAATCCCCTGGCGTACCAGAAAATCCCTGTCCGCATAGGAAAGAAGCTGCTCTTTCAACGGGCCCCGCAGCCACTTGTCCAGAGGAACGGCAAATCCCACCTTGGGCCGGTCAAGAAGCTCTCTGGGGATATAATCATAGGCAATATCCTTTAAAATCCTCTTTTTGACTCCGTTTTCATACTTAAAGCTGTGAGGAAGGCGGAATGAATACTCCATCACATCCCGGTCCAGGATGGGACATCTGGCCTCCAGGGAATATTTCATGGAAGCCCGGTCCACCTTACAGAGGATGTCACCCGGCAGATAGGTATCCATATCCAGAAGCATCCGCCGGATCTGCCAGTTGTCCACACCATATCTGCTTTCAACGGGATACCTGCAGCTCAGGCCTTTTCCCGGAACCATCCTCTCCGCTGCAGTGATATAGTCGCCGGAAGCCAGCTGGGTTTTGGTTTCCGGATTCCGGTTGCCCGCAATCACCCGTACCTGAAAGGGCAGCTTTTCAAAAAGTCCGCTCTGCCTGATCCCCGGCAGATGGCAGAACCCGTTTACCAGGCTGCCGGCAAAATCCAGCTTTTCCGCACGGGCTACCTTTTCATACAGATTGTATCCGCAGTAAAATTCATCTCCGCCGTCACCTGATAGCGCCACCGTTACCTGCTGTCTGGCCAGCTGAGAGACCAGCATGGTTGCAATCTGGGAACTGTCCGCAAAAGGCTCATCATAGTATTGGGGAATACTCTCCACCAGCCGGAACATTTCATCTTCGTCAATGATCAGTTCCGTATGATCCGTTCCCAGATATTCCGCCACCGCTTTCGCGTATTTCGCCTCATTATACCGCTCCTCCGCAAAACCGATGGAAAAGGTTTTCACCGGGGCTCCCGAACACTCCTGAGCAATGGCGGTCACGAGAGAGGAATCATAGCCTCCGCTTAAGAAACTGCCCAGCGGCACATCCGCAATCATACGGGAAGCAACCGCTTTTTTCAAAAGCGCCTTCAGTTCCTCCTTCGCCTGACCATAATCCATCACCGGCTCAGAACTGCATTCCCGATACACCTTCCTCACATCCCAGTATTTCCACTTCCGCACCCGGCGGCCGTTCCCCCGTTCCTGCCTGCTTACGTCTTCCGCGTATTCCGGAGCATCCGCCGCATAGGCCGCATCCGGATCCAGAGAAAACCGGAGAATTTCTCCCGGCTCCACCTTATATACGTCTTCAAAAATCGTATCCGGCGCATTGATATACTGCTGAAAAAGGAAACGGGAAATCACCTCTCTGCGTATCCTGCCGGAAAAGCCCGGGCAGGCCATGATCGGCTTCAGCTCGGATGCAAACACCAGATTCTCTCCGTCCAGCCAGTAATAAAGAGGCTTCTTTCCGATCCTGTCCCGGATCAGATACACCGCCTGTCTGCGGCGGTCGTACAGGGCGATGGCGAACATACCGTTGAAACGCTCCACACAGGAAATTCCCCATTTCAGATAGGCCGCAAGAATCACCTCAGTATCGCAGGTGGAACGGAATGGATAATCGGAAAGCTCCTTTTTCAACTCCTGAAAATTATAGATTTCTCCATTATAAACAATACTGATGCTGCCGTCCGGCGCGCCGCAGTAGCCCTGGGAATGCATGGGCTGATGCCCCAGCTCAGACAGATCCAGAATGGAAAGGCGGCGCTGGGCCAGCCCGATCTGATAGCCGAAGGCCGCTGGAAAGATCTCCTCTCCGGAATCATCCGGTCCCCTGTGGACCATCGTATCATTCATGCTTTTCAACTGCTTCTTCATGATCTGCCTGGTTGTAGCAAAGCCGCAGATTCCACACATGGGCCTACCTCCTCAGAGAAGATCTCTCACCGTTGCAAAATGCTTACACTCGTTATCTATGGTATCCAGAAGCTCCTCATTTCTCTCCGCAATCAGCGTCCGGAAATTTTCCAGATTGTCGTATCCCTGCTTCGTCCAGGAATAGGGGTGTGTCAGGATCTGAACCTTGTCGTTTTTAAGCAGCGTCTCCCGGTCCGGTTTTCCGTAATTCCAACGGTGCTGAGCATCGGAAATATACTTCACCGCCAGTTTTGTATCCGGCGTCACCTTCTCCGCGAATGTAAAATACTCGTCCTGATAGGCGTTAATAATACCGGGAAGCTTGATATCCTCCCGCAGTACATCAGCCGACGGACGATGGATGGAAAATTCCATAATTTCAAAGCCCAGCATCTCGCTGAGCACGTTGATTTCCTGCATGATTTTTTTGCGGATCAGATCCATATCGGTCAGACCGTTTAAGGCAAAGTGCAGACCAATTTCATGGCCCCTCTCATGCATATACTGAATCATATCCATATTCCTCTTGGAGAGGATATTGTAGGAATTGTTGGTCCACTGAAAAAAGTAGGTGGACGTAAAGTCCATGGAAAGCTCTAATTTGGAAAGAGCAAAGGCGCGGTCTACGGAAAACTCCACATCATGCCGCATGATGATGAACTGATCCTTCCCCCTCGCCTGCTTGAAGTTGGCCATCCGGCCGCTTTCCTTGATAATCTGTATGATCTCTTTATATTCTTTATAAGAAAACATGTCTGTCCTTTCCTATGCCTTTCCGGTCAATGTCTCGATATAATCCTTCCACTGTTCGAAAATTGCCTGTCCGTTGGCAGTTTCGGCTATCTTTCTCGCGTTCTCCCCCATCCGCTCCGCCTCGTCCGGATTTTCAATCAGCCTGCAGATTCCCGCCGCCATCGCATCCTCATTCTTGATGGGCACCAGAAGACCATTATACCCATCCTGCATCACCGTCCGCGGTCCGCCGCAGGGACAGTCCGTAGCAACAATAGGCAGCCCCAGCGCCATAGCCTCCAGAAGGGCATTGGGCAGTCCTTCCCAGTCAGAAGAAAAAGCGTACACCGCCGCATCGTTCAAAACCTTTTCCAGCTCATCGCTCGCTCCCATCAGCGTCACGAAGCTGCCCGCGTGTTTTTCTGCAATCAGCGCTTCCAGGAGTTCTTTCGTCCCGTCATGGGAATCTCCCCCATATATTTTCAGATCATAATCCGGATGCTTTTCATGTACCTTCACGAAGGCGCGGATCAGCATGAGCTGATTTTTGAAGTCCACCAGCCTTCCTGACTGCACCACTGTCTTCGTCCGGCGCTCCGGACGCGGTACACCGATATATTTGTCATTGATGGGATTTAAGATGATCCTGGATTTTCGCTGCGCTCCCTTTGGGAAAAATTCCTTCTGTCCCTGCGTCTGGAATACAAATCCTGCCGCATGCCAGAACAGCAGAGGGATCTGAATCTTATCCGCCAGCCGGTCATAATGTCCAACCGGATCCGTGCGCACCGAAACAATAACGGGCGTCCTGACGCCCAGAGTAGACATTAGTGCCCGGTAGTTGGCCTTCCGGCCGAAAGCGATCAGCACATCCGGTTTCTCGCGCTTCACAAACTCCCGCAGACGGGTCACTCTCCGCACAATCTGATACAACCTGCCCTTTTTCTTATCTTCCTCCGTTGGCCCCACGACCACCCGCCGGATCCCCGGATCGATCTGAAACTCATTTTCGCCGACCCACTCTGTGGCTATGAACACCTCATATCCTTCTTTTAAAAACTGATGGGCCAGATTGGTTACCACCCGCTCTGCGCCGCCCTGTTCCAGACAATTTAAATGAAATGCGATTCTGCGCATGCCATCCTCCAACTATCCACTAAAACAGCCACACCGCATCCGCAGGCGCCGTTTTGCCGCCATCTGCGGCTTCTTGAATGCTTATAATCACTTCAGTTTAACACAATCACCTTTTAATGACAAGATTTTTCCAACGCTACGAGCCGTGCAGCCGGAAGAATGAGGAATGCCCGGGGAGGACGGGCGGCCGCAGGCTGACTGTTTTCCCCGGGCGTTTCTCGTTCTTCCGGATATGCGGCGACAGCCGCTAAGCGAAAGGCTGCAAGGCCTTGAGCCTGCACGGCGGACGGTGCCAATACCCTTCATTCCGTGCAGCCGGAAGCGCAGGAAATGCGTCAGGGAAGCAGTCAGCCCCTCCTTTTCAAATCCCCGCCTTCTTTTCAAATTCCGCCACCGTCTCGGAAGCCACAGCCAGGTCCAGAAGCTGGTTCAGCCTGTCCATGTTCTTCTGAGAGGAAATATAGGCCAGACATTTTTCCGGCACACTTCCCTTCTTTTCCAGAATCCGCAGGAGCGCCGCAGATACTCCCTTACAAATTCCGTTTTTTTCTCCTCTTTTCTCCCCTTCGCTCACGCCATCCGCGTACCACTCGTCCAAAGCTCTGCACATATCGTAATGCTCCTCCTCTCTGTTCAGGCCTTTCAACAGTCTCGTTTCATGCGCCGACGCCGCCAGAAAAAGCGCGGCGTTGCTGGAAAGGCGTGAAAACACCGTACGGTTTTCTTCCACATATCGCTTCAGCTCCTCCTTATCCTCCTGATACTGGAGAAAGCCGAATACCTGCCGCAGCTCCGTATGCAGCAGGCTGATATCCATTCCCGCTGAACCATTCCGCCTGACGGAAATGACATGGATCGGATAGTCCGGAACCAGTGTTTTGATCCTTGTATCTCCCTCCGGGAACGCCAGCATGTCATGAAGACGCACCGGCCTGTCCCATTCTTCTTCTCCGAAATACAGGATCAGAGTGATCACCGGCACAATTCTGTCCTCCCGGAAGAAGGCGGGGAGGCCGGTTTTCAGACCCAGGCGCTTCCTGTTTTCCTCTTCCGTTCTTCGTACCTGATTCTGATAATCCGCACCGTCAAACTGCATAATGCGGACCGGCGCACTGTAATCGACCTTTTCCTGATTTTCAATGCCCAGAAGCACCAGCTGTATACCGTCCCTTTGGTACATTTTCACCACATCTCTGACATGCTTGTAAGGCCGCACGTATTCCGGCCGGGACTGAACGGAATCTTCTGTCATCAGACTTTCCGGGTCGATCACCTGCTCTCCGCCATACATCCAGGCATTGAACAGATCCGCAAAAATCTGCGGGTCCGAAAAATAGGAACTGAGGGCAACATCATTTTTTCCCATACATCTTAGTCCTTTCGTTCATTATACATGGCAGGACATAAGACCGCAATCAAATCCCCCTGCGAACGAGTCGGACTGAACAACGCTCCGCAGTGTCCCTGCCTCTCATTTTCGGTTGCAATTCTCTCCTGATCGGATCTGTGGAACGAAATGTTCCGAAAGAACACATTTTTCAGAAATGATTGTGAAAAAAGAATCTTTTTCAGGAATATCTTTCTCCCTGCCGGATGCAGGAAGCTTTATAAGTAAAATCATCATATCATACCGATTTGTAATCTGCAATCCTTTTTACAGTCCGTTCCCGCCCCCTGCACATGTAACCCGGTCTCTTCCGCTTCAGAACATTTGTAAAAAATCTTCTTCTGTGATAAATTGAAACTATTCCGTCCCGCAGCCGTTTTGAAAGAGTCTCCGGCCGGACGGGATTTATCTGAAAATTCAAATATAATTTTTATTTTTTATGAAAGAAAGGATCTAATTATGAAAAGTTCAGAAGATTTAAGGCGCATGCTGCGCGCAGTGGACCATAAAAGCTATCCGGCCTACAAGGATCTGAGAGGGGCCTATTCCTTCGGGAGCTTCGTTCTTGGAATCGATCATGTACAGGGAGATCCCTTTGCCTCCCCTTCCCGGCTCAGCGTCCAGATTGACGGCGCGAAGGCGGCTTTTCCGCCTGCTTATTATAAGGAAAAGCACTGCCGCATCGCCCTGCAGGACTACCTGAACCGGTTGTTTTATCAGGAAATTGAAAAATATACCTTTAAGGCCAAAGGCTCCGGAAAAAGCGGTCTGATCTCGGTAAGCCGCTGCGGCCAGGAAATTCTGGAGCGCTCCGCCGTCACCATCCGTCCGTCGGACGGCCAGCTTCTGGTGCGTTTCTCCGTGGGCTTTCCCGCAAATGGCCGGACCATCAACGCCTCCCAGCTGGAGCGCATTCTCTCGGGGGAGCTACTGGGCTGGCGTAGCCCGGACCCATAACCGCATAAGAGGTTGACTCCGGTGACGCCAAGGAAAGGCCTCTGCTATGGGTTCATCAATGAGATTGACACCATGGAAAAGGCGGGAGGGGTACCAATCCTGGCTGGAGGAGTTTGCCCGGTTTCTGCAGGAGAAGGAGACCGTCACCGGCGAGGAGTTCATGGAGATCCTGAACC
>ERZ780162.1015-NODE-1015-length-20289-cov-3.946031_pt1 | contig 20289 bp, 21 predicted proteins | sample MGYA00511474_ERZ780162 | MGnify/ENA primary metagenome ERZ780162 (study PRJEB29588, sample SAMEA2143633) | human gut metagenome | biome: human gut; feature: human-associated habitat; material: faeces | place: Denmark | collected 2008/2010 ...
CGCCGATGCTGCCGCTCGTGCGGCTGCGAAGGCTTCGGCTGCAAACGTCGCGACGGGCGATGGATCCTCGCCGCGCGACGCAGCGAAATCAGGCGCCCGCGCGTAGCGTGTCGGTTCCGGCTGGCAGGTGTTGACCTCGCCGAGGTGCATTCCTCTTGGTTTCGACTTATGAGGGGGCTAATTGCAGAGGGCGAATGTATGGCGCCCTAGAAATTTTGGCGGTCGGGCATCGTTGTGCTCGACCGCCTTTTGCAATCGGGTTGCTCCAAGCCACCTTCCCTTCTTATGCCGCCTTCGTCGTTAGGAAGCTGGTCGCGCAGCAAATCGATTGAGAGCTGAGGCACGTGCAACTCGGGCAAGCCGGCGTTGATGGTGTGCAAATTGCCGATGGTGCTCACGTTCATGCCGAATAGGGGCACCATGGTCATGCCCACGATGACGGCGGCAAGCGAGCTGGGCACCTTTGCTCCCATCGTGCCCAATCGCGGCCATAAAAACAGCACCGCCAGGCACACCGCGCCCACCACGAGCGCCTGCCTTCCCGAGACGAGCTTTCCCATGCGTTTTCTCCCTATGCGCTCGTTCTTCGGGGCGCCACCTGCCCCCTTCCTCGCCATGTCATGTCCACGAGTTCTGCGGGCTGCTGTCTGCCGTCTGCCGCGTTTCCCCCGCAATTTGTTGGCTGCGCGGCGTTTTGGTGACCAAATGGCAACGATGGGAAGCTCCCGGTTGCCCTTCGAATGATGCGGTCGCACAATGACATAGAAGAAATGTCCACCCAACGCGGGCGGGCGCGAACGGACAAGCTTCACGGAAGGATGCGATATGTGCACGGGAATCAGATTCAGCGACGGCGATGGCAACATGTATCTGGCACGCAACCTCGATTGGAGCACGCGCTACGGTGAGCGTGTGGTGGTGACGCCCGCAGGCTTTCCGCTCCCCTACTCCTTCCTCGATGATGCGCCGGCGGCGCACGCCGTGATCGGCATGGCGGTGGTGCTCGACAACTACCCGCTCTATTTCGATTGCGGAAACGACGCGGGCCTGGGCGTTGCCGGCTTGAACTTCCCCGGGTTCGCCGAATATTCCAAGGGACCTATAGATGGGAAGACGAATATCGCGGCCTACGAGTTCCCCGTTTGGGTGGCCGCGAACTTCGCGTCGGTCGATGAAGTGGAGGCGGCCCTCGCGAACGCGAACATCGTTGCGAAGCCGGTGAGCGACCAGCTCGGCGTGTCGATGCTGCACTGGATTGTCGGTGATGGCACGCGCTCGATCGTGATTGAGCAGATGGCCGACGGCCTGCACGTGATGGACAACCCGGTCGATACGCTGGCGAACCAGCCCGAGTTCACCTGGCATATGACGAACCTGCGCACGTATATCACGGCAACGGGCGACTTCCCCGCTGCTGCGACCTGGGGTCGCGCCGAGCTTACCCCCTTCGGCGCAGGCGCCGGTGCGCGCGGCATCCCGGGCGATTCCTACTCCCCTTCGCGCTTCGTGAAGGCGGCGTTCTTGAACGCGAACTACCCGCAAAAGGCCAGCGAATGGGAAAACGTGCTGCGCGCGTTCCATACGCTTGGGAGCGTGGCGATGGTGGAAGGCTCGGCGGCGATGGCCGACGGCGCCTTCGAGCGCACGCTCTACACGGGGTGCTACTCAGCGCGCACGAAGACGTACTACTACTCGACCGACGATGACCCCTCCATCAAAAGCGTCGCGCTCGCCGACTGCAATGCAGGAGACGTGAGCAAACTTTTCGTTGCCTAAGTAGTGCGCGAGGCGGTGCGCCGCCTCGCGCTTTCTATCTACTCGAACGGCGAGCGATCGTGGTTGATCTCGCAGTTGAACAGGTGCTCCACCTCTGCCACGTCGCGGGTCTGCCCGAGTGCCCACATGGTCTTCGCGACGATCGCCTCGGGAGTCATGTCGGCGCCGCGCAAGATGCCCGGATGGTTCGCATACGCGCGGCCAACCTCGTAAACTCCCAGGTCAAGGCCTTCTTCGGGAACCTGCGTCGTCATGACGGCGATGCGCCCCGAATCGACCCATGAATAGATAGCGTCCTGGAAGCACGGGCCGGTCTCGCCTTGTTCGGGAATGCCCCCGATGCCGAACGTTTCTAAGATGACCGCGTCATAAGACGGCGCCAAAGCCGAGAAGATCCGCGAATCGAGTCCTGGCGTGAGTTTCAGCGCGAACACTCGCGGGTCGAGCTTGTCGTACACGACGGGGCGATCTGCTGTGTGACCTCGTGACCCTTCCGCCTTCCTTGCATGCGCGAAGGGGGCGGAGCGCACGATGCGGTCGGTGCGGATATAGGCGAGCGGCGGGAAGTTCACGCTGGTGAAGGCGTTGAAGCTCATGGTGCGCTGCTTGCGCGCGCGGGTTCCCGAGATGACGATGCCTCCGAACGCGATCGACACGTCGCTCGCGTCGTCGTCGGTTGCGTACAACACGCTTTGGTACAGGTTGAGCTTCGCGTCGGTGAAGGCGCTCGCCATGGGGCGCTGCGACCCGGTGAGCACGATGGGCTTGGGGCTGTGCTGGATGAGATACGACAGGGCTGCCGCGGTGTATGCCATGGTGTCGGTGCCGTGCAGCACCACGAACCCGTCGTAGTCGTCGTAGCTTTCCACGATGGTGCGGGCGACGCGCAGCCAGTCGCTCGGGCGCATGTTGGTCGAGTCGATGTTCATGGCCTGTTTCACGTCGAGCGTGGCGAGGTCTGCCATCTCGGGAACGTACCTCGTCAGCTCCTCGCCTGAAAGCGCAGGCGACAAGCCATTCCCCTCTTCTTTCGATGCGATAGTGCCGCCCGTGGCGACAAGCAAGATGCGTTTCTTCGTCATGGTTGCTCCCCCAATCTTTCGGTGCCGGGCGCGTTTCTGGTTGTTGCTTGACGGCCGGCGCGAGCAAGGGGACCTCTCGCGATGCATTTGCTCCCAAGCCGTCCTTCGTGCTCGCCTTTGCGCCGTTTTCGAACATGGTTTTCTAAGAATTGTACCTTATGGCTTCCTCGCACGCCTGTTGCTCCCCCCATCAATGCCACTCTCTGTGCTCGATTTGCGGATTCTCCTACTCAATCGGATTCGAGCATCTACTCATCCATAGGCGCCTGTCCTATAATCCTTCACGGTTTTTTGGGGCCGCACCCGCGGCGATGCTTCGGGTGCAAGATGGAGGCCGCGTCCAGGCCGGCACCTCGGGCGCGAAGTGGAGAAAGAGTTTTACGCATGCAAACCAGACAAGAGCTGTTCCTCGACCTTTTGGGAACGGAAGACACCCAGTTCGTCATCCCGGTGTACCAGCGCGTGTACTCCTGGGGCTTGCAGCAGTGCAAGGGGCTGTGGCAGGACATCAATCGCTCGGGCCGTACGGGCAACGCACACTTCATCGGCACGGTGCTCTATGCGCCCGACCGTTTCGCGAAGACGGCGCAGCATCAACTCGATGTGATCGACGGTCAGCAGCGCATGACCACGCTCACCATCGTGATCGCCGCGCTCGTGAAGTATCTACGCACGCACGGCGCGACCGCCGATGGCCTTACTGCCGACGACATCTCCGGTACGTTCCTCCACGTGAAGACGGGCGACGGTGCGGCGGCGAAACTCATCTTGTCGCTAAACGACTGCCCGACACTTGAGGCGGTGGTGAACGCTACGCCGATGCCCGAGCGTCCCTCCGAGCGCATCACCGAGAACCTCGACTACTTCTACGGCGAGATGGAGAAGAGCGATTTCGACGCCGACGTGCTGTGGGCGGGCATGAAGGTGCTCACGGTGATCGACGCGGAGCTCGACCGTGGCGACAACCCGCAGCTCATCTTCGAGAGCCTGAACGCGCGCGGTGTGCCGCTGACGACGGCCGACCTGGTGCGAAACTACCTGCTCATTGCGATGGACCACGATGAGCAGACGCGCCTGTACAAGGAATATTGGGAGCCGATCGAGGTCATGTTCGGCGACGACCCCGGCGCCGAGAAGCTCAACGCTGCCATCCGCACGTGGCTTTCCATCCGCTTCCCCAAGGTGCGCATCCACGATAAGAGCGAGACGTATTCCGTGTTCAAGACCTACATCGAGGACGAGCACGCGGGCACGCCCGAGGAGCTGCTCGACGAGCTGCGCGGCTTCTGCTTCATGTGGGCTGAGAACTACAACTTCCACGAGGTGAAAGAATTCCGCTGCATGAACTGGGCGAAGGGAAAGCGCCGCACGCTCGTTCCCGAGCGCGCAAGCCAAGGGGGGTTCTAGGGTAAGCGCTGCAGCCTGCGCGATCTGCCGCATAAGATGGAAGGAGTCTCGGGCACAATGCTCGAGGCTCCTTTTAATTTTGCTCCTAGGTCTTCGCAGGAGGCTCGCTACGCCGCTCGACGTTCGCTACGCCATGAGCTTCTTGATGCGCTCCATCGCCTCCACGGTGGCATCGGCGTCGCCAAAGGCGGTCAGGCGCACATAGCCCTCGCCCGAGGGGCCGAAGCCCGCGCCCGGCGTGGTGATGATGTTCGCCTCGGTGAGCAGCTTGTCGAAAAACTCCCAGCTTCCTATCCCTTCAGGCGTCTTGCACCAGACGTAAGGACTGTTCACAGCACCGTACACGGTGAACCCGGCGGCTTCGAGGCCCTCTTTGATCACGCGTGCGTTGTTGCGGTAGTACGCAAGCGTCTCCTCGATCTGGCGCTCGCCTTCCTCGGTGTAGATGGCCGCGCCGCCGCGCTGGATGATGTAGCTCGCGCCGTTGAACTTCGTGCACTGGCGGCGGTTCCACATGGCGTTCAGGCTCTGGCCGTCGCGCTCGAGTTCCTTAGGCACCACCGTGTATCCGCAGCGCGCACCGGTAAACCCTGCCGTCTTCGAGAACGAGCGGAACTCGATGGCGCAGGTCTTGGCTCCTTCCACCTCGTAAATGGAGTGAGGCACGCCCTCTTCGGTGATGAAGCGCTCGTAAGCCGCGTCGAACATAATGATCGAGCCGTTGGCGTTCGCGTAGTCGACCCACACTTTCAGCTGCTCGGCGGTGAGCACCGTGCCCGTGGGGTTGTTCGGGCTGCACAGGTAGATGACGTCCGCACGGCCCTCGGGAAGCGCAGGACAGAAGCCGTTTTCGGCGGTGGTGGGCATGTAGGTGATGTTCGTCCAGCGCTCGGCTTCGGCATCGTAGTCGCCCGCGCGGCCCGCCATCGCGTTGGAGTCGACGTAGACGGGGTACACCGGGTCGCAAACGGCGATGATGTTGTCGACGTCGAGGATGTCGCCGATGTTGCCGCAGTCGCTCTTGGCGCCGTCGGAGACGAAGATCTCCTCGGGCTTCATATCCACGCCCCGGGCGGCGTAGTCGTGCTGGGCGATGGCCGCCCGCAGGAAGTCGTAGCCCTGCTCGGGGCCATAGCCGTGGAAGCCCTCAAAGGTGCCCATCTCGGTGACGGCCTGGTGCATGGCCTCGATGACCGCGGGGGCCAGGGGGCGGGTCACGTCGCCGATGGACAGCTTGATGATCTTGGCCTCCGGATGGGCGGCGGAGTAGACGGAGATCCGCCGGGCCACCTCGGAAAACAGGTAGCTGCCGGGGAGCTTCAGGAAGTTCTGATTTACCTTTGTCATATGCTGCACTCCTTTTTCAGGCAGGATTTGTGTGCCATGTCTGTTATTATCCCCGATGGAAAAGCCGTTGTCAATGTCTAATTTGCCCGTGTTCCATCCGGGAAGCCCTGCGTTCCGGTCGTTTTTACTGGTAATAGCCCGCCACGCCGATGCCGATGGTCTCCCAGTGTTCCGCCCGGCGCCGGTCCCGCTCCACATCCGGGTTGTTGAGGGTAGGGATGCCGTCCGCCTCCATCTCCGCAATCATCTCCTGGACGTCCTTGGGGAGGATGGAGCGGTAGACCCCCACGCTGATGTTCAGGAAGGCGTAGGAATAGCCCTGCTCGCGGTCGTCCACCGGGCCGTTGTTGCGCCGGGTGAGCTCCTCGATCAGCTCGCCGGCCCCGGTCTGGAAGGCGGGCAGGCCGTAGATGGTGGGCTGGAGCCGGCCCTCCAGGCCCCCTAAAAATTCGATAAATTCCAACCGGCCCGACTGGTCAAAGTCCAGGCGCAGCTCGCTTTCGGCGTAGTACCACTGGTCTCCTTGGAACTCCTCCGCCGGACCCAGCAGGGCCTCCGCCTGCTCCTTGGAGGCGGCGAGGGGGAGGAGCTGTTCCCCCAGCCGCAGGCCCTCCAGGGGGAGCAGCTCCAGGGGCGTGGAATACAGGTCCATAAAACCACCTCGTTTTTAAGACTTGAATTTGCTGCCCCTATCCTACCACAGATCAGAAGCATTTCCCAGGCTTCCCAAGCCCGGAAAAGTGTGATACAATAAACTGATTTCGTTTGCGCAGAAAGTTCAGGGAGGGCGGCATGATCGTATTGGGCATCGATCCCGGGGTGGCCACCATCGGCTTTGGGGTCATCCGGGCGGAGCGGCAGAAGAATACCTTGATTCAGTACGGGGTGATCACCACCCCGCCGGGCATCCCCCTGTCCAACCGGCTTTTGCAGATATCCAACGACATGGAGGAGCTGATCCGCACCTTTCACCCGGACGAGATGGCGGTGGAGGAGCTCTTCTTCACCAAAAACATCACCACCGGCATCGCCGTGGCCCACGGACGGGGGGTCATCCTCCTGGCGGCGGAGAAGCTGGGGGTCCCCATCTTCGAGTACACCCCCATGCAAGTGAAGCAGGCGGTGGTGGGCTACGGGGGTGCGGACAAGCGGCAGGTGATGCTCATGACCCAGCGGCTGCTGGGCATGAAGCAGATCCCCCGGCCCGACGACGCCGCCGACGCCCTGGCCATCGCCATCTGCCACGGCCGGTCGGCCACCAGCCTGCTGAACACCGAGCGGGCCTTTGACCCAAGCCGGTATGACACGCGCTGAAGGCGCATGTCAGAGTGGAGAGTTGAGAGTGAAGAGTGGAGATTCCGATCTTCTAAAACTCTCCGGTTGCCTGAACGCTTCTCTCCACTCTCAACTCTTCACTCTCCACTCTCAACCAAAAAGGGGTTTGTTTCATGTTCTACTATCTCAGCGGTACCGTGGCCCATGTGGAGCCCTACCTGGCCGTCATCGACTGCAACGGGGTGGGCTACGCCTGCCGCACCACCAGCTACACCCTGTCCGCCCTGAAAAAGGGGGAGAAGGGGAAGCTCTTCACCTATCTGAGCGTCCGCCAGGACGGGGTGGACCTGTTCGGCTTCGCCACCCAGGAGGAGCTGAACCTGTTCCAGCAGCTCACCTCCGTGTCCGGGGTGGGTCCCAAGGCGGCGCTGTCCATCCTGTCCGCCAGCACCCCGGCCAATCTGGCTCTTTCCATCATCACCGGGGACGAGAAGGCCCTCACCGTGGCCCAGGGCATCGGTAAGAAGATTGCCCAGCGCATCATCCTGGAGCTGAAGGACAAGCTGGCCAAGGGCCAGACCGCCTCCATCCAGGGGGAGAGCTACGGCGGCTCCGGCATTACCGTCATCCCGGAAAACAAGCTGTCCGAGGCCTCCGCCGCCCTGGCGGTGCTGGGCTACTCCCAGGGGGAGATCAACCTGGCCCTGAAGGGCGTCGACCTGGACGCCCTCACTCTGGAGCAGGTCATCAAAGAGGCCTTGAAGAAGATGATGAAAGGGTAGGGGACAATGCAGAATGCAGGAATGCAGAATGCAGAATGAGTGCGAAAGGGCACGGGGAGGGAGATACCATGGGATTGCTGCTTGCGGAACTGGCGGTGACAGCTCTGTTTGTCGGGCTGGGCGTCCTGTTCTCCAAGGGGAAGGGTGCCTTCCTCATTGCCGGGTACAACACCATGTCCAAGGAGAAAAAGGCCCGGTACGATAAGAATGCCCTGTGCCGGTTTATGGGGAAGCTCATGTTTGCCCTTGCGGCCTGCTGGGTCCCCGTGGCCCTGGGGACCGCGCTGGACCAGGGTTGGCTGTATGGGGCGGGCATCGCCGCCTACCTCCTGGTCATCGGGGGAGGACTGATTTACGCCAACACCGGACACCGCTTCCAGAAAAGGACGGACGGCGGTGGAAAGGAGCGTCTGAGGGAACTATGAAGAAAAGACGGTGGCCCCTGATAGTTGCGGGTCTGCTGGCGGTTGTCTTAGCGGGGACGTACCTTCGGGCCCAATATTTCGGTCCCATGACCTGTCCGGCCTCGGAGGAGGGCATGGTGCAGTATGCGGAAGACATGTTTGACCGGGCACGGTATGGCCGGGAGATCACCGTGCTGAAAACCGCCCGGGAGGGCAGAGCCTGGGCCATGCTCTATGAGGAGGGGACCACCCGGGACCGGTATCTGATGACCTTTGAGAGCCGGCTGTTTGGGCTGCGCCTGCGGCAGATGGGGATGAACACCTTCTCGGAGGCGGGAAGGCTGTACCAATCCGGCCGCTGGCAGACGGGGACGTTATTAGGCTCCAAATGCGTCGTAGAAATCTACGGCGATAACCGGGGCGGCCAGATCGAGAGCTATGTCCTTGCTGACGCGCCACAGGCGGCCCGGGAGAATCTGGAGGCGGACTATATTCTGGACCTCTACATTCTGGACGGGGTGGAGTCGCTTCCGAAGGAGCTGACACAAATTCCCTCCACGTAAAACTGGAAAGGAAAATCGTGGTATGGCCCAATTTGAATGCACATTTCCCAGTGCCTATTCATTTGACGATATTTTGCAGTATTTCCATGCCCATCTCACCAAAAACCACGGGGAATACACCGGGGGCAGCGACTATGCCTCCGGCCGCGTCCGGGTCGCCGTCCGGGTGTATGAGCGGTACAGTGTGATGGGGGACAACTATCTGAGCCTGACAGTGACGCTGGTCAACGACGGCGGGGATACCTTCACCTCCGCCATCTCCGCCGCCGGGCGGGGAAACGGCCTGGGGGTCGTTTTCAACTGGGGCGAGGACAAATTTTTGGAGATTTTTTCCGACGGCGCAAACATGTTTGAGGGAATGAAGGTCCTGAAAAAGGGTTAGAAGGAGTTGAGACCCAATGGCCAAGTATGAAAAACAGTTTCGCGGCGACTTTGATAAGACCCTGCGCTATCTCCATGACGGAATTTTGAGCGCCAGCTCCTCGGCCAGCTTTGAGGATGAGAGCTATATCATGTTTTCCGGGGTGCGCTGCTGTGTCCGGGTGTACGAGCGGTACAGCTGGACAGGGGGCAACCGGGTATCCATGACGGTGACCCTGGTGGGGGACGGGGAGGAGTTGTGCCTGTCTGCCATTACCGCCGGAGGGAGCCAGGCCATGCTGTTCAAAATGAACACCATGGGGGAGGAGGCCTTTCTGGATACCCTGCGTGAGCTGGCGGAGCGGCTGTGATTTTTCTGTATTTTAACGTACCATCAGACAGGAAGTGAATCCATGGCAATCGATTTTTCCAACACAGACTTTGAGCCGGAGGCGCTGGACGAGCCCCTGGTGACCACCTCCCTCACCCGGGAGGACGAGGGGGAGTACTCCCTCCGGCCCAAGACCCTGCGGGAGTACATCGGCCAGGAGAAGGCCAAGGGCAACCTGGAGGTGTTCATCCAGGCGGCCAAGATGCGCCGCGAGCCTCTGGACCACGTACTCCTCCACGGTCCCCCGGGGCTGGGCAAGACCACCCTCAGCGGCATCATCGCCAACGAGATGGGGGTGAACATCCGCATCACCTCCGGACCGGCCATCGAGAAGGCGGGGGACCTGGCCGCCCTGCTCACCAACCTGAACGAGAACGACATCCTCTTTGTGGACGAGATCCACCGCCTGAACCGGTCGGTGGAGGAGGTCCTGTACCCGGCCATGGAGGACTACGCCATCGACATCATCATCGGCAAGGGGCCGTCCGCCAACTCCATCCGCCTGGACCTGCCCAAGTTCACCCTCATCGGGGCCACCACCCGGGCGGGCCAGCTGTCCGCCCCCCTCCGGGACCGGTTCGGGGTGACGTTAAGGCTGGAGCTTTACACCCCGGAGGAGCTCTCCCTCATCGTCACACGGTCCGCCGGCATCCTGGAGGTGCCCATCGAGCCCGACGGGGCCATGGAGATCGCCAAGCGCTCCCGGGGCACCCCGCGGATCGCCAACCGGATGCTCCGGCGGGTGCGGGACTTCGCCCAGGTGAAGGCGGGAGGCGTCATCACCAAAAAGGTGGCCGACGAGGCCCTCACCGCCCTGGAGATCGACCACCTGGGGCTGGACGCCATCGACCACCGGATGCTCCGGAGCATCATCGAGAACTACCGGGGCGGGCCGGTGGGCCTGGAGACCCTGGCCGCCACCATCAACGAGGAGGCGGTCACCCTGGAGGATGTGTACGAGCCCTACCTGATGCAGCTGGGGTTCCTCACCCGCACCCCAAGGGGCCGGTGCGTCACCCCCAAGGCCTATCAGCACCTGGGCCTGCCCGTACCCGGGGGAGAGATCTCTGGAGGGCTGGATCAGTTGAGCTTCTAAAGCAGGGAGGGGAAGCGCATGGCCTTTTGGCTTTTTTTCACCGCCATGGACCTGCTGATCCCAGGAATCATGGTGGGAATCGGGACGCGGTTTCTCAAGCATCCCCCTGGAACCATCAACGCATGGTACGGCTACCGCACCGCCCGGTCCATGAAAAATCAGGAGACCTGGGACTTTGCCCACGAGACCTGCGGAAAACTTTGGGTGCGCCTGGGAAAGCTGTCTTTTCTCCCCGCCCTGCTGGCGGCCGTGCTGACCTTCGGGCGCGGCATTGAGACCGTCAGCGTGGCCAGCATTGTGGTGGTGACCGTTCAGACGCTTGTCCTGATCGGCAGCATCTTCCCGGTGGAGCGGGCCCTGAAACGGAAATTTGGGTGACTGATGATTGCGGCGCGGCCGCCGACGAACCGGGGCCGTTGGCTCGGCAAACTCAGGCGCGGTGGTTGAATGGCAAAACCTGAAATTTTTACATACGCAGGGCCCCAGTGGGCCCGGATTGAATTGCGGAGAGTCACTCAGATTTTGCGCGCCGGAAATATTGCAGCATCTATCAAGAGAGCGCCCCCGTAAACGGGGTCCGGGGAAAGCGGTCCTATGGACTTAGGCGGAGCACAGCGGAGCCGTAGTCCATCGGCCGCGTCCCCGGCGATCCTTTGGTTTCTTTCCCATCGATGGGAAAGAAACTCGCCGCCGCAGCGGCGAAACCCTTGCGCAGACATGTTTTGTAAATTGAGCAATCTACTCGCAAAGAAGCAGTCAGCATAAAAATTCAAACAAGTAATGAGGTGTATTTCCATGGGTAAATTATTTGGAACCGACGGCATTCGCGGCGTAGTCAACGCCGGACTGGACGCAGACCTGGCCTACAAGGTGGGCCTGGCCGCGGCCCAGGTCCTGGCCAAGGGCAAGAAGCCGGGAGAAAAACCCCTGGTGACCATCGGCAAGGACACCCGCATCTCCGGCGACCTGCTGAAGGGCTCCCTGATCGCGGGCCTGTGCACCGCCGGAGCGGACGTGCTGGACCTGGGCACCCTGCCCACCCCCGGCGTGGCCTGGGTGACGGTGGACGAGAAGGCGGACGCCGGCATCGTCATCTCCGCCAGCCACAACCCCTTTGAGCACAACGGCATTAAAATCTTCAACGGCCAGGGCTACAAGCTCTCCGACGAGCTGGAGGAGAAGATCGAGGACGTGGTCCTCTTCGGCCACAACGACGTGGGCCGGAAGACCGGCGGAGACATCGGCAAGGTGAGCTATGTGGCCGAGAAGGCCGTCCTGGACTACATCGACCACCTGGAGTCCACCATCACCAGCGACCTGGCCGGCCTGCGCATTCTGGTGGACTGCGCCAACGGGGCTTCCTACACCACCGCCGCCCGGCTGTTCGACCGCTTCCCCAAGCTCCAGACCGACGTAATCAACGCCGACCCGGACGGGGTGAACATCAACGACAAGTGCGGCTCCACCCACATTGACAGCCTGGCCGCCATGGTGAAGGCGGGGGGCTATGACATCGGCATCGCCTTCGACGGGGACGCGGACCGCTGCCTGGCGGTGGATGAGCAGGGCAGTCTGATCGACGGCGACCAGATCATGGCCGCCTGCGGCCTGGACCGGAAGGGGAGAGGGGCGCTGCCCGGAGACACCGTGGTGGCCACCGTCATGTCCAACCTGGGGCTCCATGTCTTTGCCAAGGAGCACGGCCTGAAGCTGGAGATCACCGACGTGGGCGACCGGAACGTGCTGGAGCGGATGCTGGAGCAGGGCTACGTCCTGGGCGGCGAGCAGTCGGGACACATGATCTTTACCGACTACGCCACCACCGGCGACGGCCAGCTCACCGCTCTTCAGGTGCTCTCTCTGCTGAAGGAGAGCGGCAAGAAGGCCTCCGAGCTCTTTGGGGCCTGCGCCCGGTACCCCCAGGTGCTCATCAACGTGCCGGTGGCCGACAACGACGTAAAAAAGGCCGTCATGGCCAGCCAGGCCCTTTGGGACGCGGTGAAGGCGGAGGAGGAGCAGCTCGCCGGAAGCGGCCGCATCCTGGTGCGCCCCTCGGGCACCGAGGCCCTCATGCGGGTGATGGTGGAGGCCAAGACCGAGGACGCCGCCCGCCAGACCGCCCAGCGGCTGGCCCAGATGATTCCCAGTCTCGCAAAGGAATAAAACTGGAAAAATCGGGAAAGTATATGGAAATATGAACAAAATATTTCCGGATACCCCTTGACAAAACCAGTCATTTTGTTTATGATGGATAGCAACCGGAATAAAAATGAGCCAATACCGGATTTCCAGTCCTTACCGGACGAGGAAATATGCCTTCTGGCAGGGGCGGGGAACGCCGCCGCTGAGGAGGAGCTGGTCCGCCGCTACGGCCGCTTGGTGCGCGCCTGCGCCCGCCCGCTGTTTCTGGCGGGAGGGGACAGCGAGGACCTGTTCCAGGAGGGCATGCTGGGACTGCTCACCGCCATCCGCAGCTTTGAGGGCGGGAGGGACGCATCCTTCCGCACCTTTGCAGAGATCTGCATCCGAAGCCGGCTGTACAGCGCGGTGCGCGCCGCCCAGGGCAGCAAACATTCCCCTTTAAATCACAGCGTCTCATTCGAACCCCCTCTTTTTGACGGAACCAATGCGTACCTGTTTTCCAGCGAAGAGAGCCCGGAAGATGTCATCATTGGCAGGGAGGAACTGAGAGAGCGTCTGGACGCTCTGAAGGGCCAGTTATCTGAGTTCGAAGCAAGCATCCTGTCCCCCTATTTAAGCGGCCTCTCCTGCGGAGAGATCGCCCGGCGGGTGGGCCGGTCCCCCAAGGCGGTGGACAACGCGGTCCAGCGAATCCGCCGGAAGGTGGCCCGGAACTTTTCTTCCAGCGGATCCAGCGAGAGCTGATCGCAATATTACACCACCCATGCACAACGCCTCTGGGTAACGAGTCAAAGAGAGGGAAATATCATGTACGAAGACAAGACACTTGTATGCAAGGAATGCGTGTTCCGGGTCCAGCCGCTGTCTGAGCCGTAGGAAATACGGAGGTAATTTGATTGAAGAAAACAAAACAGGTGAATAATGGCGGCTCCAGGCTGAAGATCATTCCTTTGGGAGGCCTGGAGCAGATTGGCATGAACATTACTGCCTTCGAATACGAGGACAGTATTGTTGTGGTGGACTGCGGTCTTTCCTTCCCGGATGATGACATGCTGGGTATAGATATGGTGATTCCGGACATTACCTATCTGATGGATAATGTGGAGAAGGTAAAGGGCTTTGTGATCACACACGGGCATGAGGACCATATCGGCGCTCTGCCTTATATTCTGAAGCAGCTGAACATCCCGGTCTACGCCACCAGGCTGACCATGGGAATCATCGAGAACAAGCTGAAGGAGCATAACCTGCTGAAAAGCACGAAGAGAAAGGTGATCAAATTCGGACAGTCCATTAATCTGGGACAGTTCCGGATCGAGTTCATTAAAACGAATCACAGCATTGTGGACGCGGCGGCTCTGGCGATTTATTCCCCGGCCGGGACGGTGGTTCATACGGGCGACTTCAAGGTGGATTACACGCCGGTATTCGGTGATGCCATCGATCTTCAGCGCTTCGCGGAGATCGGGAAAAAAGGCGTGCTGGCGCTCCTGTGTGAATCCACAAACGCGGAGAGACCGGGCTTTACTCCATCTGAGAGGACGCTGAGCCGGACCTTTGATACGATTTTCCATGAGCATCCCAATAAGAGGATTATCATCGCTACCTTTGCCTCCAACGTGGACAGAGTACAGCAGATCATTAATTCGGCCTACAAATATAACAGAAAAGTGGTTGTGGAAGGCCGCAGCATGGTGAATATCATTGATACGGCCATGAATCTGGGCTGTCTGAATATTCCGGAAAATACGCTGATCAATATCGAACAGCTGAAAAACTATCCGGACGAGCGTACCGTCATCATCACAACGGGAAGCCAGGGAGAGAGCATGGCGGCGCTCAGCCGTATGGCGGCGAGCGTCCACCGGAAGATTTCCATCACGCCAAACGATGTGATCATTTTCTCTTCCAACCCGATCCCGGGAAATGAGAAGGCGGTAACAAAGGTGATCAACGAGCTGCTCAGGAAGGGGGCGGAAGTGATTTTCCAGGACGCGCACGTGTCCGGACATGCCTGCCAGGAGGAAATCAAGCTGATTTACACCCTGGTTCATCCCAAATATTCGGTACCGATTCATGGAGAGTTCAAGCACCGTCAGGCGCAGCAGAGGATTGCTGTGGATCTGGGAATCCCGAAGGAAAATATTTTCATGCTCAATTCAGGAGACGTGCTGGAGCTGGACAGTGAAAAGGCGCAGGTGACGGGCCGGGTTCCCGTGGGCGCGATTCTGGTGGATGGCCTTGGCGTTGGAGATGTGGGCAATGTAGTACTCAGGGACCGTCAGCATCTGGCGGAGGACGGCATCATGATCGTGGCTCTTGCCCTGGATTCTGCCAGCGGACAGCTGGTGGGCGGACCGGATCTGGTTTCCCGCGGCTTTGTGTATGTGAAGGAATCGGATGAACTGATGGACGAGGCGCAGGAGCTGATGCGGGATGTGCTGGACCGCTGCATCGGAAAGGGCTGCACCGACTGGGGCAGGATCAAATCTGCGGTCAAGGACTCCCTTGGAGATTATATCTGGAAAAAGACCAAACGCCGTCCCATGATCCTTCCCATCATCATGGATGTGTAAGATTGAAAAATAAGCCCGATGGCTTATTTTTCAATCGGCAGTTTTGCGCCGAAGCACAAAACTGCCGTGATCGCAGAGGAGAAATCACCTGCGTGATTTCTCCTCGCGGCCTTAGCGTACCGCTTCGGCATGGAGGTAAAAATGGAAGTACAGGAAGCGCTTCAGCAGCTGGCACAGGCCATTCGGGATTCAGAAATTTACAGAGAATACCGGAAGCAGAGCGAGAGAGTGGATAATGCGGGAAACATGCGGGAGAAGATCGACGAGTATCGTATCCGTAATTTTGAACTGCAGAATTCCGCATACACGGAAGATTTACTTGACAAGATGGAAGCTTTTGAGAGAGAATATGAGAAATTCAGAGAGGATCCGCTTGTGGAGGAATTTCTGGATGCGGAACTGGCATTTTGCCGTATGATGCAGGAAATTGACGTAAAGTTGGCAGAGGCGGTGGATTTTGAGTAGCAGCAGAAGCAGAAAACACGCGAAGAAGAGACAAGAGATTGCCGGAAATGCAGTATATACCGTAGTCAAGATCGTGGTTCTGATCCTGATCGTCATGGTGATCTATCGGCTTGGAAGCATGGCCTACACCTATGGGGAGAGAATCTTCGGAGAACCTGCCATGGCAGAGGCGCCCGGTACGGATATTGTGATCACGGTGGAAGAGACGGACAGCGTGCAGGATGTGGCCGAAAAGCTGGAGCAGGCCGGGCTGATCCGCGATGCAGGGCTTTTTGTGATTCAGGAAAAGCTGGTTGGCTTTAAAAGCGGGCTGCAGCCGGGTACTTATACGCTGAATACCTCTCAGACGCCGGAGGAAATGATTGAAACCATGTCGGCATCCCAGGCTGAGGAGGAATGAGGCATGGCGCAAAAAGCGCCATGGCGGGAGGTATGGATGATTCTGGAGGAACGTCTGACGGCCTTTATCAATTCTCTGGACGCGGGAAATCCGGCTTATCTGAATGAACTGGAAAAAGAAGCGAGGGAAACCAATGTGCCGGTGATCCGCACGGAGACCCAGAGCCTGCTGAGAACGCTGATTGCGATGAAGCAGCCCTGTGAGATTCTTGAGATCGGGACGGCGATTGGTTTTTCTGCGCTTTGTATGAGCGAATACGCGCCCCGGGGCTGTCATATCACAACGATTGAAAAATACGAAAAAAGGATTCCCATCGCCAGGGAGAATTTCCGGCGCTTCGGGAAGGAAAAGCAGATTACTCTCCTGGAGGGCGACGCGGCGGAGGTCCTTTCCCATATGGAAGGCCCGCATGGCATGTCTGGCCGGTATGATTTTATTTTCATGGATGCGGCGAAGGGGCAGTATCCGGTCCTGCTGGGCCAGGTTCTTCGCCTTCTTGGTGACGGCGGACTGCTGGTATCGGACAATGTGCTTCAGGACGGGGATATTCTGGAATCCCGTTATGCTGTGACGAGAAGAAACCGGACCATTCACGCCAGAATGCGGGAGTACCTGTATGAGATCAAGCATCATCCCTGTCTGGTGACATCCATCCTTCCGGTGGGGGACGGCGTGGCAGTCAGCGTAAAGCGTGAAATAGCAGAATAAAAAGAATGGAAAGAGCGATGAGAGACGGAAAGAAAAGGCCGGAGCTTCTGATTCCGGCAGGCAGCCTGGAGGTGCTGAAAACGGCGGTGACCTTCGGGGCGGACGCGGTATATATTGGTGGAGAGGCGTTCGGCCTTCGAGCGAAGGCCAGGAACTTCTCCGCGGAGGATATGGCGGAAGGAATCCGCTTTGCGCATGAGCGGGGCGTGAAGGTGTATGTGACCGCCAACATTTTTGCGCATAACCGGGATCTGGAAGGGGCCAGGGCTTATTTTGAAGAACTCCGGGAAATCGGGCCGGATGCTCTGATCATTTCAGATCCGGGCATGTTTATGCTGGCAAAAGAGGTCTGGCCGGAGGCGGAGATCCATATTTCCACTCAGGCCAACAACACCAACTATATGACCTACCGCTTCTGGTGGGGGCTTGGAGCGAAGCGCGTGGTATCCGCCAGAGAGCTGACGCTTGCGGAGCTCGCGGAAATCCGGTCCAACATTCCGGATGAGATGGAGATTGAAAGCTTTGTGCATGGAGCCATGTGCATCTCCTATTCCGGGCGCTGCCTTCTGAGCAATTATTTTACAGGACGGGATGCCAATCAGGGAGCTTGTACCCATCCCTGCCGCTGGAAGTACGCGGTGATGGAGGAGAGCAGGCCGGGAGAATACTTTCCGGTCTATGAAAATGAACGGGGGACCTACATTTTCAACTCCGGTGATCTCTGCATGATCGGGCACATTCCGGAACTGATCGATGCCGGAATCGACAGCTTCAAGGTGGAGGGCCGCATGAAGACGGCGCTCTATGTGGCGACGGTGGCGAGAACCTACCGGAAGGCGATCGACGATTATCTTTCCGGAGAGGAGAACTACCGCGGAAACATGGACTGGTATCTGCATGAGATCGGAAAATGTACCTATCGGAAGTTCAATACCGGCTTTTACTTCGGAAGGCCCACAGAAGAATCCCAGATCTATGACAACAGCACTTACATCAGTGAGGCAGTTTATCTGGGAATCGTGGATGCGGCGGAGGAAAACGGCCTGATTTCCATTGAGCAGCGCAATAAGTTCTGTGTGGGAGATGAGATCGAAATCATGAAGCCGGACGGCCGTGATATAGCGGCCCGTGTGGAACGCATTCTGGACGAGGACGGACAGGATATGGAAAGTGCGCCCCACGCGAAGCAGAAACTGAAGGTACAGCTGTCTGAGCCGGCGGAAAAGTATGATCTGCTGCGGATGAGAAAATAGAGAGACTGAAGGAACCTGTGCAGAAGCCGGAAAAAAGGAAAAAGATTCGATATATTTTGTGTAACCTGGCAGTTGCCGCGGCGGGGCGGATATGATAAGATGTAGCAGAAAAACCGGACCGCCGCCTTCTGATGAATTGACTTGATATAAGCAGAAATCCGTGTGTATTTTTGTAGAAGTGACCAAAATTCAATTTCTTTATTTTTTTACTTGCTTTTTTGCCTGAATTGGAGTATGGTAAGTAGAGTGAAAGCGGATTTCTGAATAATGGTATCATGAACAAGGGTGTTCCAAAAGGTTTTTTGGGGCATTTTTTTTGTTTTAAGAAATGCGCGGTCATGTGATGAAAGCGGAAACAGCCGTCCTCAGGCGGCGGAATGGAGGAGATTATGAGCGAGCTTTTGAATGTCGAAGAGATCTTCGGCGAAAACGTGTTCAATCTTGGCAAGATGAGAGAACGGCTGCCGAAAAATGTTTTTAAGGAAGTCAAGAAGGTCATGGATCAGGGCGGAGAGCTGTCCCTGGCAACCGCTGATATCGTTGCGAAGGCGATGAAGGACTGGGCGGTGGAGCACGGCGCCACCCATTATACCCACTGGTTCCAGCCGCTGACCGGTATCACGGCGGAGAAGCATGATTCCTTTGTCAGCCATCCGGACGAGAACGGAAAGATGCTGATGGAGTTTTCCGGAAAAGAGCTGATCAAGGGCGAGCCTGACGCGTCCAGCTTCCCTTCAGGCGGTCTGCGCGCAACCTTCGAGGCGAGAGGCTATACTGCCTGGGATATCACATCTCCGGCATTCCTGAAGGAGGATGCGACGGGCGTGATCCTCTGCATCCCCACGGCGTTCTGCTCCTACACCGGAGAGGCGCTGGATAAGAAGACGCCGCTGCTTCGTTCCATGGAGGCGGTGAGCGAGCAGGCGCTTCGTATTGTAAGACTGTTCGGCAACACGAAGGCGACCAAGGTGACGGCCTCCGTAGGACCGGAGCAGGAGTATTTCCTGATCGACCGTCAGAAATATCTGAAGAGACCCGACCTGATTTTCTCCGGACGTACCCTGTTCGGTGCGCCGGCTCCCAAGGGACAGGAGCTGGAGGATCATTACTTCGGCGTAATCAGAGAGCGCATCGGCGCTTTCATGAAGGATCTGAACATAGAGCTGTGGAAGCTGGGCGTGACCGCGAAGACCCAGCACAACGAGGTGGCTCCCGCGCAGCATGAGCTGGCGCCCATCTATGAGACGGCAAACATCGCGGTGGATCACAACCAGATCGTGATGGAGACCATGAAGAAGGTGGCGGAGCGCCACGGACTGAGATGCCTGCTGAACGAGAAGCCCTTCGCCGGCGTGAACGGCTCCGGCAAGCACAACAACTGGTCCATCACCACGGACGACGGCATGAACCTGCTGGATCCCGGCGAAACGCCCAACGAGAACATCCAGTTCCTGCTGGTGCTCGCCTGCATCCTGAAGGCGGTTGACACCCATGCGGATCTCCTGCGCCAGAGCGCAGCGGATGTGGGAAATGACCACAGACTGGGAGCCAACGAGGCACCTCCGGCCATCATTTCCGTATTCCTTGGCGACCAGCTTGAGGATGTGGTAAAGCAGCTGATCGAGACAGGAGAGGCCCGTTCCTGCCTGCTTGGCGGAAAGCTGATGACGGGTGTTTCCACCCTGCCTGATCTGCCGAAGGATGCTACGGACCGCAACAGGACCTCACCTTTCGCCTTCACCGGAAATAAATTTGAATTCCGTATGGTTGGCTCCGCCGATTCCATCGCAAGCCCCAACACGGTGCTGAACGCCATCGTTGCGGAGGCCTTCTGTGAGGCGGCTGATGTCCTGGAAAAGGCTGACGATTTTGAAATGGCTGTTCATGATCTGATCAAGCAGTACATGACCGAGCATCACCGCATCATTTTCAACGGAAACGGATACTCCGATGAATGGGTGCAGGAGGCGGAGCGCAGAGGGCTGCCCAACATCCGTTCCATGGTGGAGGCCATCCCCGCACTGAAGACAGAGAAGGCGGTGAAGCTCTTCGAGGAATTTGGCGTATTTACCAAGGCAGAGCTGGAGTCCAGAGTTGAGGTTGAATTTGAGAACTACTCCAAGGCCATCAACATTGAGGCCAGGACCATGATTGACATGGCCAGCAAGCAGTTTATCCCCTGCGTGGTCCATTATACCACCCGTCTGGCCAATTCCGTCCGTTCCGTAAGAGAAGCCTGCCCGCAGGCGGATGTAAGCGTTC
>ERZ780162.1029-NODE-1029-length-20145-cov-4.709457_pt1 | contig 20145 bp, 20 predicted proteins | sample MGYA00511474_ERZ780162 | MGnify/ENA primary metagenome ERZ780162 (study PRJEB29588, sample SAMEA2143633) | human gut metagenome | biome: human gut; feature: human-associated habitat; material: faeces | place: Denmark | collected 2008/2010 ...
GGCGGTGTCGCCGTTTTTCATGTCGCCGACGCCGGGGCCGTAGACGTTTTCCTCGTCCATCGAGAAGGGGCGCTTTTCGGCTGTACCGTCCGGAAAGACGGTGTCCATATGTCCGACAAACATCACATCATAGTGATCGGCGGGGCGGTTGGAGATCTCCATCAGTCTGCCCGCCTCGGGGCCGACGTCGTGGTTGACGACGTGCCAGCCCAGGTCCCGGTACCAGCCTTCGATCACGTCGGCGACCTTGTTGACGCCCGCCGCGTTATGGGAGCTGCTTGAGGTACAGATTTAAATCCATCGCACTTTCACCTCCTGTTAAGGTTACCGCTTTCTGGCAAAGAGATAATATGCCGGGCTGCGGTTTTCGCAATCTTTTTTCAAAACGGAGAAGTCGCAGTAAGCAAACGGCTCGTGGACTTCCACCTTGCCCTTTCTGCCCGGGGAGTCAAACTTGCCGGGCTCCAGCGCCGGGTCGAGGATGCAGGCCTGTGTTTCGTCGGCGGAAACCACCAGGATGTAATGCCCGCCGTGGGTAAAGACGCCCTCGTAGCCTTCCCGGTCGCCGCCGGAGTTGGCCACCGCCATGCCGCCATGGACGTGGGCCAGCATTTTGTTGATATCGTCGGTCTGGTCGTAGGTCAGGCCAAACTTTTCCGCTACAGCGGGGCCCATAATCTGCAGGTCGCTGCCGGCGCTCATGTTGGCCTTGAGGTCGTACACCATCTGCCGGCACTCCTCCAGGGAGAAGCTGTGCATGGTCATGTTCTCCACCACCATGCACAGGCAGCACAGGCCGCAGCCTGCCGAGGAGATGTTGGACTTATCCGCCGGCGCGCCGCCGTGTTTGAGGTTGTGCTGATACGGCATATCGGGATATTTGCGCTGGTTGATGTAAAGCATCGGTTCTTCTCCTCCCCTTTTTCTAGTTATTGATTTCCTGATAGCGCAGGCAGGCAACCTTGCGCTTGCCGCCCACGTCGGTCAGCTGCGGCATCTCCTGCGAGCAGCGTTCGGTCGCATAGGGGCAGCGGGTGTGGAAGCGGCATCCCTTGGGCGGATTCATGGGAGAGGGGATGTCGCCCTGGAGCACGATGCGCTGGCGGGAACGGCTCACCTCGGGGTCGGGCACCGGCACGGCAGACAGCAGCGACTGCGTGTACGGGTGGTGCGGCTCACTGTAGAGCGTCTTCCAGTCCGAAACCTCGACCATCTTGCCCAGGTACATAACGGCAACGCGATCGGAGATGTGCTGCACGACGGACAGGTCGTGGGCGATAAACAGATATGCGGTACCGAACTTATCCTGAAGCTCCTTTAGCAGGTTCAAAACCTGGGCCTGAATGGAAACGTCAAGTGCAGAGACAGGCTCGTCGCAGATGATCAGCTTGGGCTTCAGAGCGAACGCGCGGGCAATGCCGACACGCTGACGCTGACCGCCCGAGAACTCGTGCGGATAGCGGTTGATGTGCTCGGGGTTCAGACCGACGACGTCCAGCAGCTCGCGGACACGCTCAATACGCTCCTCCTTGGTGCCCACGCCGTGAATGGTCATGGGCTCGGAGACGATCTCGCCGATGGTCATACGGGGGTTCAGCGAAGCATAGGGGTCCTGGAAGATGAACTGCATCTCGCGACGCATGTCCTTGATCTCATGCTTGCTCATCTCGGCAACATCTTTGCCCTGGAAGAACACCTTACCGGCGGTCGGCTTGGTCAAGCGCATGATGGTGCGACCCGTCGTGGACTTACCGCAACCAGACTCGCCGACCAGGCCAAAGGTCTCGCCCGGATAAATCTCGAACGAAATGTCATTCACTGCAGAGACGACACGCTTGGAAAAACGCTTGGCGAACATGCCGGACTCAGCGGGGAACTCCTTAGAGAGGTGCTCGACCTTCAGCAACGGAGTACGCTCGTTGGTATCTGCCATTACGCCTCGCCTCCCTTCTTGGAATCCTTGCGCGTACGGGACGTCTCAGGAGCGTTCTTGAGAAACTCGGGGTCACCGGAGTAGTGGCACGCAGAGTAATGACCAGACTCGGTGACAACGCGCTCGGGGCGCTGCTTGCGGCACTTATCGGTCGCATAGGGACAACGAGGCGAGAACACGCAGCCCTCGGGCAGGTTCATGAGCGAAGGCGGGTTGCCGTGAATCGGCGTAAGCGGCTTCTTCTCTTCGATGGCCTGCTCCGGGATGGAGCGGATAAGGCCCCAGGTGTAGGGGTGGCGGCTCTCGTAGAAGATTTCCTCAGCAGTACCGAACTCAACGGGACGGCCGGCGTACATAACCATGATCTTGTCGGCCATGTCGGCGACGACGCCCAGGTCATGGGTAATCATGATGATGGCGTTGCCGTTCTTCTCCTGCATTTCCTGCATGAGCTCGATAATCTGAGCCTGAATGGTAACGTCCAGGGCAGTCGTGGGCTCGTCGGCAATCAGAATATCGGGATCGCAGGCAAGAGCCATGGCAATCATGACGCGCTGACGCATACCGCCAGAGAACTGGTGCGGATACTCATTGACGCGCTTCTCGGGCTCGGGAATACCAACGAGGTCCAAAAGCTCGGTAGCGCGCTTGAGCGCCTCCTGCTTGGAGTAGCCACGGTGCAGACGAAGACCCTCGCCCACCTGCTTGCCAATCTTATAGACCGGGTTCAAGGAGGTCATAGGATCCTGGAAGATCATCGCGATGTCGTTACCGCGAATGTGCTGCATCTCTTCCTCGGTCATTTCGAGGATGGAGCGACCGCGATAGCGAACGTCACCGCCCTCAATCTTTCCCGGAGGCATCGAGATAAGACCCATGATGGTCATGGCGGTCACGGACTTACCGGAGCCGGACTCACCGACGACGCCCAGGGTCTCGCCGCGATCGAGCGTGTAGGAGACACCGTCGACAGCGCGAACAACGCCATCCTCGGTGTGGAAATACATCTTAAGGTCATCGACCTCGAGCAGATGCTGGCCCTCGGGAACCGGCTGGTCCTTCAGGTCCACATAGTTCTTGTTCTTCTTCATCCTTATGCGTCCTTCATCTTGACGTCGAGGGCGTCGCGCAGACCATCACCCAGCAGGGTGAAGGCGAGCACCGTCGAGAGAATTGCCAGACCGGGCATGATCATCATCCAGGGAGCGGTCAGAAGATACTGCTGACCGTCCTGAATCATGGAGCCCCACGAAGGCGTAGGCGGAATAACGCCCATGCCGAGGAAGGACAGAGCGGACTCGGTCAGAATGGCGCCACCAATGTTCATGGTCGCGTAGACCACGATGGAGGCGACGGAGTTCGGGAAGATGTGACGCACGACGATACGAGCATCGGATGCACCCATCGCGCGCGCAGCATCAACATAGTCATTTTCCTTGACCGTCAGGATCGCGGATCGGAAGACGCGCGCAATCGAAGGCCAGCCGAGAATACCGATGGCGATAAAGACGTTCTGAAGGCCACGGCCGATAACGGCGATCATGGCGACAACGAACAGCACGTACGGGAACGCCAGGAAGATGTCCGCACAGCGCATGATGATCGTATCCCAGATGCCGCCGTAGAAACCGGCCAGAGCACCCATGACCAGACCAATTAGCGTGGAGATCGCGGTGGCCATAATTCCGACGGACAGCGAAACGCGCGCACCGTAGATAACGCGGACGAGAATGTCACGACCAAGGGCGTCGGTGCCAAACGGGTGCTCTGCACACGGAGCCAACAGCGACGTCTCGGCCATAGTGGTCGAGTCGGAAGCCGTCGGGGAACCGAGCCAGGGCTTAGCCCACAGATCTGCGGTCAGGGCAACCACAACGACGATGATGATCCAGCAGACACCGATAACGGCGAGCTTGTTCTTACGAAGACGCTTAAAAGCGTCGCCCCACAGCGTGCGGGACTTGGCGGGAGCAGATGCGGCCTTGGTGGCGGTAGCCTGCTCCTGAGACTGAGAATCAGTTTCCTGCATGAGACGTACCTCCCTTAGGCCTTATCCGACGGACCGCCAAGGCGGATGCGCGGGTCGAGGAATGCATAGCTAATGTCGACGAGCAGGTTGATCACCATGACGACGACAACGATGAGCGTAACGCCGCCCATAACGATGGGCCAGTCACGCATGCTAATGGCGCGATAGACCTCATAGCCGATACCGGGCCAGTTAAAGACCGTCTCGGTCAGGATGGCGCCCGAAAGCATGCCGCCAAAGTCGACACCAATATAGGTAACGACGGGGATGAGTGCATTCTTAAGCGCATGCTTGACGATGATCGCACGATTGGAGAGACCCTTGGCCTTTGCCGTACGGATGTAATCCTGGTTCATGACGTCAAGCAGCTGCGAGCGCATAATGCGCGCAGCATAAGCGGTCGAAACCGAAGCCAGCGTAATGGTCGGAAGCACATAGTGCATCCAATCCTGATACTGAGAGCTGGAACCGCCGGCACCCGAGATCGGCATGGAGATTGCACCGCCCGTGGCGTCCTTGAGGATGACGCCAAAGAACAGCTGCAGCAACATACCGAGCCAGAAGGCCGGGACCGCAACGAGGATCGACGTGGTGAGCGTTACCAAAATATCCCAGAAGGAATAACGCTTTACCGCCGAAATGATACCCGCACCGATACCCATAATTGCCTCGAGCACGATGGCGCACGCGGCAAGTTTGACCGTATACGGATACTTCTGGGCAAAGATTTCCGTAACCGGCAGCTTGCGCTGATACGAATTGCCCAGATCGCCATGAAGCAGGCCGTTCATGTAATACAAGTAACGGTCCACGAGCGACGTTTGAACGGGGTCGCCGTTCTCGTCAAGGATCGCGTTGCCGTCCTCGTCCGTCTGGACCAGGTGATAGCGGACGCGAAGCTGAAGCTCCACCTCGGGGGACAGAGCCTTGTCTCCACCGATCAGCTTGATCGGATCTCCCGGCACGATATTCTGGAGGGCGAACAGAATCAGCGTAACGCCCAAAAACACCGGGATGAACTGAAGCACACGTTTAACGATGTACTTACCCATACCACTCCCCTATCTAGGGATTAACCTAAATGGGATGCCGATCGCCAGACCGGCATCCCAAAATTACCATCAGCCAGTTTACCCCAGGTTAGGGAGAACTGTATGTTTCCCATGAGGTCTACGTAAATACTTGACCCTCACGGAAGCTGCAAACTCTTAGGCGAGCTCAGCGGTACCCAGATCGGCGTGCTTCTGCGGATCGACATAGAGGTGCTTAATGCGATCGGAGCCGGCGATGGTGTGCGTGTAGAACATAATCGGGATGACCGGGCAGTCGGCAGCGACCATTGCGTCGGCCTCCTGCATCTTAGCGACGCGCTCCTCGTCGTCAACAATAGTACGAGCCTCGTCGACCTTGGCGTCGAACTCGGGGTTGTTGTAACCGGAGCGGTTGTCGCCACCGAGGGAGTCGGAGTGGAACAGCGGATACAGGAAGTTGTCCATGATCGGGTAGTCGGCAATCCAACCCAGACGACCGAACTGATAGTTAAAGTTCTGATACTGCTCGAGCAGGGCAGACCACTCAGGGGTATCGGAGACAGCGGTAACGCCAACCTTGGCGAGGTCACCGATGATGGACTCCATGATCTCCTTGTGACCGCCGTCCTGGTTGTAGGACAGGGTCACGCTAATGCCACGATCGCCGTTAGCGCCAGCGGGAGCAACCTTGTCGAGGTACTCGTTAGCCTTGTCGACATCGTAGGCGCAGAACTCCCATGCGCCCTCCTTGTAGCCATCGATGCCCGGAGGAACAATGCCGTCGGCAGGGGTACGGGTACCCTTGAAGATGGTCTTGCAGATGGCCTCACGGTTAATGGCCAGGGAGATCCCCCTACGCAGGTCGGCGTTGTTGAACGGCTCGGCCGTGGTGTTGCAGGTCAGATAGTACGTGGAAGGCTCGGCGCCGAGCAGCATGCGCTCGCCGTCACCCATGGTGTAGCCGTCCTTGGACACGCCGCGATCCTTCTTGGCGGCATCGATCTGAGCGACGGGAACGTCGCAGACATCGAGGTTACCGGCCTGGAACTCCTTGTAAGCGGTCTCCATGTCCTTGATGACCTGGAAGTGGATGCCATCGATCTTGGCCTTGTCGCCATAGTAATCGTCGAACTTCTTGACGTTGATCTCCTGGCCATCCTCCCACTTGCCGTCCATCATGAACGGGCCGTTACCGACCGGGGCAAGATAGAAGCTCTTGACATCGGACTCGGCGCACTCGGGAACCGGGGCCAGAGCCGGATGAGAGGCGACGAAGGGGAAGTCAGCGTAAGCGGAAGACAGCTTGACGACGAGGGTCTCATCGTCGGGGCACGTAACACCGCTGAGCTCGGTAGCGTTACCGGCAAGCAGGTCGTCATAACCCTCGACCATGGAAAGGTGATAGGAGACCTCGGAAGGGCCGTACTCGGTAGCGATGGCCGACTTGGTGTTGACCAGACGCTCCCAACCGAGCTTGAAGGACTTGGAGGTAACGTCGTCACCGTTGTGGAACTTGGCCTTCTTGATCTTGAAGGTAAACTCGGTGGCGTCGTCATTGGACTCAAAGGACTCGCAAGCCAGCGGAACGATCTCGCCCTTCTCGGCGTCGTAAGAGGTCAGAGCGTCAAAGAGCTGGTACTCGACCTGAGTGCCCTGGTCCTCCTGGACGTTGTAGGGGTCGATGCAGACCGGGTTGTTGATGTAGAAGTTCAGCGTCGAACCGGACTCAGAACCGGAAGCGTCGCCACCCTTCTTGCCGCATGCGGCAAGAAAAGCCATGGAGCTCGCAGCAAGGGTACCGCCAACGAAGGCGCGACGACCCATAACGGGCTGGTGGAACATAGAATCAGCCATGCCATCCTCCTTATGAGATAGGACAAAGAAATGTTCAGTCGGACACATGTCGAGACAATCCGATCCGAACCATAAAAACGTCGCCCGTCGCTATGGCTGGTTATGCACAACGGACCAACGTTTCGCAATACAGTAGCGCATTTTATGCACGATTTGGGGCTAATTCCGGTCAACGGTCAAGAATTTCTTTAGTTGGGCGAAGTATGTGGGGATATTTTGACTCTGTTACAAATTTGTAAACAAAAAGGGTCCCGCACTTGCGGAACCCTTTTCAATTATTTTATGCGGCTCGTGCTTAGAAGCCGACGATGCCCTGCGGAAAGAAGAACATGCACAGGACGACGCACACGGCAAAAACGACGGCCATAATTACCGTCAGGCGATCGAGGTTCTGCTCCATGACGCCCGTGGCAGAGCTGGAGTTATACAGCGAGCTAGCGATCATATCCGAAACGCCGGTGCCCTTACCGGAATGCATCAGGACGAGAATCGTCAGCGCCACGGCAGAGACAGCCCAAACGACAAACAGAAAAATCTGGAACGGACCCATAGATAAGCTCCTTAATAGAACAATTCAAACTCCAGTACTGTACCACAACCCCCGCTCTCCCCTACCCGCCACTCGGGGACGGGGTAGAAATGGCAGAAATAGCTCTTGATTTTCATCTATTAAAGTGATTTGAGGGCATTTCGAACGACATAGCGTCCAAGCCCCGTAAGACGGCCAATCTGTCGTTCACTAAAGCCAGCCTCATACAGCCTGCGAACAGCTTCGGCACGTTCAAATAGACCGGGAAGCCCCATAACATCATGGGGATCCATGCCGTCTAGGACTCCCCTAGCCTTGCGCTCCTGCTCAAATACCGTCATCGAACGGCCAGAATTCAATACATAGGTATCCTTGCGGCCCGATTTGCTAAAGGATTCAAAATTTCCCCGTCCGCCGATTAGACTAAATAGGATGCTCCGATCCAGGTGGCCGCCTTCACCAAGGTAGGCTTGATAGCTGCTCCATTGGTAGGCCTCCGGGCGGCAACCAAGCTCAATCGGATTATCGTGAATGTAGCGAATTGCCTGCATAAAATAGTCATTAGACTCAATAGGCTTACTTTTATAGCGATCCTGAAATACGGGGCCGCAGCGTCCGGTCACCCTGTTGAAAAACTGACCATAGAGGGTTCCTATGTAATGGACGACCTCCCACATATGGTCCTCGCGATCAGAAAGCAGCATATGCACATGGTTGTCCATGAGGCACCAGGCGCATAACGAAGCCTTGTACTGCGTGCATGCTTCACCCGCTACGGACATGAAAAACCTGCGTTGATAATCCTCTTCGAATAGGTACTGCTTGCCACAGCCTCTCATCATCACATGGTAATAGCCGTAGGGGGACTTTACTCTGGCCTGCCTTGTCATTGCTGGACCTCACAATCCGCATGCATGTTTGCGTCAAACTCTACCCAGATAGGCATTAATACAAGGTTGGCAACGAAAGAAAACTAGTCAGCGGCAAACCATCACAGGCAAACGGGAAGTCAAGCTTTAGAGGAAAAATATTTCTACCATTTCTACCCCGTCCCCAAATGGCAGAAAAAGGGGGTTGTCCGGTTGTGGACAACCCCCTTACTAGAAAACGGTATTTGTTTTCTATTAGGCCTCGGTGGCGAGCACGCGACCCGTCATCTCGGCGGAAGGCTCAATACCAGCCATGGTGAGCATGGTCGGAGCGATATCGGAAAGACGGCCGTCCTCGATACCGGTGAGCTTGGCCTTCTCATCAACGATGATGAACGGCACGCGGTTGGTGGTGTGAGCCGTAAACGGATGCTTGGAACCGTCGGAAGCAACGTCAAACATGTGATCGGCGTTGCCGTGGTCGGCGGTAATCAGCGCAAAGCCGCCCTTGGCGAGAATCGCCGGGACAACCTTGGACAAGGCATCGTCAACGGCCTCGACGGCCTTAACGGCGGCGTCGAAGACACCGGTGTGACCAACCATGTCGCAGTTCGCGAAGTTCACGATGTAGAAATCAGCGCGATCCTCGTTGATGGCGGCGACAAGCTTCTCAGTAACCTCGGGAGCGCTCATCTCAGGCTGCAGATCGTAGGTAGCGACCTTGGGGGAAGCGACGAGCACGCGCTCCTCGCCCTCCTTGGGCTCCTCGATGCCACCGTTGAGGAAGAACGTCACGTGGGCGTACTTCTCGGTCTCGGCGGTGTGCAGCTGCTTCAGGCCGTTGGCGGCGATAACGTCGGCCAGGACGTTCTCGGGGAACGTCTTGGGGAAGGCGACCTCGACGTCAAACGTCGGATCGTACTCGGTCATCGTCACAAAGTGCGAAAGCTTGATCTGCTCGCGCTCAAAGCCGTCGAACTCCTTGTCCGTGAACACGCGGGTCATCTGACGAGCGCGGTCGGGACGGAAGTTGAAGAAGATGGCCGCGTCGCCCTCGTGGATGCCCTCGTTGTGGGCAGCGAAGGGCTCGACGAACTCGTCGCCGCGCGGATCCTTCTCGTAGTAGGCCTTGATACCGGCAACAGGGTCGACATCGGCATCGGACGCGTTGACCATGACGTCGTAGGCACGCTGGATGCGCTCCCAACGGTTGTCGCGGTCCATGGCCCAATAACGGCCCGAGACGGTGGCAACGCGAGCGTCGCAACCGGTCTCCTCGGAGATCTTAGCCAGGAAGGCGCAGAACTCACTCATGTAGCCAGCGCCGGACTGCGGGTCAACGTCGCGGCCATCCATGAAGGCGTGGACGCGAACGGTCTTGACACCGTGCTCGGCAGCCATCTTGACCAGAGCCTCGACGTGGTTCATGTGAGAATGAACACCGCCAGGGCTCATAAGGCCCATGAGGTGAAGAGTCTTGCCGTCAGCCTTGACGTCGTCCATAGCCTTGACGAAGACCTCGTTCTTGGCGATGGAGCCGTCCTTGATGGCGTTGTTGATGCGCGAAAGCTCCTGGAACACGATGCGGCCGGCACCGATGTTGAGGTGACCCACCTCGGAGTTGCCCATCTGGCCATCGGGAAGACCCACGTCCTCGCCCGAAGCGCCGAGCGTGGTGTGGGGGTACTTCTCATACAGGCTATCAAGGAAGGGCGTCTTGGCAGCGGCGACGGCGTTCTCGCCATCGGACGGAGCCAGGCCGCAGCCGTCCATGATGATCAGGAGTGCAGGAAGATGACGTTGTGCCATATGTCCTACTCGCCTGCCTTGACGACCATAGAGGCGAAGTCGGCAGCCTTGAGCGAAGCGCCGCCCACGAGGGCGCCGTCAACGTCGGGCTTGGCGACGAGCTCGGCGATGTTACCGGGCTTGGCAGAGCCACCATAGAGAACGCGAATGCCGTTAGCGAGCTCCTCGCCGAACATCTCCTTGAGGGTCTCACGGATAGCGCCGCAGACCTCCTGAGCGTCCTCGGCGGTAGCGGTCTTGCCGGTGCCGATGGCCCAGATGGGCTCGTAGGCCACGACGACCTGCTTGGGGCAGGTGATCTCAAGACCAGCAAGGCCAGCCTTGACCTGGTTCACGACGTGCTCGACATAGGTGCCAGCCTCGCGGACCTCAAGGGACTCGCCGCAGCAGAAGACGGGAACAAGACCTGCGGCAACGAGGGCCTTGGCCTTCATGTTCTGATCCTCGTCGGTCTCGTGGAAGTAGTCGCGACGCTCAGAGTGACCGATGATGCAGTAGGTGCAGCCAGCGGACTTGAGCATGTCGCAAGAGGACTCACCGGTGAAGGCACCCTTGGCCTCCCAGTACACGTTCTGTGCACCGAGGGCGATGGGGGCAGCCTGAATGCGGTCATGAACCGTGGTGATGTCGACGGTCGGAGGGCAGACGAGCACCTCGACGCCAGCCGGAACCTCGGGCAGAGCCTGAGCCAGCTCGTCGGCGAGCTTGGCGGCCTCGGCGACGTCGTTGTTCATCTTCCAGTTACCAGCGATAAGAAGGGTGCGATTAGGCATCGAGAAGCGCCTCCACTCCGGGCAGGGCCTTACCCTCGACGAGCTCCATGGAAGCGCCACCACCGGTGGAGATCCAGCTCATCTTGTCGGCCAGGTTGAACTTGTTGACAGCTGCGACGGAGTCGCCACCGCCGATAATCGAGGTGCAATCGGCCTCGGCGACAGCCTCGGCGATAGCCTGGGTGCCGTGAGCGAAATTGTCGAACTCGAAGACGCCCATGGGGCCATTCCAGAACACGGTCTTGGCGCCCTTGACAGCCTCGGCGTAGAGCTCCTCGGTCTTAGGACCGATGTCCATGCCCTCACGATCGTCGGGGATAGCGTCGGAAGCGACAACCTCGGGGACAGCGTCCTCGCCAAAGTGATCGGCAACGCGGTTGTCGATGGGGAGCAGGATCTTGACGCCCTTCTCCTCGGCCTTCTTGAGCATCTCGCCGGCGCGCTCGACCCAGTCCTCTTCCTTGAGGGACTGACCGACGGACAGGCCCTGAGCCAGGAAGAAGGTGTAGGCCATGCCGCCACCGATGATCAGGGTGTCAGCGGAGTCGATGAGGTGATCGAGAACGCCGATCTTGGAGGAAACCTTGGAACCGCCGACGATGGCGACGAAGGGGCGCTCGGGCTCGGCGAAGATGCCGGTCAGCGTGTCGACCTCCTTCTCGAGCAGGAAGCCAGCGACGGCAGGCAGGTAAGCGGCGGGGCCCACGACGGAACCCTGGGCGCGGTGAGCGGTGCCGAAGGCATCGAGAACGAAGACGTCACCATAGGAAGCGAGCTTCTTGGCGATCTCGGGATCGTTCTTCTTCTCACGCTTATCGAAGCGGACGTTCTCGAGAACGAGAACCTTGCCCGGCTCGACGGCGGCGACAGCCTCGGCAGCCTTCTCGCCGTAAGTGTCGGCGACAAAGGCAACGTCGAGACCAGAGAGCTCGGCGAGCTTCTTGGCGACAGGCTCAAGGGAGAGCTCAGGCTGGAAGCCAGTGCCCTCGGGACGGCCGAGGTGGCTCATGAGGATGACGCGAGCGTTGTGCTCAACGAGATAGTTGATGGTGGGCAGGGCAGCCTTGATACGGGTGGTGTCGCCAACGACGCCATCCTTGATAGGCACGTTGAAGTCAACGCGGACGAGAACGCGCTTGCCGTCGACATCGATGTCGCGGACGGTCTTCTTGGTAAAGGCCATGTTTGCTTCTACCTTTCGTACGTGTCTGCCTCCCATTACGGCAGACGATTTCCTATAAAAAGGGCGCGACCCTAGGGTGTAAGCCCTATAAGGCCGCGCCCTTCTTTAGACGCTCAACGAGCTATTCGCTAAAAGCTAAATTAAGCAACGAACTTCTCGAAGTACTTGATGGTGCGGACCATCTGAGAGGTGTAAGAGTTCTCGTTGTCGTACCAAGAGGTGACCTGAACGAGGGTCTGGCCGTTGCCGAGGTCAGAGCACATGGTCTGAGTGGCGTCGAAGATGGAGCCGTGGGTCTCGCCGATGATATCGGTGGAGACGATGTCGTCCTCGTTGTAACCGAAGGTCTCGGAGATGGTGGCAGCGTAGGCCTTCATAGCGGCGTTAACCTCGTCGACGGTGACCTTCTTGTCAACGACAGCGTAGAGGTTGGTGATAGAGCCGGTCGGCGTCGGGACGCGCTGGGCGGCACCGATGAGCTTACCGTTGAGCTCGGGGAGAACCAGGCCGATGGCCTTGGCAGCACCGGTGGTGTTGGGGACGATGTTGACGGCGCAGGCGCGGCTACGACGCTTGTTACCCTTGCGCTGCGGGCCGTCGAGCGGCATCTGGTCGCCGGTCCAGGCGTGAATGGTGGTCATGATGCCGGACACGATGGGAGCGAAGTCGTTCAGACCCTTGGCCATCGGGGCGAGGCAGTTGGTGGTGCAGGAAGCAGCGGAGATGATGTTGTCCTCAGCGGTCAGCGTCTCGTGGTTGACGTTGTACACGATGGTGGGCAGATCGCTGCCGGCCGGAGCGGAGATGACGACCTTCTTGGCGCCAGCGTTGATGTGGGCCTGAGCCTTAGCCTTGCTGGTGTAGAAGCCGGTGCACTCGAGAACGACGTCGACGTCGAGGTCGCCCCAAGGCAGGTTGTTGGCGTCGGCCTCCTTGTAGATCTTGATCTCCTTGCCGTCAACGGTGATGGAATCCTCGCCAGCAACAACCTCGTGATCGCGAGCGTAGTTGCCCTGCGTGGAGTCGTACTTCAGCAGGTAAGCGAGCATATCGGGAGAGGTGAGGTCGTTGATAGCGACGATCTCGGAGCCCTCATGACCGAACATCTGACGGAAAGCCAGACGACCGATGCGACCGAAGCCGTTAATAGCAACCTTTACTGCCATTGTGTCTCCTTTCGTAAGGCCCCCGCAAGCTACAGCGCCTGCCGTTGAGGCCCACAAACTAACCACTCGCCTAATATACCTTTTTTTTGACTTGAATTTCACGAGAATGCTCGAAATTGAAAATCAAATTTACGTTAAAACGTTTTAAAGAGTAAAACAGCAGTTCAATCCCTATATAAGCAGTTTCGCTCAACTACCTGTTTGCTTCAATGAGCTTTTCAAGCCTCAAAACTCGATGGTAGAGGGCCGACTTCGACAAGGGAGGGTCAGCCATCTCCCCCAGATCACGCAGTGACAGATCGGGATAGCGCTCGCGCAGGTCGCAAAAGACTGCTAAGGCGTCCGGAAGCGTGTCGCGTAAACCCCGCTGTTCGAGCTCATCGATCAACGCAAGCTGATGCTGGGCGGCACCCGCACTTCTGGTCTGATTGGCCAGCTCGGCATTCACGCGACGGTTTACGTCGTTCTTAACCAATTTGACCGCGCGCGCTTCCTCGATCTCGGCAACGCTGCGCTTGGCGCCGACCAGCTTTAGAAGCTGCTCGATCTCCTCGGCGCTCTTAATGTAGACGGCAAAGGATCCGCGCCGCGCGTTAACGCGCGCATGGACCCCAATCTGCTCCAATAGATCGCAAAGTCCCCGGGCATACTGCTCGCCCTGCACCGCGATCTCCAAATGAAAGTCGCCGCGGGGATCGGCCACGAAACCGCCGGCGATGAGCGCGCCGCGGATGTAGGCAAGCCTGCAGCAGGGACGGGCAACGATGTGCCGGGGAACACCGGCGACGAGCCCTCCCCTGCGGTCTAGAATGCCCAGCAGCACCAGAGCCTTGTCCAGGTCGGGTTGATCGGGCAGGGTAATGAGATAGTTACGGACCTTATGCAAGACCGATTTACGAACGGTGAATTCCGTTTTGAGCTTAAGGATGCGATGCGTCAGTGTGATCATCGTGCGTGCGACGGCGCCCGTCTCGGTCGCGACCGTCAAACGATACCGCCCGGAGCCGGCCAGCGAAAGTGTACCGCTCACACGCGTCAGGGCGGCAAGCGTCGACAAATCGCAGTATTCACATTCGGGTTCGCAGCGCGCGAGCTCGTCACGCACCTCGGCGGTAAACGACATGCAGGCCTATGCTTTCGTGTTGGCGCGCGACAGGTCGCGATGAGAAATGCTCACGTGATACTGGGCGCCTTCCAAATAACGTGCCGTGGCCTCGGCGATGGCAACGCTGCGGTGTTGACCGCCCGTGCAACCGATGGCAATAGAAAGCTGTGGCTTGCCCTCCGCGATATAGCCGGGCATGACCGTATCGAGCAGCTGCGTCCAGGCCTTCCAGAACTCCTGGGTCTTGGGATGGTCCAGAACAAAGTCGGAGACCTTCTTATCGAGACCGGTCATCGTGCGCATCTCGGGATCGTAGAACGGATTGGGCAGGAAGCGAACGTCGATCATAATGTCCGCCTCGACGGGCATACCGTGCTTAAAGCCAAACGAGAACACGTGAACGTCCATGAGCTGCTGGTCGGACAACTCGGAGAACGCCATGCGCAATTTGTTGCGCAGAGCAGAGGTGCGCAAGCGGCTCGTATCGATAATCATGTCAGCTCGGTCGCGAACGCCCTGCAGCTGCAGGCGCTCGCGCTGAATCGCATCGGCCGTAGTCTCCCCCGGCTTGGCAATGGGATGGCGGCGGCGGTTTTCACTATAACGACGGATCAGCACCTCGTCAGAGGCCTCGAGAAACACGATGTCACAGCTCATCTCGCGCTCCTCGAGTGCGGCAACGGCATCGAGCAGCTCATCGAACAAGCCCTGGCTGCGCAGGTCGCAGGTGACGGCAAGATGCCTGCCCACGCCCGTATTGATGCCGACGAGTTCGGCAAGCTGGGCGATCAGACGCGGAGGCAAGTTGTCGATGCAAAAGTAGCCCATGTCCTCGAACACATGCATGGCCTGCGTTCGGCCCGATCCAGACATTCCGGTGATGATGACGATATCGGGGATGCGCTCCGAGCGCTCCGCCGCATCCATGGCATCTCCCTTTTGCATGTGTTGCCTCCTGAAAACAAGCGCGGGACCCAGCAACCCGGATCCCGCGCGGTCAATTGCCTTTAATGAGTATACCGCCCTGAGCGGATACGAGGTCTGTCTTACGCCTCAAGCGCGGCTTTAAACCAACTCGTAATACTCGTGGGGTGCGTAATGGCAGTGCCCACGACAACTGCCCAGGCGCCCGCATCAATCGCGGCGCGGGCCTCCTCGGGCGTGTGCACGCGGCCCTCGCAGATGATGGGAAGACCGGGGAATTCCTCGGTCGCCTGACGCAGGAGCGGCAGATCAGGGCCATCGGCCATGGTGCAGTCGATGGCGGCGACACCATGAGAAAGCGTAGTGGATACCAGGTCAAAGCCCATATCAACCGCACGGCGAATGTCCTCGATGGTGGCACAGTCGGCCATCAGGAGCACGCCCTCCTCGTGCAGCGGACGGAAGGTATCCTCGACGGTCTTGCCATCGGGACGTGGGCGATCAGTGGCATCAATTGCCACGATGTCGGCACCGGCGGCAACGCAGGCGCGAGCGTGGCGCAGCGTCGGCGTGATGTAGACGCCCTCGTGCCCATCCTTCCACAGGCCGATAACAGGAACCTCACAGCGACCCTTAATGGCGGCGATGTCGGCAAGGCCCTGGCAGCGAATGGCGGCCGAGCTCGCAAGCGCGAGACATTTGAGCCATGGTTTCGGGCGTACGAAGCGGCTCGCCCATATAGGCCTGAACGCTCACGACGAGCTTGCCCTTCAGGGATTGAATCAAAGGATCAACGGTCATGTTCGACTCAACCTTTCTCAAAACAGCCTTCTGAGACACCGCACCTTGACGTTCAAACCGTCGCTCGCGTACCGAAGTACGCTTCGCTCCTCTTTCACGTCAATCTGCGGCACCTCAGAAGGCGCACTTGGTAGTTATGTTTACTTCAACGAGGCAAGAAGGTGTTCGGCGGCGCCGATAAGCGGCGCATCGCCCTCCAGAGAACCGATAAGGATCGGCGTGTCCTGAAGCGGGTCGAGCGCCTGGCTGGCATAGCCCTCGTGCACCGAGTCCTTCCACGTCTGCGAGCGCCAATCGGGACCCTGGTGAATCACGCCGCCCGAAAGCACGATGACCTCGGGATCCAAGATGTTGGCAAGCGAGCCCAAGCTGGCGCCCAGCGCAAAGCCGGCGTCATGGATGACCTCGGTCGCCTTTGCGTCGCCAGCGCGGCACAGGTCGTTCACGTCGCGACCGACCGAAGGACGGCTGGGGTCAACTCGACCGAAGCGCTCATCGTACATACGACCAATCGATGTGCCCGAAGCAACCGACTCAAGATGACCGGAACGCCCGCAGGCGCAGGGAATGCCGGCAGCAGCCGAGCACTCGATGTGGCCCATATGGCCGGCAGCACCATGGAAGCCCTGCATCACGCGGCCGTTCTCGACATATGCGCCGCCGATGCCCGTACCGATGCCAAGGCACAAGACGGAGAACTTGCCCTTACCGACGCCCCAGTGGGCCTCGCCCAGAGCATGAGCCTGCACGTCTCCCACCACGGCAACGGGAAGACCAAGGTCCTCGCGCAGGCGCGGCCCCAACTGAACGCCGGACCAGCCGGGCATGATCTCGTTGGCATACGCGATGGCGCCCGTCTTGGGATCGACGACGCCTGCGGCACCGATACCGACACCGAGGACCTCGACATCGGGATTCGCCTCAAGAGCGGCCTTGATGGACGCCTCGATACGCTGGAAGACGGCCTCGCCGCCCTCCTGGGCCTCGGTAGGAACCTCGGCCTCAAATACGGGATGGGGCACGCTGCCGTCAGCCGGATACTCCATAATGGCAGTCGCAATTTTGGTGCCGCCGATATCGACGGAGCAAACGTACTTGTTCTCCATGTCGCTCTCCTTAGGAGATAAAAACAACTACAGGAAATGCGCCGTCAGACTAGCCGCCACAGCGCGGTAAAGGTTTTCCAGGTGCCCGAGGTTGGGGTGAAAGTGGTCAGGCGTTGACCTAATGGGTCACGCCCGACCACTTGAGCCCCAAGATCGGGTGCCTGGGGAAGCTTTACAGGAGACCGTTGTCCTGGAGGACCTTCTTAATCGCCTCGACGTTCTCGCCGGTCATGGCCTTCACCGGGCGCGGCATGGTCGGGCTGTCGAAGATGCCCATGAGGTTCATAGCGGTCTTGAAGGCACCGACGCCACCGGCATAGCCCTGGACGCCCGAGGTGACATCCCAGATGTGCGAAATCTCATTGAGGCGATCCTGCTCGGCCTTGACGGTAGCCCAGTCGCCGGCCTGAGCGGCCTTCCACTGACGCACGTAGCCCTCGGGCTCAACGTTAGCGAGACCCGGGACGGAACCGTCGGCGCCACCGAGGTAGGCGCCGTCGACAACAACCTCGTGACCGGTGAGGATGCTCATCGGGTGGCCGTTCTTCTCGTTCTCCTGAACGAGGTAGCGGAACGAGATGTCATCGCCCGAGGAATCCTTGACGCCGGCCAGGACGCCCTCGGCGCCGAGCTTGGCAAGGAGCTTCCAGGGGAGCTTGGTGTGGACGCACACGGGGATGTCGTAGGCGAAGATGGGCAGGTCGAGCTCCTCGTGCAGGATGCGGAAGTGCTCCTCGACCTCGGTCATGCCCTGCAGGGCATAGAACGGGCAGGTGGCGACAAGCGCGTCGGCACCCAGCTCCTGAGCGACCTTGCCGTGCTCGATCATGCGCTCGGTCTCGGTGTCGATGATGCCGACCAGAACAGGCACGCGGTGGTCGACGATGCGCACGGCCTCGGCGACAATCTGACGACGGCGCTCGTCGGTGGAGAAGACGACCTCGCCCGAGGATCCCAGGAAGAACAGGCCATCGACGCCGGCATCGATCATGCGGTTGATGCTGCGCTCAAAGGAGGCAACATCGAGCTGGTGGTCTTCGGTATCGGGAACAACGACGGGAGGGATAACGCCGGTGAATTTCTGAGTTGCCACAAGAATCTCCTTAGTTGTCTGGCGAGCGGCCCTATGCCGCCCACTCTTGTTGGCAGTGTCCAGGCCGTCTAGGCCAAAGAACACGGGTAGAACGTCTGGTTAAAGAAGTCGACGACTTCGTTTTCGAACGCATTGATGCGCTCGTGAGCGTATTTGGCATAGATGATATGCCTTCGGTCACACTCAAGACCGTTGAATACGGCAAACTGACCCTTGGGATCGCTCACGGCGTCCATAAGCGATGTGCCCATGAGCACCGATCCGCGCACCCGAGACGACAGAGCCTCGAGGCCACCGGGAATTGGATTGGCAACCGCCGTGCAGGCAAGGCCCCGCTCGTCCAGAGCGGAAACCGCCAGCGCAACACCGCCGCCAAGGCCCTCGCCCCATGCAAAGATGCGGTCGGGGTCCATGCCATCAAGATTGCGCCCGACCTTCGCCATCGCGCAACCCCAACGGACGCGCTCGACAAAAGCGGGCGAAGCAATCCCCTGCTGCAGGTCGTCCGCACCAGCAACATCGTCATCCAGCGCGAGGACGGCATACCCCATGGCGGCAAATCTCGTCATGTGATGCCAGCCGCGCACAGGCCGATCGATGTCGTGGAACATCAGGCACAGCGGCACGCGCTCAGATACTCGGGCACGACCGACAGGCTCAATCAAACGAGCGTGGACCGCATCGTCACCGAGCTTAAAGGAAACCTCCGAGTAACGGGCGCAAGGGTTAACAAAGTCAATTGCCGTAATGGCCAGGCCTTGAATCTCAAGATTCGAAGCGCATGTCTCTAAATCAGAAACATCTGCTTGGACATCACCGTGCCAGTCCTGATATTCTGCGAGCCTTGACGAAACCGTTCCAGGAATTCCCACGAGCCCGGGGACTATCAGCTCGTCAACATTGCTCTCGCACTTAGACATGAGCCTCCCCTCCCTCACAGAAAAACGGAATGATCAGATCGTCAAAGTCCTGAATCTCCTCGTGGCCAAAGCCTTCAAAGAACTCATGACGCTTTTCGCAGGTCAGGTTGTTATAGACCGCAAACTGCGTCGCTGGCGGGCAGACGATATCGGCTGTGCCGGTGCCAAACAGCACGGGGCATTTGACCATAGGGGCAAAGTTCTTGGAATCGAAGTACGCCAGCTTGGCATAGGCTTCGTCAATACGAGTCGAGTCCTCGTCAAACCAGCGAGACCAATAGCGCAGGCCCTCGTAGGCAATGTCGTCTGCATCCAAATCCCAGACCAGGCGGAAATCTGACAGGAAGGGATAGAGGATGGCGGCACGATTGATAAGCTCGCTGTTAAGCGCACAGGTCGCAATGCCCAAACCACCACCCTGCGACGCGCCGTTCACAAACACACGGGAAAGATCGATGCCCTCGAGCTCGCGAACAATACGGCACAGGATGCGAATATCTTGGTGCAAGCGGACATAGTAGAGGTTGGCCGGGTCGCCGTCGATGCCGGCGACGATATGCCCGGCAACCGTTGTGCCCTCAAATCCACCAATGTCCTCGGAGGGACCTCCTTGGCCGGGGCAGTCGAGGGCGATGAGTGCCATGCCCATGCCCGCAAACGACGCCTGCTCAAACCAGCTGCGGCTTGCACCCGGATACCCATGGAACTGAAGCACCAATGGCACGGGCTCGTCCGAGACGGGTTTAAGGTACTTGGCATGCAGGCGAGCGCCACACATGCCGGTATACCAGAGGTCGAAAAGTTGGCAGGTCGCGACATCGGTGACCGATGCCGCGTCGATCGCATAGTCAAGCCCGACGGCGTCGGCCTCGGCCATGCGATCCTTCCAAAAGAGATCGAAATCTGATGGACGGGGCATGGCGCCTCGATATTCACCAAATTGATGTTGTAGCTCCTGAGCACTTGGCATGGCTCGTGAACCCAACCTTTCGAAATCGCAACGGAGGTGCGCCCGGCAAG
>ERZ780162.1034-NODE-1034-length-20096-cov-3.773913_pt1 | contig 20096 bp, 14 predicted proteins | sample MGYA00511474_ERZ780162 | MGnify/ENA primary metagenome ERZ780162 (study PRJEB29588, sample SAMEA2143633) | human gut metagenome | biome: human gut; feature: human-associated habitat; material: faeces | place: Denmark | collected 2008/2010 ...
AGGACCGTTACCGCTTCCATCTGCTCGTAAAGTCGCCGGTAGGGTACCATGTCTCTGATGATATCGACGCCTGCCTCAAAGAGGTGGGCTCTGTGCGCGGCGTGAGCGTGAGCGTTGACGTCGACGCCTATGATTTGATGTAACAACCCGAAAGGATGGCCATGGAAGCCAACGGAATCGTACTGTCGCCCGACCCTCGTCTGCGCCAGGAGTGCGCCGTCATCGAGGAGATCACCCCGGCGATCGAGGCGCTTGCCGAGAAGATGAAGAAGATGATGTTCGAGAACGGCGGTTGCGGCCTGGCTGCCCCGCAGATCGGCGAGCTCATTCAGCTCGTCACCATCGACTGCGACTACAGCGACAAGAATGATTATGATCCGTACGCGCTCATCAACCCTGTCATTGTTGAGCAGAGTGACCATCTGGTGCCGTTTAGCGAGGGCTGCCTTTCCATTCCCGGCATTAGCTGCGAGATTGAGCGTCCCGACCATGTCGTCGTCGAGGCGTATGACTTGGATGCCAACCTTATTCGCTACGAGGCCACGGGCGATCTGTTCTGCGTGTGCCTGCAGCACGAGATCGATCACCTGCACGGTAACACCATGTTCGAGCGACTGAAGCCGATGCAGAGGATCAAGGCCGTCAAGGAGTACCAGGACGCCCTGGCCCGCGGCGCTCGACCGGGCGAGACGGAGTAGGTCCCACCGCCCCGGTGCTGAGCGCCCACATATCATCCCGTGCTCAAACATTCTCGCTTTGCTGCGAAACTGCGCGCGGGACGATATGTGGGCGCTCAGCACCGGGGACTGCGTTGTTCTGGCTTGGTTCGCCCGGGTGCCGGTGGGCCAGGGAGGGGCGTCTTCGCTGATAATTGCTTTGTTGGAAGAGCTGCTTTTATTGCGGCTCTTTCTTTGGTTTTGGGTATATTTGTCTTTGTTGAACTGTTCTTGCGGCTGGGCGCGCTTGCGACCTGGAACGCTTTTTTGTAGCCGTCTCGGCTCGTTATTGAGAGGAGACTAACTTTTATGCGTATTGTTTTTATGGGTACGCCCGATTTTGCTGTGCCTTCGCTGACTTCGCTTGTTGAGGCTGGTAACGAGATTTCGCTTGTTATTTCTCGTCCTGATGCTGTTCGTGGGCGTGGTAAGAAGCTGGAGCCGTCTCCTGTTAAGGCTAAGGCGCTTGATCTGGGGTTGCCGGTTATTGAGGCTAATCGTATGACGCCGGAGGTTGTTGAGGCGCTCCAGACTGCCCAGGCTGACATTTTCTGTGTGGCTGCTTATGGTTGCATTTTGCCCGATGAGGTTCTTCACATGGTGCCGCTTGGTATTGTGAATGTTCATGCGTCTTTGCTGCCTCGTTGGCGTGGCGCCGCTCCTATTCAGCGGGCGATTCTTGCTGGTGATGAGGTTGCTGGCGTTTCCATTATGCGCATTGGACATGGCGTGGATACTGGTGCTTATTGTGCTCAGGCTTCCACGTCGGTTTCCGGTAAGAACGCTGAGGCGCTGACCATGGAGCTTGGTGAGCTTGGCGGCAAACTGCTTGCCGATACGCTTCCTTCTCTTGCCGATGGCACCGCCGTGTGGACTGAGCAGGATGAGTCGCTCGTCACTCATGCTGCCAAGATTTCCAAGCTGGAGATGCGTCTGGATCCGCAGATGGCTGCGCTCGATTGCGTGCGTCATGTGCTCGCTTCGTCCGATACCGCGCCTGCTCGTTGCGTGATTGCCAGCAAGACCGTGCGTGTGCTCGATGCTGCGCTGGCCAATGTTTCGCTTGGCAAGGGCGGCGTTGACGTTAAGAATAAGCGTGTTTTCCTTGGCCTTTCCGATGGTGCGGTTGAACTGCTCGAGGTTAAGCCCGATGGCAAGCGTGCCATGGCCGCTTCTGCTTGGGCTGCTGGGCTGCAAGGCGCCGATCTTATCTGGGGTGTTTTGTCATGAGCAAGCTGTCTCCCGCGCGCAAGCTTGCACTCGATGTGCTGATGGAGGCCGATCGCCGCGGCATGTATGCGCGCGACGTGCTGTCCTCTCGCGCATCGGCCAAGGCTATTGACCAGCGCGATTCCGCTTTTGCAGCTCGCTTGGCGCTTGGTGTGGCCGCGACGCAGGGTATTTTGGACGAACTGCTCGATCAGTTTCTCGATAAGCCTAAAAAGGTTGCGCCGCGTGTTCGCATGGCGCTTCGTATCTCGGCCTTCGAGATGCTCTATCTGCATACGCCTGGTCGCGTTGCGGTGAGTCAGGGCGTTGAGCTGGTGCGCAGCGGAGCTAAGTCTGCCGCCGGTTTGGCCAATGCCGTGCTGCATAAGGTCGCGGACAACGTTGAGGACTTTGCCACGGCGTCCGATGTAGATGAGTCTGAGCGACGCCTGGTTCGTCTGTCGCGCCTGATGGGACTGCCGCGTTGGCTGTGCGCTCGCATTATGGCATCGTTCGACACTCCAGAGGGTGCGCTTAACTTTGCCGGCAATCTGGCCCCCGCGCCACTGGCCCTGCATGAGAACGCCTTTGCGACCAAGCCCGATCCGTATATCTCGCAGCTCGTCGCGCCTGTCTTCCCGGGCTGTCATGCGCCGGTCGATGCGCAGGTCACCGTTGCGTCGGGCGTGTTTGAGCGTGCTGCCGCGGTGGCCTCGGACCTTAACGCCCAGCTCATCGCCACAGCTGCCACTCGCCTTGGAAGCTGTCTTGAGATTGGTGCCGGTCGTGGCACCAAGACCTATGTGATGATGTGCCAGGCCAAGCGTGCGGGCTATGAGCGTCAGCATACGGCGCTCGATCTGCATGATCGCAAGTGCGATCTGAATCTCGCTCGCCTGCATAAGGCCGGTATTCAGGGCGTTCGTACGGTTTCGGGCGATGCCTGCGAGCTTGATGAGGTGCTCACATCGTTTGATGCCATGCTTGGCGAGCCGGTTAAATTCGACACGGTCTTTATCGATGCGCCGTGCTCGGGCACCGGAACCATGCGTCGTCATCCCGAGATTCCGTGGCGTCTGACCGAAAAGGATGTGACGGTTGAGCTGCCCAAACTGCAGCTGTCGATGCTCAAGGAAGCCGCCGCGCGCGTGGCTGCCGGCGGAGAGCTCATCTATGCCACCTGCTCGGTTTTTGATGAAGAGAACATGCAGGTCGTGGATACTTTCCTGAACTCTCCCGAGGGTGCCGGCTTTAGCGTGGCACCGCTTTCCGAGGCACAGATTCTGCAACTCCCCGAGTTCGATCAGGCCAAGAAGCTCGTATCCGTACGCCAGAACGATCGAGGCCTCTTCCAAAGCGTGCCGGTAAACGCCGATTCCTACGACGGCCACTTCTGCGCCAGACTGGTCCACAAGTAACGACTAAGTTGCGGTGAAATAGGGATTGAATAGCGGCTTCCACCCGTCAAACAGTCCTTATTTCACCGCAACTCACAAGGAAACCTGGGTAGCTTGATTAGCTACCCATAGAGCAAAGAAATAGCCCCGCGATCGGCGTTGATCGCGGGGCTGCTTGGTTTCTAGTGGCTATGCGGGCAATTGGCGCAGCAGCCGCTCGTGGCGTTGGTGCTGGAGCCGCCGCTTCGTTGATCGGTGTTGTAGAAACCGCTGCCCTCAAATTTAATGCCGCTGGCCGAGAACGTCTTGGCCGCCGGGGCACCGCAGCTGGGGCACACGACCTCGGGGGTCTCGGACATGGGATGCTCAACCTCAAACACGTTGCCGCAGCTCGAGCACTTGTAATCGTAGCGCGCCATAAATACTTCCTTTTCAGCACAAAGCGGGCAGATTACTCTGCCCGCAAAAATTCAAACGTCTGTAACTGTACCCTATATCGGGGGTTTTATCACGCTTCGCCCCAGAATCTATGGTTGTTGCGCAGGAGCCGCGCGGTTTTGCCCTCGGCGGCTGCAATGTCCGCCTCGTCAGCCTGCCAGGTCCAGTTGCCCGTGGCCACGCCCGGCACGTTCATGCGTGCGTCGTCGCCCAGCCCCAGCACGTCCTGCAGCGGCATCATCACCAGGGGAGCGTCGCTTGCTAGCGCGTCGCTCATCAGCTTGGCCGCCACCTCAACACCGCTCGGTTCATCGCCGCCCGCAAAAGAACGCGTACACCAGCCGGCGAGCGTCGACGTGTCGTGCGTCGAGGTGTACAGAATCTTGCCGGGCGTGGGATGCACACCGCAACGAACGTCGTAGTCGCTAAACTCCAGCACGTCCATGCCGGGGAAACCGCAGGTCGATGCCATGGCGCGAACACCGGGCGTCAGATAGCCCAAGTCCTCAGCGATAAAGTTGAGCGGACCCAGCTCGTCATAAGCGGTCTGGAACAAGTCCTTGCCCGGTCCCGCCAACCAGCGACCTTCGGCGCAAGCCTTGCCTGCGGGGATACTGAAGTAGCTGTGGAATCCCAGGAAGTGATCCAGGCGCACGCGGTCGTAGAGCGAAAACGCACGACGCAGGCGATCCATCCACCAGCTATAGCCATTCTGCTTCATGTGGTTCCAGCGGAACGTCGGGTTGCCCCACACCTGGCCCTCGGGCGCAAAGTTGTCGGGCGGCGCACCAGAGATCTCGATTGCCTTGCCGGTATCGGACAGCCAGAAGTTCTCGGGCTCGCTCCACGCGTCGGCCGAATCGTCCGAGACATACATCGGGATATCGCCGATGACCTCGATGCCCTTCTTGTGCGCATAGTTCATGAGCTCGCACCAGGCAAGGTCAAAGCGATACTGCATGTACGCCTGCAGCTCGGCCTCGTCGTGGAAACGCTTGTCGTCAATCAGATGCTCGTTGTAGCGGGCGACATCCGCCGGCCAATCGTGGCGCGACTCGCCCTCAAAGTGCTTCTTGACGGCCATGTAGACGCAGTACTTCTCGAGCCAATCGGCGTTGCGATGCTTAAACGCCGTGTAGAGCGGGTCTGCATCCTCGCCGCCACGAGCTTTCCAAGTCTCAAAGTCGGCCGCCAGCTCCTCTTGGCTTTCGGGCAGCAGGTCAATATTGCCCGCAAAGGCCGAAGGCCCAGCGTAAGGGGAGCGGAAGAAGTCCGTCGGGTTGACAGGCAGAACCTGCCAGTAGCGCATGCCCATAGCGGCCAGATGGTCGATAAAGCGACGTGTGGGCGCACCAATCGTGCCGGGCTTGCCGTCGTCGGTGGGCACCGAGGTGATATGGCACACGACGCCCGCGCCGTGATCGAGCGGCTCCTGCAGGCGCTGCTCGGCATGGTGGTAGATAATCGACGAGCCCAGTGGATACAGATCGAGCGTGACCGTACCGTTGTAGATCTCGCACTCGTGACCGCTGATCACGTCACTTGCGCATTCGCCGAGCGCCGGAATCGTCACGCGGTGCGAATTGCGCAGGCTGCGGTTGATGATAACCGTCGCGCACTCGCCATTCTTGCCTGTGCGGTTGTAGGCCAGCACCTCGTCGTTGAGCGCGAAGGCCTTGATCTCGTCGTCGATCATAAATGGCAGTGCGCGGCGTACGGCGGAGGCGTTCTTGACAATAGCCAGCGTGTCGAAGTCGTGCAGTTGGTCCTTGGTCGGTAGGGTGCGGCGGTTGCCCGGATCGGTAAGGCCCTCCAGGCCGTATTCGTCGCCGTAATAGATCGAAGGCACGCCGGGGAAGGTCATCTGCATGAGCGTGGCGAGCCAAAAGCGGCTCTTGGCCAGTCCCATCGCGTTCTCGTCCAAGCGCCATTTGCTGCGTTCGCACTCGGGCAGTTGCGACTCGTCGGGGCCGCCGCCGAGCACCGAGATGATGCGCGGACGGTCGTGACTCGACAGCAGGTTGAGCGCGCAGGACAAGGCTTCGCGCGGATAATTCTCGCGCAGGGTCTCGATATCCTCGGCTGCCTGGTAGGCGTTCTTGTAGCCCATCAAAAAGCCGATGACCATGTCGCGGAAGGGGTAATCCATAGCAGAGTCCAGCTCGGAACCCTGCAGGTAGCGGCGCAGATGGCCGTAGCTAATCTTGTTGGAGGCGTCTTCCCAGACTTCGCCGAGCAACAGCGCATCGGGCTTTTCGGCAACTACGGCCTTTTTGATCTCGGCCAGGAAGTCGTCGGAAAGCTCGTCAGCGACGTCCAGGCGCCAACCATGGGCACCGGCGCGCAGCCATTTACGAATGACGCCGTCCTTGCCCAGGAGCCGCTCGCGTACCAGTTCGGAGCTCTCATTGATGGCGGGCATATTGCCCACGCCCCACCAGCAGTCGTACGAGCCGTCCTCGTGGAAAGTAAACGCATCGCGCCACGGCGAATCCTCGCTTTGCCAGGCACCCACGCCGGGGTAGTTGCCGTAGCGGTTGAAATAGATCGAGTCGTCGCCCGTGTGGTTGAAGACTCCGTCCAGGATGATGGAGATGCCCAGCTTCTCGGCTGCCTGGCACAGCTCGGTAAAGTCCTGCTCAGTGCCCAGAATCGGGTCGATCTTGGTGTAATCGGCCGTGTCGTAGCGGTGGTTGCTCGCGGCTTCAAAGATGGGGTTGAGGTAGATCGCCGTAAAGCCCAGCTCGGCGATGCGGGGCAGGTCTTCCTGGATACCTTTGAGTGAGCCTCCGTAGAAGTCCCAGGTTTTGATGGAGCCGTCCTCGGCGCGCTCGTACACGGGTGGCTCGTTCCAGTCCTCGACCATCCGGCGCTGAATGCCCTTGCGCGGTTTTTCGAGTTGGGCCATTGTGCGCTCGCGCCAATGCTCGTCACGGGCGTAGCGGTCGGGGAAGATCTGGTAGACCATGCCACGCTCGTACCAGGTGGGGCGGTTCTCGCGGTGCTTGTAGACGGTAATCTGGAAGGACGGTACCTCGGCGTAGTCGTAGGTTACGCCCTCGCCGCCGGTGCGGCCCTGGGGCGCGCCCAGACGAACCTCGGGCTGGCCCTCGATATTGCATATAAAGCTGTACCACACAAGACACGGTTCAGTGCATTTGAGCTCGCCGGTAAAAATGCCATCGCCTTCGTGCTCCATCGGAATCAGGGTCTCGCCGACTTCATCGACCCAGGTACGCAGGGTGAGTGTTGCCTGGTTGGGATCGGCATCCTCCAAAATAACCGAGAGTGCAACGGTAGTTCCTGTGGTCACAGCGCCAAACGGAGTGCGAAACTGCGGTAGGCGGCTGTTGTGTATCAATCTCATAGTACGGTCCAGTTCAATAGAATCACGGCCTGCGGGCCATGGGCTTTACGCACAGGATATAAGTATATCTGTTGTACTTTAGTTGTATAAACTACAGCCGCTCACTATCGGCGAACGGTTGTCCTAGAAAATCGTTTTACCTCATCTATAGAACAAGAGGTGTCGCACTGAACGACACCCCTTGTTTATTGAGGATTAGATTGTGGATCGTCCGAATTAGCGGCGCTTGCGGGTGGCCGTTGCCTTGCGGACGGACGTCTTCTTGGATGGCGCCTTTTCCACGGTCGTGGCGGCAGGGGAGACCGGGGTCTCCTTGGTAGGCTCGGGCTTGGCCTTTACCTCGGCCTTGGGCTCCTCTTTGGCGGCAGCGGGCTTGTCCTCGGCTTTAGCCTCTGCCTTGGGAGCGGCTGTCTTGGTCGTGGCCTTTTTGGCCGTCGTCGTAGAGCGCTTGCGCGTGGTGGTCTTGGCGGCCGGCTTGGCCTCGACGGTTGCTTCGGCCTTGGACTCGGCGGGCGTCTCCTCGACTTTGGCGGCCGGCTTTGCGGCTGCCTTGGGGGCAGCCTTCGTTGCAGTGGCCTTACTGGCCGTCGCCTTCGTAGCTGTAGCCTTCTTGGCGGTCGTCTTCTTGGCTGCAGTCTTGGCCGGAGCCTTGGCGGTCGTCTTGGCCTCAGCGGCCTCGGCCTTTACCTCGGGAGCAGCCTCGGCCTCGGCGGCCTTCTTGGCAGCGGCGGTCGTGCGCTTGCGCGTCGTCGTTGCCTTGGCAGCAGTCGTCTTTGCTGCGGCAGTCTTGGTGGCAGCGGCCTTGGTTGTCGTAGCCTGCTTGGCCGTCCTCTTTCGCGTCGTGGTCTTCTTGGCGGCAGGCTTCGCAGCCGGCTTCTCCTCAGCCTTGGGCTCCTTAGCAGCAGCGGGCACCTCAACAACCGGCTCGGCCTTGGGCTCGACCTCAGCCTCCTCAGCCACAACCACAGGCTCCTCGACAACCGCCACCGGCCTCTCAATCTCCGGATGCATAAAGAAGTACAGGTCCAGATACTTATCGGCCGAGCGCGTCCAGCTAAAGTCCTGGCTCATGGCCTGCGTGACCAGCTGGTTCCAGGCGTCGCGGTTATCCCAGAACAGGCGCGCCGCGCGGAACACCGCGTCGCCCATCTCGTCGCCGTTAAAGTTGCTAAACGAGAAGCCCGTGCCCTCGCCGGTAAACTCGTTGTACGGGATCACGGTGTCCTTCAGGCCACCGGTCTCGCGCACGATGGGCAGGGTGCCGTAGCGCATGGCGATGATCTGCGACAGGCCGCAGGGCTCAAACTTCGAGGGCATCAGGAACATATCGGCGGCGGCGTACATGCGCTGCGACAGCGCCGGGTCAAATTCGATGCGTGCGGCCATGGTGCCGGGGTACTTATCCTGGAAATAGCGCAGGCCGTCCTCGTAGTCGCGGTCACCGGTGCCAAGCACTGCCACCTGCACGCCGCCGGCCAAAATGCGGTCGAGCGCGTACATGACCAGGTCCATGCCCTTCTGGCGCGTCAGGCGCGTGACCATGACCATAAGCGGACGGTCGTCGCGAACCTCGAGCCCCAGCTCCTCCTGCAGCTTGGCCTTGCACACGGCCTTGCCGGAGCGGTCCTCGACGGTGTAGTTGGCGGCAATGCGCTTGTCGGTCGCCGGGTCAAAGCCCGCCACGTCAATGCCGTTCAAAATGCCCTGCAGCGCATAGGAGCGCTCGCGCAGCACACCGTCCAGGCCCTCGCCAAATTCGGGTGTCTGGATCTCGTTGGCATAGGTGGGGCTCACCGTAGTGATGGCGTCGGCATAGCGTAGGGCGCCCAGCATGTAGTTGATGCTGCAGGCGTCGCAACGCAGCTGCGAGGCGGCCGCGGGAATATGTGCCACGCCCAGGATGTCCTCCATCACGGTGTCGCTAAACTGGCCCTGGAACGCCACGTTGTGGATCGAGAACACGGTCTTAACGCGGTCATACAGCGGCAGGCCCTGATAGAATTCGCGCAAAAACACGGGCGCCAGCGCGGTCTGCCAGTCGTTGCAGTGCAGAATGTCGCACTCAAAGCCGGCCGGCAGGTGCTGCAGGCTCTCGGTGATGGCCTTGGAGAAGAACGCAAAGCGCTCGCCGTCGTCAAAGAAGCCGTACGGATAGTCGCGCGCAAAGTAGCGCTCGTTGTCGATGAACATATAGGTGACGCCGTCGTGCTCGAGCTTCTCGAGTCCACAGTACTCATTGCGCCAGCCCAGGCTCACGTAAAAGTCGGAGAAGTGCTCCATCTGCGCCTTGTACTCGTCCTTGATGGTGGCGTACTTGGGCACCATCACGATGACTTCGGCGCCGGCGCGCACAAGCGCCGCAGGCAGCGAGCCCGCTACGTCGCCCAGGCCACCGGTCTTAACAAACGGTGCGCACTCGGCCGAGGCAAACACGATCTGCATCTTTTTGCTGGAATCAGCCATATTGTCTCCCATGTTGCAATTCGAGAATAGCCGCCTGGCGCTAACCGGGCGGCTATTCTGCATGTTACGAGTGATGTTGCGGTGCCAACGTTAACGTACGATGGTGGTGTCGGAAGTTAACGGAGCCTTGCCCAGCACCAAGATGTTCTCGGGCGTGCCGCGAAGCTCGGTGTTGGTGGGAACCACGTTGTTCTTGTCCAGGATGGCGTTCTCAACGCGGGCGCCGCTCTTGATGATGCAGCTCTGGTTGATGATCGAGTTGGTCACCGAGGCGCCTTCCTCGACCACGACGCCGCGCGACAGGATCGAGTTGCGCACGGTGCCCTTGATGATGCAGCCGGCCGAGATGATCGAGTTGCAGGCGTGGCTGCCGGTCGCGTAGCGCGAAGGCGGCACGTCGTGAGCCTTGGTCAGGATCGGGCGCTCGGGGTCAAAGAGCTGGTCGGCCACGGTCTGGTCGAGCAGGTCCATGCTGCGGCGATACAGCGACTTCTCGCTAAACACGCCCACGACCTCGCCCTTGTACTCGTAGCTGCACACGTCGATGTTGCCAAAGTCGCCCTGGAGTGCCTCGAGCAGGTCCAGATAGTCGGCAGCCTGGTAGTGGTCGATGATCTCGAGCAGCGTCTCGCGGTTGACAATGCAGCAGTCCATAGAGGCGTTGTCGCCATACACGACGCCGGCGCTCACGCCCGTCAGGCGGCCGTTCTCGTTGATCTGCAGCTTGGTCTCGTCATCGACGTTGCGCGTGGCCTTGCAGTACACCACGGTCATCTGGGCGCCGGAGTTCTCGTGCGCGTCGATGATGGTGTTGAGGTCCATGTTAAAGATGATGTTGGTGCCCATCATCACGACATAGGGCTTGTCCGAGCGCTGGAACAGCGTCTTGTTGGAGATGATGTCGCGCAGCAAGAAGCGCATGCCGCCCTTGGTGGTGCCATACGCATTACCGGGCACCATGAACAGACCGCCCTTCTTGCGGTCCAGGCCCCAGTCCTTGCCCGAGCCCACGTGGTCGATCAGGGAACGGTAGTTGCCCGGCATGACGACACCGACGGTCTTAATGCCGGCATTCATCATGTTGGACAGCGGGAAGTCGATCAGGCGGTAGCGGCCCAAAAACGGAACGGACGCGATGGGGCGGTCCTTGAGCAGCACGCTGCCGTAGGTCGAAGAGTAGTTAGCGGTGATATAACCGATGGCCTTGCGATTGATCATCGGATCATTCCCCCTTCCCGATAACGACGTCATTTCCAACGACGGCCGTATCCTTGGTGGTATCGACAGAGCCGAGCTTCACGCCCTCTTCGACCGTGGAGTTCTCGCCCAAAATTGCACGGCAGATGTGCGCGCCGCTCTTAACGTGCGCACCCGGCAGCAGCACGGAGTCCTCGACCACGGCGCGCTCCTCGATGATGACATCGGTCGAAAGGATCGAGTGGCGAGCGGTGCCGTAGATCTTGCAGCCGTTGGAGACCAGGCAGTCGTCCAGGCGACCATCCGGGCCAATGTAGTGCGGCGGACGCGTGGTGATGTTGGACATGATGGGGAAGTGCTTGTCAAACAGATCGAACTCGGGGTTGTTGCCCAGCAGGTCCATCGAGGTCTCGTGGAAGCTGGCGATGGTGCCGACGTCCTTCCAAAAGCCGTGGAACTCGTAGCTGTACAGGCGCTTGCCCTCGCCGAGCAGCTTGGGGATGATGTCCTTGCCAAAGTCGTGGCTCGAGCGCTGGTCCAGAGCGTCCTCCTCGAGCGCCTCGATCAGCACGTCGGCCGAGAAGATGTAGATGCCCATGGACGCGAGGTTCGAATCGGGCTTATCGGGCTTCTCGGTGAACTTGGTGATGCGGCCGTCCTCGGGGTCAGTGGTCAGGATGCCAAAGCGGCTAGCCTCCTCCCAAGGCACGGGCATAACGCTCACCGTGAGGTCGGCGTTGTTCTCAATGTGCGTCTTGAGCATCTTGCGGTAGTCCATGCGATACAGGTGATCGCCCGAAAGAATCAGGACGTACTTGGGGTCGTTGGCCTTGATGTAGTCGAGGTTCTGCGTAATGGCGTCGGCCGTGCCCGCATACCAGGCGCCGCCGGTCTGCGTCTCGTACGGCGGCAGGATAGACACGCCGCCGTCGCGGCTGTCCAGATCCCACGCCTCGCCGGAGCCCACGTAGGCATGCAGCAGGTAGGGGCGATACTGCGTCAGAACGCCCACCGTGTCGATGCCCGAGTTGGAGCAGTTGGAGAGCGAAAAGTCGATAATGCGGAACTTGCCACCAAAGCTAACCGCCGGCTTAGCGATCTTTTGGGTGAGTGCCCCCAATCGGCTGCCCTGTCCTCCTGCGAGGAGCATCGCGATGCATTCTTTCTTACTCATCGATTTCTCCTTCTGTCATCGATGTTCCTAAACCCATTAGCGACGGGCGCGGCGCAATGTCACGCCCGTCGAGTAATGCCGTGCTGGCAAAGGGGAGCTCGCGGCCTTTACGCGTGCCAGATCTCGTCGCGGTACTCGCGAATGGTGCGGTCGCTCGAGAACCAGCCGCTCGAGGCGGTGTTGAGCAGGGCCTTGCGGTTCCAGGTCTCCTGGTCGCCATAGCTGCCCGTGAGCTTCTCCCACGCATCCACGTAGCTGCGGAAGTCTGCCATGACCAGGTCGGGGTCGTTGTTGTTCATGAGCTCGTTGTAGATGCTCTCGAAGTTGCCCGAAAGACCCGCAAAGGTGTTGTCCTTGAGCTCGTCCATCACGCGGCCCAGACGCTCTCGGTCGCCGTTGAGGGTATCCCACGCAAAGTAGCTGTTCGACGCCCAAAGCTGCTCGACCTCGGGGGCGGTCAGGCCAAAGATGGCCTCGTTCTCGCGACCGGCCAGGTCGGCGATCTCGATGTTGGCGCCGTCGAGGGTGCCCAGCGTAATGGCGCCGTTCATCATGAGCTTCATGTTGGACGTGCCCGAGGCCTCCTTGCCGGCCGTGGAGATCTGCTCCGAGATCTCGGCGGCGGGGTAGATGAGCTGGGCGTTGCTCACGCGGAAGTTGGGGATAAAGCAGACCTTCATGACCTCGTTGACGCGCGGGTCGTTGTTGATGACATCGGCCACGGAGTTAATGAGGCGGATGGTCTCCTTGGCGAAGGTGTAGCTCGAGGCAGCCTTGCCGCTAAAGATGAAGGTCGTCGGCGTCACGTGGAAGTTGGGATCGGCGATACGACGGTTGTAGATGTCCATCACCTTCATGATGTTCATGAGCTGGCGCTTGTAGGCGTGGAAGCGCTTTACCTGAACATCGAAGACGGTGTTGGGATCGATGACCAGACCGGTCTCGGCCTTAACGTAGGCAGCCAGGCGCTCCTTGTTGGCGCGCTTGGAGGCACCCACGGCTTTCAGGAACTCGGTGTCGTTCTGGAACTCCTTGAGCTTCTCCAGCTCAAAGGCGTCCTTGAGCCAGCCGTCGCCAATGGCCTCGGTCACGAGCTTGGCGTAGGTGGGGTTGGCCTCGGCAAAGAAGCGACGGTGCGAGATGCCGTTGGTCTTGTTGTTGAACTTCTCGGGCGTTAAGGCATAGAAGTCCTTGAGCACGATGTTCTTGATGATGTCGGAGTGAATCTTTGCCACGCCGTTGACGCTATGGCTGCAGATCACGGACAGGTTGGCCATGCGAATCTCGCCGTCCCACAGAATGGCGGTCTGGCGCAGGCGCTCCTGCCAACCCTCCTGCGTGGTGTCGAACGACTCATGCCAACGACGGCTGATCTCGTCGATGATCTGGTACACGCGGGGGAGGAGCTTGGAGAACGTGCCGATGGGCCACTTCTCCAGAGCCTCGGGCAGGATGGTGTGGTTGGTGTAGCTCACAACCTGCGTCACGATGTTCCAGGCGTCATCCCACTCGAGCTTCTTCTCGTCGATGAGGATGCGCATGAGCTCGGGGCCGCACATGGCAGGGTGGGTATCGTTGGTATGGATGGCCACAAACTGCGGCAGCAGCTCCCAGTTTGCGCCGTGCTCCTTCTCAAAGGTGTCGAGCAGGCTGTAGATGCCGGCCGAGACAAACAGGTACTCCTGCTTCAGGCGCAGCAGACGGCCGTGCTCGCCGGCGTCGTTGGGGTAGAGGATGGCGCTGATGGCCTCGGCCTCGGCGCGCTCGGCATCTGCCAGGGCGTAGTCGCCGCGGTTGAAAGCCTCCAGATCGAAGTGCTCCTCGACCGGCTCAGCGGCCCAGACGCGCAGCTTGTTGACGGTCTCGCCAGCATAGCCCACAACGGGGATGTCATAGGGAACGGCAAGGATGTCCTGCGTGTCCACCGTGCGGTAGAACGTGCGGCCGTTCTCCTCAAAGCCCTCGACGCGGCCACCAAACTTGATGGTCACGGCCTTGTCCTGACGGCGGACCTCCCAGGGATAGCCATGGGTGAGCCACTCGTCGGTAGCCTCGACCTGGCTGCCGTTGACGATCTCCTGCTTAAACAGGCCGTAGCGGTAGCGCATGCCGTTGCCGTAGCCGGCGATGCCCTCGGCTGCCATGGAATCCAGGAAGCATGCGGCAAGACGGCCCAGACCACCGTTGCCCAGAGCCGGATCGGGCTCCTGGTTCTCAATGACGGACAGATCGAAGCCCATGTCGTCGAGCGCCTCGGCGACCATGTCGCGCACGCCAAAGTTGAGCAGGTAGTTGTCGAGCAGGCGGCCGATCAAAAACTCGATCGAGAAGTAGTACACGCGCTTCTTGCCCTCGGCGGTGGCGCGGGCGTCGCTCTTGGTGGCAACGGTGCGTGCCTTCTCGGCCACGAGCTTGGCCAGGGCGTTAAAGCGGTCGAGGTCGCTGGCGGCCTCGACGCTCTTGCCGCTGATGCTCATGACGGCATCGCGATAGAGCTCGGTAAACTCCTGCTTGTTGTCGAAGATCTTATTCATACGTTCCTTCCCCCGGGGATGTTTCTCCCGGAACGGTTATGACTTGTATCCTACGCCCCGGCGGGGCGGGTAATTACAGTGGTAACACCTTTGTTACGCTTTCTTGGCAGGATCCTTAACGGCAGCTGCCTTGGCCTTGGAAGCAGCCTTCTTGGCCGTGGTGGACTTGGCCGAAGCCTTGGCGGCGGGCTTGGCAGCCTTCGCCTTAGCCGGAGCCTTCTTAGCAGCTGCGGCCTTGGGCTTCACCGAGGACATGCGCTTGCGCGTCGCCTTCTTGGGCTCCTCGACCACGGGCGGCTTATAGCTGCTGGGACCGCGGCGCTTAAGCACCACGCCTGCAAGGCCGGGCACCTTAATCTCGATGGAGTCCATCTGCCCGTTCCAGGGATAGGGCTCGCTCGAGCAGGTGTAGGGCTCCTCACCGGCATAGCCGCTGCCGCCAAACTCGGGACGGTCGGAATCGAAGATGACCTCCCAGTCACCCTCGCGCGGCACGCCCACGCGGAAGCTCTCGTAGCTCGCCGGGTCAAAGTTGATCAGAATCACCAGGTCGTTATCGACGTCCTCGCCCTGGCGCACAAAGCTCACGATGGACTGCTTGGAGTTGTCCGCGTCGATCCAGGTAAAGCCGTCGTCGGTGTAGCCGCGCTCGTATAGGGCGGGCTCGGCGGTGTACAGATGGTTGAGCGCCTTGATAAACGCCTGATGATGACGGTGAGTCTCGTACTCCTCGGTCAGGAACCACTGGATGGACTCGTAGTAGCGCCACTCGATAAACTGGCCGATCTCGTTGCCCATAAAGTTGAGCTTTGCACCGGGGTGCGTCATCTGGTAGAAGGCCAGCGTGCGCAGGCCGGCAAACTGGCGCCACCAGTCGCCCGGCATGCGGCCGATCAGCGAGCACTTGCCGTGCACGACCTCGTCGTGGCTCAGCGGGCAAATAAAGTTCTCGGTAAAGGCGTACATAATAGAGAACGTCAGCAGCCCGTGGTTGCCGGGGCGCCACGGAAAATCGGTCTGCATGTAGTGCAGGGTGTCGTTCATCCAGCCCATGTCCCACTTGTAGTGGAAGCCCAGGCCGCCGTCCTGCGGCGGGTAGGTCACGAGCGGCCACGCGGTGGACTCCTCGGCCATCATCATCACGTCGGGGAAGTGGGCCTCCACGGCACAGTTGACCTGACGGATAAACGCGCTGGCGTCCAGGTCCTCCTCGGTTCCGTACTTGTTGAACTTCTTTTGGCCGGGATCGTCAATGCCAAAGTTGAGGTACAGCATGCTGGACACGCCGTCCATGCGAATGCCGTCCACGTGGAAGTTCTCAAGCCAGTACAGCACGTTGGAGACCAGGAAGGAGCGGACCTCGCCGCGGGCGAAGTCAAACTTGTGCGTGCCCCAGTTGGGGTGAATCTCGTGCTCAAACAGCATGTGGCCGTTAAAGGTGGCAAGGCCGTGGGAGTCGGCGCAAAAACCGCCGGGTACCCAGTCCATGATCACGCCGATGCCCGCCTCGTGGCACGCATCGATAAAGTGCATGAGCTGCTGCGGGTTGCCGTAGCGCGACGTGGCAGCGTAGTATCCGGTCGTCTGGTAGCCCCAGGAGCCGTCAAAGGGATGCTCCATGAGCGGCATGACCTCGATGTGCGTGTAGCCCATGTCGCGTACGTAGTCCACGAGCTCCACCGACAGGTCGTCGTAGGTGTAGAACTCGCCGCGCTGGGCGGGGAAGGGATCCATGGGGCCGGGATAGTTGCCGTACTCGTCGGGCTCGCCCTGCGGCGCGTCGCCGTGGCGCTTCCACGAGCCAATATGCACCTCGTAGATGTTAAGCGGCTGCGACATGTGGTTGTGGCTGGCGCGGCGCTTAAGCCACGCGGCGTCGTTCCACTTGTAGCCATCGAGGGTCCACAGCACGCTGGCGGTACCCGGAGGGCACTCGGCGTTAAAGGCGTATGGATCGGCCTTGTAGAGCTTTTCGCCCTCGTTGGTCTCGATGAGATATTTATAGAGCTGGCCCTGCTCGGCGCCAGGAATAAAGCCTTCCCAAATAGCGCTCGTATGTACGGGCACCAGCGGGTTTGCTTGCTCATCCCAGTCGTTAAATTCTCCAATGACATGGACACTCTTTACGTCGGGCGCCCAAACGCAAAAACGCCAGCCGCGCGTACGGTTCTGCGTGTCGGGGTGCGCGCCCATCTTTTCCCAGCTGCGCTCCCACGTGCCAATGCCAAACAGATAAACATCGTCCTTGGTGAGCTCCGGCGCGTGCGGGGCGGCTTTACGGGTAACAGGCTTTTTGGTTGCTGGCTTTAGCTTTGTATCGCTCACGTTTGATCCCATCATGACGCGGCAGCGTGTTGCCTTGGTGACTACATGCGAAAGGTCCAAGGCTGCACGAATCGAAGGGACGGCGAAGTTTCTGTGATTCGTTCCACCTCGCGTGCTCGGTGGAACTTTCGGCAGAAACTACGATAACACCTGTGCGTTAGTTTTATGAACGAAAGTGGATTTGCGGGGGCGTTTAATCGGTAAGCGCCATGTTTATACCACTGGCAGAATTACCGTGGTAAAACTCTTGACAGTTTTACCAATTAAGGTTTCAAAATCGTTAGGCTGACGTTTGGTAAAACGTTTTTAGCAGTTTGTTTACCATTTGACATCGAAAGGTACGTTTATGTCCCATACCGCCGCTCCCAAGGTTGCTTTTATTTTCGATTGCGACGGCACGCTGGTAAATAGCACCCCCGTTTGGGCTTATGCCCAGCCCGAGTTATTGCACCGCCACGGGATTGACGTGACCGTGGATGACTTTGCCCAATTTGAGCACCTGTCGCTGGAGGATGAGTGCCAGTCCTACCACGACACGTGGGGCATTGGCGCGAACGGCGAGGAGTTGTATCGCGAGCTCGGCGAGATTTTGATTGATGGGTACTCCAAGGTGCCGCCTCGCGAGGGGCTCCTGACATTTTTGCAGCAGGCGCAGGAGGCCGGTATTGCCATGTGCGTTGCCACGTCCACGCCGGCCGAGCTGGTTAAGTCTGCGCTAGCAGGTGCCGGGCTCGACGCGTACATGGAGTTTGTGACCACCACGGGTGAGGCGGGACGCTCCAAGCAGTTCCCCGATGTATACGAACTGGCGCTGCGCCGCCTGGAGAAGCGCCATGGGCACAAGTTTGAGCGCGCGTGGGTGTTTGAGGACGCGGTCTTTGGCCTTAAGAGCTCTGGCACCGCCGGCTTTAAGCGTGTGGGCATCTATGACCCGCACGGCCGCATGAAGCGCGACGATGTGCGTGCCAACTGCGATATCTTTATCGACAGCTACGAGGAGCTGGATTTGGTTCACGTTCTTGCGTATGAGGGATAGGCGAGACCTGTGGCTTGTAAGGTATTAGTGGTGTGCGGCTCGCCCGTGGTGGCGAGCGCGGATCTGTTGCGCCGGCTAGCGGGGGAGTGCGGCCACGTTGTCGCCGTGGACCGCGGTCTCGACGCGCTGATAAACGTCGGCCTGGGCTGCGAAGTATATGTGGGGGATGCCGACACGGTGAGTGATGCGGGCCGCGCGTTGGTCGATGCCGCCACCGACTTTGAGGTAGAGCGCCACGACCCCTACAAGGACTATACCGATCTTGCGCTGGCGCTCGATTCCGTCCGCCGTCGCTGGCCGGGTGCAGAGGTTGTGGCAACCTGTGCTACGGGCGGCCGTCCGGACATGGCGCTTTCCGTACTGGGCCTGCTCGCAGGCTACGATGACGCCCCAGTCTGGATTGCCGAGGACGAGACCACGGCCCGCATCCTTCGCGCAGGTGAATCGTGGACCATCGAAGGCGCCGAAGGCAAGACGTTCTCCATTATCGCCATTGCCCCCAACACCGAGGTAAGCGAACACGGCCTAGAATGGGAGCTAAATCACAGCCCCCTGGGACTACTGGCTGACACCGGCATCTCCAATGTCGTTAGGGGTACGGCCAAGATCCAAGTCCATCAAGGCGTTGCGATCGGCTATTTGCTGGCGTGAGGGTTTTATCGGGACGGGGCTGAATTGGCTAATTTTGGCAACGCAAAAAAGGGTAAGTAAAATAAGTGGTTGGAAGTTGTTAAACGATTGTTTGGTTTCCGCAAACGGGATTCTGTTTAATCCAACCACTTATCTAACAACCCGCTCGTATGCAAATCTAACCACATGCTTAACAACTTTGCTTTTTGATTAAAGGCCTGAAGTCCACCACGCCTTGGCGGGAAAGTCCTTTCCCCGTTGAGTATTCTCGATCGCGCTCGGGGTTTTCCTCGACGAATTTCCACACACCCTTTGCTATGAGAGAGATGAGCCCTTCAAGCTTGACGACGCAATCGAACTCGCAGTCTTGTTGGCTTCCATGGCCGATTCCTTTATGCCCATAACTCGCGATTATCCCGCGCGCATCGCCCTGTACGCAAACCCCGATGGCTTTGTAGGGGCTATACGCTTCGCCCCTTCCTCGATGACCGACGACCCCGCATGGATCACCGCGCAGCGAAGCTGATAGAGATCCGATGCCGTAAAGATGCCTCGATCCTCTATCGTCTTAAACCCCTCTTTTATCTCATCTGGGCGCTTCTCGCCCTTGCGCGCATTGGTCATTTTTCTCCCATCGTTCGGGAGCTCCAGGTACTCCTTGCATCATTTTCGGTAATCCGTCCCGTCGATGTTTGCGCATACGTCTGGGATGGTCACTACGAGAGTCAAAGCGGCGAGCAGCAGCCCTGCGTCGAAGGCTTTTTCGCACTCTTCCACAAGTCTGCTGGGCGTACGGCAGACGACGGTGGGGAACCCGTATTCGTTGTCGCTGCATTTTAAACACGTAGAGGGCATGGGCTCCCAATCGACAATTGCTGCTATGCTCATAACACCTCGCCCGTTTCTGCGTCGATTCTCAGATCTGTCCTCGGTTCGATAAACTCATCCACCATCTCGTCGTCGCGGTCGGGCTCGGTCGCGAAGAGCGGTTCCGGGACGTCGATGCGCGGGCCAATCGTCAGGCTGCTGCACGCGATGATGCGATTGAGATGCGGCTCGGCAGTCCCAGTAGTGAAGGCGGGGCGTAGCACTTCGCGCATGTAGTTGACGATACCCAAAATCTCGTTCACGTAGTCGAACGCGAACTTCTCGGCCGTGGTCGGTCCTCCCTGGCAAAGACGATTTCAACCAGAGATTTTATAACTTCAATGAGTTGCTCCGCTTTAAATCCAACCATTGGCTTAACAAAATGGTAGGAGCCTTGATTATCAACCTTATCCGAACACCTCCCACATTCATCCGCACATGTACGGATGAATGTGGGAACCCGATACCCTGAGGGCCGGGCCGGCCGGCCCCGGGAGATCGGAGGACGGCATGTCCGGAAAGAAGAAAAGCGGCTCCGCAAAGGCGGTCCCGAGGGCCTACGGAAGGCTCACGAGGCACGAGCGGGACACGGTCCAGAGGATGCTGGAGCGCAGAGCGTCGTGCAGGGAGATCGCGAGGGAGCTGGGCAGGTCGCCCTCGACGGTGAGCGCCGAGGTGGCGTCGCACAGGTTCGTGACGGCGCCGAAGGCCAGGCGCGGCGAGCGCGTGGACGCCTCCGCCGA
>ERZ780162.1037-NODE-1037-length-20051-cov-4.114573_pt1 | contig 20051 bp, 14 predicted proteins | sample MGYA00511474_ERZ780162 | MGnify/ENA primary metagenome ERZ780162 (study PRJEB29588, sample SAMEA2143633) | human gut metagenome | biome: human gut; feature: human-associated habitat; material: faeces | place: Denmark | collected 2008/2010 ...
TAACCTCAACACCACAACGATCACAAATCATATCCTTGTAACGAATCTTCTTATACTTTCCGCAGTGACACTCCCAGTCCTTCTGCGGTCCGAAAATACGCTCACAGAATAAGCCATCCGGTTCCGGCTTCAGCGTTCTGTAGTTAATTGTTTCAGCCTTTGTGACAGCGCCTCTTGACCACTCTCTGATCTTCTCAGGGGAAGCAAGACCAATCTTAATGGACTCAAAAGCAATTGACTGTCCTCCATCGGTTTTATTTTCCGGCATAAATGGTTCTCCCTTCTGGCTCTTAGTTATCTGAGTCTCCTAAATCATCAAAATCATCTGCATCAAATCCATCAGACCCAAATGACCCGTCCATATCATCTTTATCAAAATCATCTGCATTGGAAGCATCCATATCAACGTCTGCAATCTCTCCATTCTTTACTTCCTGAATGGTAGAACCGTAAGGTTTCCGCAAATTTGCCACAGGTTTCTGCAAAAGATGTTTCAGAAAACCCTGCTGGTTGGAGCTAATCTGATCAAACTCATCCAGGTTCACCAGCAGAAAACGCCCCAGATAACGCTCCGCATCCTGTCTGCTCTTAAAATCAAGACTATCCGTATATCCGAAACGCAGTTCAGGCGGCAAAATAATGCGACAATAGGTAGATTTACGATACCCCTGTGCCCCAACCAGCAATGGCGACGTACTGTTTCCATGTTGGCGGTCGAGCCCACGCCAGTGGGCCACCATACTGAGAAACCAGCGATAAAACAACTCCCGCCAATGCGGATTATTGCATGGCACAAGATTGGCAAGCGCCCGGATGCGGTCTTTTCCGTCCCAACGCCCCACACTGCAAAGGTATTCTTCAACAGGATTGTACAAAGACACATACTCTGATGTCAGATAACGCTCCACGTCACGGTCCCAGGCACGAATCCCCTCTTTCAGGGCATTAATCGCCACCGTATTGCGTACCCTCCGATCCACCGGTCTGAAATAGAAATGAATGGAATTCCGCTGACGGTATTCCAGATCGTTCAACACCGTGTTATAACGAAACTCATAGCGCCGTTCCATAAACTCTTCCAGGCGCAGAGCGGTATCCTGCTCCGGAGTCAAAATAGTTTTAGAGCCAAAGCCCTTAGACTCTTGGTAAATATTATGAACCATAGCACGTACCGTTTGCTGCTCCGCCTGTGCATAATAATGAATAATCGTCTGCCTCACAACTTCCTCTTCCGGTATGCCCGCCTTGTAGCAATACTCCGCAAGGCGGACAAGCAACGGTTGGAGATTATTTCCCCGTCGCCAGTTCTCCATATCCTGGAGCGCCTTATCGAGGGCGGTTTCAAAAAGCATGGTGAAGGTCTGCGATGTTTCAAAACCCGGTTCCAGCCTCAGTAACGGATTTTTCTCAGCCAACTGCCGTTGCCGGAAGGTCTGTTCTCCGGGCATGGAGAATGGCTGCTCCAGACAGAAAGGTACCGCATGAGGATTGTATCCGGGATGTTCATCGAGTGTCATCCGGCAGCTTTGCATCAGTGAGGGCTCTTTCAAGGTAATGGGAAACGGGAACAACGGCTGATAGCAACTCACCGCCAGGCGATAGGCATGGGCATGAAACAATGCGGCTTCCTGTTCACGCTTCGGCAAGTTTCCATCCGGTAAGGCGAAACACACCCATATTTTCACACTCTTTCCGCTGGAACCGCAAAAAGCGGCAAACGTCTGAGGAAGCAGCATCGCCTGACGTTTCACCAGTTCAGCCTCCGCCAGCCCAGCCAGCTTCTTCACTTCAAGCTGAACCAGACCATTGTATCGTTTCATCCTTCGCCCTCCGTCTTTAGTCCGGGCGCACTCCACGGCAGGATAGACACGTGGAAGTTTGTCAATATGAGAGAATGCGGATTCAGTACCTTCCAACTGAGGGATGACAGTCCGTAACCCCGTCACATACCCGTCTCTGGTTTCCGTTTTCATCTTCTCCATCAGCACGTCGGCATCATAAACGGTCATCATCTCTCTGCCTGCATCTTTGTCATGTCTTATTGAAGTGATTTTCATATCATTATCTGTTTTGAATTTTATTTATATAGTATAATTCCTTTAAAGAGTTACAAAGATACTGCTCCAAAAAGCGAAAGTCAAGTATTTAAGCATATTATTCTGCATTTATTTCAAAAAAGTTCAGCTCATACATTTTGCAGTAAAAGCTTCAATAATAATTGAGAAATAAACAGGGAATCACTTGACTTAGCCCTGCTTATTTTGTATCTTTGTAGTAAGTCCTATTGGGTGTTAACCTTGGTCAACAGGCCGTGCAATGGAGGTCAACAAGCCGAGCAACCAACGTTGACAAGCCTGTTGACCAAGGTTAATACCCAATCATTCCTAAGGGTAAACGGGATGTTCCTTAGGAGGAAACAGAATAGTCCCTAATGTAAAACAAATTAATACCTTATAATTAAAACAAGCAACTATGGCAATCTTATTTGAATGGTACGAAAACCCGGTGGCTCCCAACCAGTCACAAGAAGAAACAAAACTGCATGCACGCATCACACTGAACGGAAAAACAGGAACCGACAGGTTGCGACGCAAAATCCAGGAACGTTGTTCACTGACGGAAACTGATGTATCGGCCGTGCTCGACGCCCTGTCTCATGCAATGGGTGAAGAACTGGCGGAAGGCAGGCAGGTACATCTGGATGGTATCGGTTACTTCCACCCTACCCTGACCTGCACGGAAGAAATCAAAGAAGATACAAAACGGAAGAATACGAAAGTAAGGCTGAAAGGCATCAAATTCCGGGCGGATCAGGATCTGAGGAGTGAAATCGGAAATGTGAAACTGAAGAATATAAAACACAATGGACACTCCAACAAATTATCGGACGAAGAAATAGACAACCGACTAACCATCTACTTCAGTCAGCACCACATGATGACAAGAAGTGACTTCCAAAGGGTATGTGGCATGATGAAATCGACCGCAATGGGGCATATCCGCCGCTTACGCGGGGAAGGAAAGCTAAAAAACATCGGATTACAGAACCAACCGATATATGCGCCAAACGTGGGGTATTACGGTATAACAGAAGAAGTTATGATGTAGAAATGTAAAAATCCGGCGTGAGAGTAAGCGGTTTACTCTCACGCCGGTTTTTTACTCTCACCTACACTTAATATTCTAATTATCAATAAGCTATTTAAAAAGTGAGGGTAGTGAGAGTAACCCGAGCCAACTTTTTATTGATCTTGAGCAACACTAAATTATTGTTAATTACCCTTTCATACATCGAACCATGTTTCAAAGATTATGTTGTTACAAATGAACAGCAACCTTAATTATGAATTTAAAATAATGAATTATGAAGAAGAAAATTAAATTTTGAAAGAAAGAATCGCTGTTACGTTAATGAACGGGATTCGAGAAAGAGTAGATTATATGATTAAACTAACTTTAAACTTAACAAAGATCAAAGCAAACAAGAAATCTGCAACCTAACCCTCCCGCTTTATTCCTGAAAAGAGCAAACAAATAAACTACTTCAGGGCATGTTATATTTTATTGTATCAACTATTAATGCATTTCAATTATGAAAAAATCAATTATTTTAGCAGCATTTGTTTTAGCAGCATTGGCTGCAAATGCCCAGACTACCGTACAAGGCAGCAAATTCACAGACAATTGGTCTATAGAACTAAAAACCGGTATTATAACTCCTGTAAGCCACAGCGCTTTCTTCAAGAATGCCCGCCCGGCTTTGGGAATTGAGTTTACGAAGCAACTTACCCCCGTTTTCGGACTGGGAGTTCAAGGCATGGGATATATAAACACCTCGAACAGTAAGACAGCTTTTGATGCTTCAGACCTTAGCTTATTGGGTAAAGTCAACCTGATGAACCTGTTCGCAGGCTATACAGGTACTCCGCGCATATTCGAAGTAGAGGCCGTAGCCGGTGCGGGATGGCTGCACTACTACATGGACGGCCCTGGAGATGTGAACTCCTGGTCCAGCCGTTTCGGAATGAATTTCAACTTCAATCTCGGAGAAGCTAAAGCCTGGACGATAGGAGTCAAACCGGCATTGGTATATGATATGCAAGGCGACCACAACCGTAGCCGATTCAATGTAAACAATGCCGCCTTTGAACTAACAGCAGGTGTAGCTTACCACTTTGGTGGTAGCAACGGAAGCCATCACTTTACCTTGGCTAAACTCTATGATCCGGCCGAGATTAGCGACCTGAACAATTCTATCAATAATCTTCGCTCACAAGTGAATGAGAAGAACGGTCAGATCAATGTCGACGCACAGAAGATCAGCGCACTGCAACAAGAAGTAAACAACTTACAGAACCGGGTAATCCCTGTTGAGACGGTAGTGGAAACCAGCCGTATTCCGGAATCCATCATTACTTTCAGACAAGGTAGATCTACAGTCGATGCCTCTCAGTTGCCAAATGTGGAACGTGTGGCTTCTTACATGAAGAAATACGCAAATACAACAGTGGTGATTAAAGGCTACGCTTCACCGGAAGGTAGTGCCGAAGTCAATGCAAGAATAGCTAAAGCGCGTGCCGAAGCCGTAAAGACAATCCTGGTCAATAAGTATAAAATCAGCCCGTCACGTATTACTGCCGAAGGTCAGGGAGTGGGTGACATGTTCACAGAACCAGACTGGAACCGGGTTAGTATCTGTTCTATTATTGAAGATGCCAAATAAACAAACTTAAAATCCCCCTCGCCACAGATAGTTGTAACGAGGGGGATTTTAAGTTTATGAGAGTTCCGACACACCCTCATTTCTTATTCTATCATTTAAAGTACCCTACAGGATGATTCAGCATAGGAATCTGACTATCTTTCAGTTTTAATACTTTCTTCAACTGAGTGGCATCCATCGAACCTCGTGGCACTGTAGCCAATTTAGCATTAGCACAGAATAAAGAGATATTCTGCGAAACGATACCAACATCCATAGCTCCAACAACCTGATTTTGTGGTTTCTGAGCATCGCCAAAGAGAGAAACATCACTGACCAGTACCAAAGATACCGGAGCCGCTTTTACAAAAGTCTGACCACCTGCAACAGCATCGCGGTGATCTCCTTCAGAAACCAGATTTAACTGATGATTTTTCGCATCGTACACATAGCTCCCTTCGGGTAATATCACGTATACATCTACATCCTGCTTATTCAAAGCCGATGGAGCTGTCCGCTTTCCAGACTCCGGACGATTGATTCCGTTAGCAGCCCACAATAAATCCGACAAGTCAGCAAGGCTCAATGCTTTCGAAGCATATTCACGTGTAGACTGACGTTCAGACAATGCTTTCATTACCGTACCGGCACGACTCAAATTGGGCTTTGGTAACTTAACTACCTTATCAGCAGCAGAAGCAGCCACTGAAAGCACTAAACAAACTAACAATAGTTGTACTTTTCTCATAACTGTGGTATTTTAAAAGTTAAGAGGCAAATATACGAAAAAGAATGGTATTGATTCAATCCTCCATTACAAACTTCAACGTATAGACTTAGCGATTTCTTCCATATGTGTATCATCCGTTCCGCAACAGCCGCCAAATATCCTAAAATCATATTCTGATTTCAATTTCATCATACCTTCAGCCAAGTCGGCAGGAGAAGAAGATTGCAAATCAGCGGAACCGTCCAGTTCACTATAAGACAATGCGGAAGTATTGGCCTGAATACCGATAAACCGCGTCCGGACAGCCTCGGTTTGGTTGAAGTTGTGCGCAAGAGCTTCATAGACGATGCAGGGATGTACACAGTTTGTCATATAGCACACCGGTTTGCGAGATACATTATCGTCAATAAACCGGATAGCATAGTCGATGGTATGCCCATCAATGAGTTTCCCGTCTTTTTGAATGGTAAAACTAATGATATAGGGGATTCCGGTATCGGACATAGCCCTCGCCATACCCGTTGCCTCAGCCAACACAGGCATAATTCCTGCATACAAGAAATCTGCTTTCGCAAGTTTAAATAGTTGCGCCTGCCAATGATGAAAGTCGTGAGCTTCCTCAATGTTCAGAGCACCGGCGCCTGTATAAGCATCTCCTTTACACCCCATCAGACCGCCAATATACATTTCAATATTTGATGTCTCCTTTATCTTACGGAGGAACCTGACATTATCCTCAATAATAGCCTCATCATATCCGGCCTGAATAACTTGCTGCTTATTGGCCCGTCTGGTTGGAGTGGTAGCCAAGAACGGTAGATTGTATTTTTCAGCAATCTCCATATAGCTCCGCCAAAGAGTTTCCAATGCCAGCCGCCCCTGTTGACTATAAATCAAATCAGCCATAGCTACACTGCCATTGATGGTGAGACCATACTCACGCTTCAATCGTTCTCCCAATGCCCCCTCCATCAGAACTGAAGAATGAGAGGCTATGCAAGTTTCAAAATCCATACAAGTCGGTTTTATATATTACTCGCAGGTATGTGATGCCTGTTGCCGCAAAGTTACAGAATCTTTCCCGGCTTTAAGAATACGGATCAAATGATTTCCGGTAAAAACAGAAAACTCTTCTCTTCGAAAAATCTGAAAAACAGAAAAAAAGCATTATACTTGCAATCTAAAAACACACTAATAGCTGACTAAGATTATCATGTTATTAAATCTAACAGAAGAACAAATCATACAATTAGCCCCGGATGCAGCCTCCGTAAAAGCCGGAAAAGGGTTGGCGACAAGAGCCAAGTGGGTGTTGCTGGAACACAGTGACCGTGCTATCTGGGGGCATTGCCAAGGAAGTGGGAAAACTCCATACCAGACCGTAATCGATACAAAAAACGTAGCATTCAAATGTTCCTGTCCTAGCCGGAAGTTTCCATGCAAACATGGATTGGGACTCTTATTTTTATATGCCGCACAGGCTGAGCAGTTCAAAGAAGCGAACGAACCGGAATGGGTGACTTCCTGGCTTTCCAAGCGGGAAGAAAAAGCCGAAAAGAAGGAACAGAAAGCCAAAAGCGACACGCCTGTAGATGAAGCAGCACAAGCCAAACGTCAGGCTATGCGCCACCAAAAGGTGCTGAACGGTATTGATGAACTGGAGATTTGGCTGAAAGACCTGCTACGCAACGGATTAATCAATATACCGGAACGGGCTTATACTCTTTTCGACGGTATTGCCCGCCGTATGGTCGACGCCCAGGCTCCCGGACTTGCCAATCGGTTGAAAGTCATTCAGGAAATAAACTTCTACGAGGAAAGTTGGAAATACAAGTTAACCGACCAACTCGGAAAACTCTACCTCCTGATGAAGAGTTACCGGAACCTGGACCTGCAACCGGAAGAGTGGCAACAGGAAATCCGCACACAGATAGGTTATCCGCAAGCAAAAGAGGATGTGCTGGCGGGTGAAACAATTACCGACCAGTGGCTGGTACTCCATAAGAGAAGTCAGAAGATAAACGAGCTGAATAATGATATTTACTGGCTATACGGATGTCGGAGTAATCGTTTCGCCATCTATCTCAGTTTCACAGCTCCCGGAACCTTGGCGGAATTCAATCTTGTTCCCGGAAGTACCTACGACGGAAAACTCTGTTATTATAAAGGAGTAGGCAGTCTTCGAGCCTTATTCAAAGAATGTGAATTATCCGAAGAAGCGGTTACCCCGCATTTCTGTGCGAATCTGCAAGAAGCAACCGCCCGATACAGGGAAGCCCTGCAACAGAACCCATTTGCCGAAAATGTACCCGTATTAGTAGAAAATCTGCGACTGGCTGTTCAAGGGAAACAGCTCTGTGTGCAGGATGCAAACAACGAACTGATGCCTGTGCAGATGCAAGACATCACCCGAACAGACATCCTATCCGTCACGGGTGGAAAGCCGTTTGCCGCCTTCTTTCTGGCAGACGCCAATTGCTGGGAGCTAAATTCAATGTGGTATCAATCTGACTATTATATTTGGAGAGATGAACGTAACTGAACCAATCATTAATGCAGCCTTATTGGGAACCGCTGCCAAAGAATTCATTCCGAACGGTTTACCGGAAACTCTGGAAGAAAACTTCCGGCTGCTGCAAGAAAAGAGTGAAGATGCGGAAGATGCTTTCTATCAGTTTTCAGCCCTGACTTTCGCCTACAGCCGTGCCGGAATGGAACCGTTACCTGCCGGAGAAGCTATCACCATGAATGAAGCTCCGGATGACAGTCTGCCCTATTTCGACCGGAATATCGGCGACCTGCTGATTCAGATAGTCAATGAACAGAACCGGCATCTTTTATTATATGCTTACCGGAAAGCTGCCCGGTGCAACAAGCTTATTCCGCCATTCTATCTGCGAACGCTAATCTCACATGCCTACGACCGCAATAATCCCGATAAGCACGAAGAGCAAGCACTGCTTTCTTCCTTAACAGGTAACCGTGGACGCTGGCTGCTTACCCACATGGAATTACCGGACTGGGGAGATACCGGAAACGAAACTTGGGAAACAGCCTCGCATGAAGAACGAAAGCGGATGCTGCAACGCCTGAGAAAAGAGAACCCCGGACAGGGACTTGCCTTGCTGCAAACCGAACTGAAAAATGAATCTGCCGCCCACCGTGACGAATTGATACAATGCCTGCGCACCAATCTGAGTAAAACGGATGAAAACTTCCTGCAAGAGATTGTCACTACCGACCGAAGCAGTAATGTAAAAGAAACCGCCCGTCGCCTGTTATGCAGTCTGCCCGACTCGGAACTGGTAAAAACATACTGTGACCTGTTGCGTGGAAAACTTCATTATAAGATGTTACTGGGTTGGTCATACGATAAAATCACCTTTACACCTGAGATGAAGAAATTGGGCTTGGAAGAGGTCAGTTCCAACAAGAAAGAAAAAGATGAAGAGTTTCTGCTCCGCCAGCTCGCCGAACGTGTACCGCTCAGTTTCTGGGTAGAGTTCTACGACTGTTCACCGGAGAAAGCCGCCGCAAAACTGGCAAAGAAGCCACCATTCGGTTCCTACTTCAACTTATGCCAGCCGATAGAAAACTTCGGTGACAATCTGTGGGCGTATCAAACCCTGAAAGAAGATGCAAATGAAGCCTACGCCTCCTCGCTGATGGGATTACTGACACCGGAGCAACGGGAGGGAATCAACTTCCAGACAGACAGCAAGAGCAATTATATTCCCGAACCCTGGTATAATGCGGACGGGACGCAATGGGGAATAAAATTCTCCACACGAGCTTTACAAAGATTGTTCCATAGCAATTATTACTATTATCCGAAAGAGATGGCAGAACGCCTGTCGCTATACTTTCCTCCGGAGATGTTGCCCAAAGTGGAACAACAGGCAGTGGCATACGATGCCGACCATGCCATTGCCAAATTCTGCCGACTGACAGCAGAATATATGAGAATGAAAGAAAAAATAAACAGCTTGTTTAATGACAATAAATAATACAAAACAATATGAGTACCTTACTTAGACAACATGCCGAACAGCAATTCGCAGAAGAGCTGCACGAACTGAAAAAGAATGAAACAAACTCTGTTCCCGAAAATTGGGAAATGTCTCCGCAATCGGTAGTCACCTACCTGATGGGTGGCAAACTGAAGAACGGATTTGAAGTTTCACCTAAATATATAGGTAACCGCCGCCTGATGGAGATAGCAGTAGCTACCCTGGTAACAGACCGCGCATTGCTGCTATACGGACTTCCCGGTACGGCGAAAAGCTGGGTGAGCGAGCATATTGCTGCTGCCATTTCCGGCAACTCCACACTGATAGTGCAAGGTACTGCCGGAACAGGAGAAGAAGCCATCCGCTACGGTTGGAACTATGCCCGACTACTGGCAGAAGGACCCAGTGAAGGTGCACTGGTGCAAACCCCAATTATGAAGGCTATGCAGGAAGGTAAGATAGGACGTATCGAGGAGTTGACACGTATCGGCTCTGACGTGCAGGATACTCTGATCACGATTCTTTCGGAGAAAACACTTCCGGTTCCGGAGTTGAATAAAGAAGTACAAGCGATACGCGGTTTCAATATCATTGCAACAGCAAACAACCGTGACAAAGGAGTCAATGATCTGTCGAGCGCCTTGAAACGCCGTTTCAATACTGTTATTCTCCCTTTACCGGATACGATTGACGAAGAGATAGACATTGTACGCCGCCGCGTGGAAAGCTTTGAAAAGGTGATGCAACTTCCGGCAGAGAAACCGGCACTTGAAGAAATCCGTCGTGTAGTAACCATTTTCCGTGAGCTGCGACAGGGAGCTACCAATGATGGAAAGACAATCCGTCTTTTATTCCCAGAACTGACAGAGGAAAGACGTAAAGATCTTGCAAAAGACGTAAAGAAGAAAGGTGAGAGTGCAAAAGTAGCCATTCGTAATATTCGTCGTGATGCAAATGATTCCTTCAAGAAACTTGCAAAAGAGGATGTTTCAGAAGATGAAATCAAAGCATTGGAAGAAAATGCTCAGAAGATGACAGATAAATATATTGCAGCTGTCGATGAAGCAGTAGAAGTTAAAACAAAAGAAATTTTAACTGTATAAATAAATTGACAGAATAAAAGAAAGAGTGGGGGCATGAGAAAATCGTGTCCTCATTTTCGTAACTTATAAAAGAACAATATTTTGCAATGACAGCGGAACAAAAAAAATTACAAGGTTTTGTGCCGTTTGACTGGAACAGAAAGGATATACAATTAGCATGAAGATTCCACAACATGTAGCAATTATATTAGATGGAAATGGAAGATGGGCAAAAAGCAAAGGAATGCCAAGAAATTACGGACATACGGTCGGGGCTAAGAATGTGGAGACAGTCTGTCAGGCAGCCCATGATATGGGAATTAAATATCTGACCTTATATGCTTTTTCTACCGAGAACTGGAACCGGCCGGATAACGAAGTAAATGCATTGATGAAATTACTGGAATCTTATCTGAAAAACTGTATTAAAACTGCGGATAAGAATAATATGCGTGTCCGGGTGATCGGAGATACCACAAAGCTCAGTGAGAAGTTTCAAAATCAGATCAAAGAATTGGAGTCTGCATCTGCACACAATGATGGTTTGAATCTGCAGATTGCGATCAATTATGGAAGCCGGGATGAGATGCTCCGGGGCATGCGGAAAATGTATGCAGATCTCCGTGACGGCAAATTGCAGGAAAACGAGATTGATGAGACACATTTTGAAGCTTATCTGGATACGAAAGATATTCCGGATCCGGATCTGTTGATCCGCACCAGTGGGGAACAGCGCTTATCGAATTATCTCTTATGGCAGCTGGCTTACAGTGAATTTTATTTTACGGAAGTTCCATGGCCGGACTTCCATAAAGAAGAATTAGAAAAGGCAGTTGAAGCATATAATAAACGTGACCGCAGGTTTGGCGCACTCTCAGAGGAGGATGGAGAAATATAATGTTTAAGACAAGATTATTAAGTGGAATCGTGTTAGTGATCGCAGCACTGGTTCTGATCATTACAGGCGGAGATGTTCTGCTGATCTCAACACTGATTATTTCCTATATTGGTATGTTTGAATTATATCGCATTTTTCACATTGAAAAAGAGGCGGTTGGAATCATTGGTTATCTGGCAGCGACCGTGTATTATTGTAATCTGAAATTTGCATTTTTGCCGGATACAATGGTGTTTGTATTAGGTGTTTTGATTCTTATGATGTTCGCATATGTATTTACATATCCGAAGTATAAGACGGAACAGGTACTTGCAGCATTTTTTGGCGTGTTCTATGTTGCTGTGATGCTGTCGTATGTGTATCAGACGCGTATGATCGAGGCAGGTGCCTACATTGTATGGCTTGTTTTTCTGTGTTCCTGGGGATGCGACACCTGTGCATACTGTGTAGGAATGTTGATTGGAAAACATAAAATGTCACCGAAATTAAGCCCTAAGAAATCAGTGGAGGGCGCTGTCGGCGGCGTCGCAGGCGCAGCGCTTCTTACGGTTATTTATGGTATGATCTTTAAAAATGCCATGCAGATCGATCAGACACATGTCTGGATCATGGCAGGAATCAGTGCGGTTGGAGCGTTGATCTCTATGGTTGGGGATCTGACTGCATCTGCCATCAAGCGGAATTACGAGATCAAAGATTACGGAAAACTGATTCCGGGACACGGTGGCATTTTAGACCGTTTTGACAGTGTGATCTTTACTGCACCGATCATTTATTTCCTTGCAGTGAACTTTATTAAATTATAAGATAAGGAAATTATAAAACATGAAAAAAATTGCAATTTTAGGTTCTACCGGTTCTATCGGTACACAGACACTCGATATTGTAAGAGAGCAGGGGGATATTCAGGTAGTTGCAATGGCTGCCGGAAGTAATATCAGTTTGTTAGAAGCGCAGATGAGAGAGTTCAAGCCATCACTTGTCAGTGTATGGGATGAAAAAAAGGCATCAGAACTTCGTACGAATACAAAAGACCTCGGCATAAAAATCGTGTCCGGCATGGAAGGACTTCTTGAAGTATCGGTGATCCCGGAGAGTGAGATTTTAGTGACCGCAATTGTTGGTATGCTTGGAATCAGACCAACGATTGCTGCAATTAAAGCAGGAAAGAAAATTGCTTTGGCAAACAAGGAAACACTTGTCACTGCCGGACATATTATTATTCCGCTTGCAAAGGAATACAAGGTACCGATTCTTCCGGTAGACAGCGAACACAGTGCGATTTTCCAGTCGCTGCAGGGTGCCGGAGATAATAAGATCAGCAGGATTTTACTGACAGCTTCCGGTGGACCGTTCCGTGGAAGAAAAGCAGATGAACTTAAGAATATTCAGGTGGAAGATGCCCTGAAACATCCAAACTGGAGCATGGGAAGAAAAATCACGATTGATTCTTCCACATTGGTAAATAAAGGACTGGAAGTGATGGAAGCAAAATGGCTCTTTGATGTGGCTTTAGATCAGATTCAGGTTGTAGTACATCCGCAGAGTGTCATTCATTCTGCTGTAGAGTATCAGGATGGAGCAGTGATCGCACAGCTTGGCACGCCGGATATGAGACTTCCAATCCAGTATGCACTTTATTATCCGGAGCGCCGGAATCTTTCGGGCAGGAGACTGGATCTGTTTGAAATTGCAGATCTTACCTTCGAGAAGCCGGATACCGATACATTCCGCGGGCTTGCACTTGCATATCAGGCAATGGAAAAGGGCGGAAATATTCCGACTGTGTACAATGCTGCCAATGAGAAAGCGGTCAGTCTGTTTTTAGACCGGAAGATTTCTTATCCGGAGATTACAGAGTTGATCGAGGCATGTATGGAAAATGCAGAGTTTATCGATCATCCGGATGTGGATGAAATTTTGGGGACAGAAGCAGCTGCTTATGAGTTTATTGAAAAAAAGATGAGTGCAAAATAAAACGCATTTAAAAATGCAACAAGACATCAGGAAAGGTTTTTTACATGAAAATTATTATCGCATTACTGATATTCAGCATTATTATCCTGTTTCATGAACTGGGACATTTTTTACTTGCAAAGGTAAACGGGATCCGTGTCAATGAATTTTCACTTGGATTAGGACCTACACTTTTCGGAATCCAGAAAGGTGAGACAAAATACTCCATCAAACTGCTTCCATTTGGAGGAGCCTGCATGATGGAGGGAGAGGATTCGGAAAGCCAGGATAACAAAGCGTTTAACAACAAATCTGTCTGGGCAAGGATCAGCGTTGTAGCTGCGGGACCAATTTTTAATTTTATCATGGCCTTTATCTTCTCTTTTATTCTTGTCTGCTGCACCGGATATGATCTTCCGGTACTCTCAGATGTGAGTGAGGGTTATGCCGCAGAGGAAGCGGGACTTCAGGCAGGTGATACGATTGTAAAAATGGGAAATAAACATATTCATTTTTACCGTGAGGTGAGTGCATATTCCATGTACCATGCCGGAGAACCGGTGAAAGTAACTTATGAGCGGGATGGAGAACGTTACACAACGGAACTCACTCCAAAATATGATGAGACCACCGGAAGATATTTATATGGATTTATTGGAATGGCAGCCAGAGAGAAGACAACAAACAATGTATTCACGCTGGCAAAATACAGTGCTTACGAGGTGGAGTACTGGATCTATACGACACTTGGAAGCTTAAAGATGCTCTTTACCGGAGGCGTTACCGTCAATGATATGAGTGGTCCGGTAGGAATTGTCAGTGCAATCGGAGACAGCTATGAGCAGAGTGTTTCCTACGGCTACTTCTATGCATTCCTGCAAATGCTGTATATCAGTATCCTGCTTTCTGCGAACCTTGGTGTCATGAACCTTCTGCCACTCCCGGCACTCGACGGTGGAAGACTTGTATTTTTGCTGGTAGAGGCGATCCGTGGCAAAAAAGTTGACCCGGAAAAAGAGGGCATGGTACATTTTGCCGGTATCATGATATTGTTTGCACTCATGATACTGATCATGTTTAACGACATTCGTAAGTTGTTTATATAGATTAGAAAAAATTTCACGATTATCCAGTAAGAATTTATACGAAGGGGAGAAGAACTATGACAAAAACAGTGAAGATCGGCAACCGCATCATTGGCGGCGGCAACCCGATTTTGATCCAGTCTATGACCAATACAAAAACCGAGAATGTGGAGGCAACTGCCGCACAGATCAATCAGCTTACAGCTGCCGGATGTGATATCATCCGCTGTGCAGTGCCTACGATGGATGCAGCGAAGGCATTAAAGGAGATAAAAAAACAGGTGCAGATTCCGGTCGTTGCAGACATTCATTTTGACTATCGTCTTGCAATTGCAGCAATGGAGAATGGAGCAGACAAGATCCGTATCAACCCTGGCAATATCGGAAGCGCGGAGCGTGTAAAGGCAGTGGTGGATGTCGCAAAAGAGCGCAACATTCCAATCCGTGTAGGGGTAAACAGTGGTTCCTTAGAAAAAAATCTGGTGGAGAAATACCATGGAGTGACGGCTGAGGGACTGGTAGAAAGTGCTTTGGATAAAGTGAAACTGATTGAAGATATGGGATATGATAATCTTGTCATCAGTATCAAATCTTCGGATGTTATGATGTGTGTGAAGGCACATGAACTGATCGCAAGCCAGACCGATCATCCGCTGCATGTCGGGATCACGGAAGCCGGTACGATCATCAGCGGTAATATCAAGTCAGCCATCGGACTTGGATTGATCTTACATCAGGGAATCGGTGACACGATCCGGGTTTCCCTGACAGGAGATCCATTAGAGGAGATCAAATCTGCCAAATTAATTTTAAAAACACTTGGACTCCGCAAAGGCGGTGTGGAAGTAGTATCCTGTCCTACCTGTGGACGAACACAGATCAATCTGATCCAGCTGGCCAATCAGGTAGAAAATATGGTTGCCGACATTCCTCTTGACATTAAAGTTGCCGTTATGGGATGCGTTGTTAATGGTCCGGGAGAAGCAAAAGAGGCAGATATCGGAATCGCCGGAGGAATCGGAGAAGGACTTATTATCAAACATGGCGAGGTATTCAAAAAAGTGCCGGAGTCAGAACTTTTAGAGGCACTCCGCTATGAACTGTTACATTGGAATGAATAATTATGGCAAAACTATTTTTTGATGTCTTTCCGACACTGGATGTGTCCGGGGATATGAAGAAAATTTTATCTGAGATGGAAGTTACCAAGGTAGGGATGAATCATGAGAGAGATCATATCCGTGTCTATCTTTTGGGCAGTCATCTTATACATAAAAATAACATTACGCAGTTAGAAAAATCCATTGAGGAGCAGATATTTAAGGGAAAACGGATGAATGTCCGTATTATCGAAAAGTATCAGCTCTCCGAGCAGTATACCGCCCGCACGCTGATGGATATGTATAAGGACAGTATTTTAGAAGAGTTAAAAGCCTACAGTCTGATGGAATACAATCTGCTGCGTGCTTCCAAAATGGAATTTACGGATGACAGTCATCTGCATCTTGTACTGGAAAATACGATCATTGCACAGACACGCTCCCATGAAATTGTGGAATTTTTAGAGAAAATCGTGTGTGAGCGCTGTGGCATGAACCTGATCGTCGACCTTGACTTTGAGGAACCAAAAGAGAGCAGGTACAAGAAAAACAGTGATCTTCAGATTCAGTTTGAAATCAAAAATATATTAAAAAATATCAATTTGAAGGATGAGGACGGAGAGACAGTTGCAGTTGCTTCAGATGCCAATGAAAAAAGTGCAGCTTCCGGTCAGACTACAACATCTGGAGACAGTGGTTCTACAGGTGGTGGAAACGCCGTAAAACCTGCAAAAAACGATGCAAAATCTGCAAATGGTGCAGGAAATACTGCAAAAAAAACATATGACGGACCACGGAAAGAGTTTAAAAAACGTTATGATGGCGGTGGCTTTGGCGGAGGTAAAAAATCCGATAATCCGGATGTAATTTACGGTCGTGATATTGAGGATGGAGAAACCATCCCATTGGAGAAAATCGTGGGTGAGATGGGTGAAGTTACCATCCGCTGTCAGGTCATGACGGTTGAGACGAGGGAGATCCGTAACGAAAAGACAATCATTATCATGTCGGTCACAGATTTTACGGATTCCATTGTCCTGAAAATATTTACAAGAAATGAAGACAGGGATGAGCTTCTTGGCAATCTGAAAAAAGGGGCATTCTTAAAAATCAAAGGTGTCACGACAATCGATAAGTTTGACAGTGAATTAACAATCGGTTCGATCGTTGGAATTAAGAAGATTGCAGACTTTACGACCACCCGTATGGACACCAGTCCGGAGAAGCGTGTGGAATTGCACTGTCATACAAAGATGAGTGATATGGATGGTGTGTCCGAGTGTAAAGACATCGTAAAGCGTGCCATGAAATGGGGACATAAGGCGATTGCGATCACCGACCACGGCGATGTACAGGCATTCCCGGATGCAAACCATGCACTGAGTCCGGATGACGATTTTAAGGTTATCTACGGTGTGGAAGCGTATCTGGTGGACGACTTGAAGGATATTATCACAGATTCGAAAGGACAGAGCCTCGATGAAACCTTTGTGGTGTTCGACTTGGAGACGACCGGTTTCAGCCCGGATAAGAATAAGATTATTGAGATCGGTGCAGTGAAAGTAGTCGGTGGTGTCATTACAGACCGTTTCTCGACATTTGTAAACCCGGAAGTGCCAATTCCATTCCGAATCGAGGAATTGACCTCAATTAAGGATGATATGGTCATTGATGCACCGAAGATTGAGGAGATCCTGCCGGAATTTATGAAGTTCTGCGATGGGGCGATCATGGTTGCCCACAATGCAGAATTTGATATGAGTTTTATTAAGAAAAACTGCAAAGATCAGGGAATCGACAGAGAGTTTACGATCATAGATACAGTGGCTCTTGCAAGAATCCTGCTGCCGAACCTGAATCGTTTTAAGCTCGATACCGTTGCAAAGGCATTGAATGTCTCACTGGAAAACCATCATCGTGCGGTTGACGATGCTGCCTGTACGGCAGAAATTTTTGTGAAATTTATTGAGATGTTAAAAGAACGCGGTATGGAAAATCTCGATGATGTGAACCATATGGTTTCCACCTCCCCGGAAACGGTCATGAAAATGCCAACCTACCATGCAATCATTCTGGCGACAAATGACATCGGACGTATCAATCTGTATCGTCTGGTTTCACTTTCACACCTCACGTATTATAATAAGAGGCCACGTGTGCCAAAAAGTGAATTTGTCAAATACAGAGAGGGACTTCTTTTAGGCTCTGCCTGTGAAGCTGGAGAATTATACCGTGCGATTGTGGGCGGAAGACCGCAGGAAGAGATCATAAGACTTGTAAAGTTCTATGATTATCTGGAGATACAGCCACTTGGAAACAATGAGTTCATGTTGCGCAGTGACAAGGAGCCGGTGAATACGATGGAAGAGCTGCAGGATATCAACCGCAGGATCTGCAAACTTGGGGAAGAATTTAACAAGCTTGTGGTGGCTACCTGCGATGTGCATTTCCTTGACCCGGAAGATGAAATCTACCGCCGTATTATTATGGCCGGAAAGGGATTTAAGGATGCTGACGAGCAGGCACCGTTATATCTTCGAACAACCGAAGAAATGCTAAAGGAATTCGAATATCTTGGAAGTGCCAAGGCAGAAGAGGTCGTCATTACAAATCCGAACAAGATTGCGGATATGTGTGAGAAGATTGCGCCGGTAAGACCGGATAAGTGTCCGCCGTTTATTGAGAACTCGGATCAGATGCTCCGCGATATCTGCTACAACAAAGCACACAGCATGTATGGCGAGGAGCTGCCGCCAATCGTAAAGGAACGTCTTGACAGGGAGTTAAATTCCATCATTTCCAACGGATATGCGGTTATGTATATTATCGCGCAGAAGCTTGTGTGGAAGTCGAACGAGGATGGATACCTTGTAGGTTCCCGTGGTTCGGTAGGATCTTCTTTTGCAGCGACCATGTCCGGTATCACGGAAGTAAATCCATTGCAGGCGCATTACCGTTGCGAATATTGCAAATACAGCGATTTTGATTCACCGGAAGTCAAGGCATTTTCCGGAAGAAGTGGTTGTGATATGCCGGATAAGATTTGTCCGGTGTGTGGCAAAAAGCTGGTAAAAGATGGATTTGATATTCCATTCGAGACCTTCCTTGGATTCAAGGGAAATAAAGAGCCGGATATCGACTTAAACTTTTCCGGTGAGTATCAGAGTAAAGCCCATGCTTACTGTGAGGTTATTTTCGGTTACGGACAGACGTTCCGTGCCGGAACGATTGGTACACTTGCAGATAAGACTGCATTTGGATATATCAAAAATTATTATGAGGAGCGCGGAATTCACAAGAGAAACTGTGAGATTGACCGTATTGTACAGGGATGTGTCGGCGTTCGAAGAACGACCGGACAGCATCCGGGAGGTATCGTTGTTCTTCCGGTGGGCGAGGAGATTAATACGTTTACTCCGGTACAGCATCCGGCAAACGATATGACGACTGCAACGGTTACGACTCATTTTGATTACCATTCCATCGACCATAACTTATTAAAACTGGACATTCTCGGACACGATGATCCGACCATGATCCGTATGTTACAGGACTTGACAGGACTTGATCCACAGACGATCCCTCTGGACGATCAGACAGTCATGTCGCTGTTTATGAATACCTCTGCATTGGGAGTAGAACCGGAAGACATCAACGGTATTCCCCTGGGATGTTTAGGAATCCCGGAGTTTGGAACAGATTTTGCGATGCAGATGGTTATTGATGCGAAACCGACCGAATTTTCGGATCTGATCCGAATTTCAGGACTTTCGCATGGTACGGATGTGTGGCTGGGAAATGCACAGACTTTAATTGAGCAGGGGATTGCAACGATTTCTACTGCAATCTGTACCCGTGATGATATTATGATTTATCTGATCAGTATGGGACTTGACAGTGAGCAGTCCTTTACCATTATGGAGTCTGTTCGAAAAGGTAAGGGATTAAAGGAAGAATGGAAGGAAGAGATGCGGGCACATAATGTACCGGAATGGTATATTGATTCGTGTTTAAAGATTAAGTATATGTTCCCAAAGGCACATGCGGCTGCCTACGTTATGATGGCATGGCGTATCGCATACTGTAAAGTATATTATCCGCTTGCCTATTATGCGGCATATTTTTCAATCCGTGCGACCGGATTCAACTATGAGATCATGTGTCAGGGAAGAGAGCGCCTTACTTATTTCCAGAAAGATTATGAGCGCAGAAAAGATTCGCTTTCCAAGAAGGAACAGGATGTATACCGTGACATGAAGATTGTACAGGAAATGTATGCGCGGGGATTTGATTTCACACCAATCGATATTTACCGTGCAAAACCGGACCGTTTCCAGATCATTGACGGAAAACTGATGCCGGCATTAAATACGATCGACGGTATGGGAGATAATGCTGCGATCGCTGTGGCGGAAGCGGCAAAAGATGGAAAATTCTTATCCAGAGACGATTTCAGACAGAGAACAAAGGCAACTAAGACGGTCATTG
>ERZ780162.1051-NODE-1051-length-19975-cov-3.878464_pt1 | contig 19975 bp, 13 predicted proteins | sample MGYA00511474_ERZ780162 | MGnify/ENA primary metagenome ERZ780162 (study PRJEB29588, sample SAMEA2143633) | human gut metagenome | biome: human gut; feature: human-associated habitat; material: faeces | place: Denmark | collected 2008/2010 ...
GCGAAGCAGCGGAGAGCGCGGAGCGCGGCTTTGCGAATGGCGCGGAGTGAACTGTAACTAAACTGGACGAGCGTCAGTTACCATAAGGAAAAATACCGCTCAGTCATTACCGGCTGGAGCGGCAGATCTGGGAACGGAGGTAAATATGGCTTCTGAAACGAATCAGAAAAATCCGGAACGCAGTCCGGAGAGGCGGAAGGAAGAAGCGCATCTTGAAGAAACCCTTGAGGTGGTGCGGGAAAACGTGGAAACCTACGGGGCTGAGGTCGCCCGGATGAAGGGAGATATTGATGAAATGCTGGAGCATTTTCACGATAACGACGTGGAGGTGCTCACCATCCTGAACAATACCATTACCCTTCACGATCACATGAAGCGGGCGCTGGAACGGAATGAGCGGGCGCTGAAAAAGCCGTATTTCGGCAGGATCATTTTTCAGGATTACGCACTGAAAAAGCAGGAGACGCTGTATATCGGGAAAGGCGGCATATCAAAGGATACCACTCACTGGGTGGTGGTGGACTGGCGCGCGCCTGTGGCGAATGCCTATTATGAAAACGGACTTGGAAAATGCAGCTATCCCGTGCCGGGAGGCGGACGGGTTAAAATTGACCTGAAGGGAAAGCGTACCTATGAAATTGAGGATGGAAGGCTGCTGGATTTTTACGATTCCGAGGTGGTGACCAATGACGATCTGCTGACGAAGTATCTGGCAAAAAACAAGCAGGCCGTGCTGGGAGAAATCATCGCCACCATTCAGAAGGAGCAGAATGATATCATTCGCCGTTCTCCCTACCACAACATGATCGTACAGGGCGTGGCGGGATCGGGGAAAACCACGGTTGCCATGCACCGGATCTCCTACATCCTTTATAACTATCAGGAGCGGTTTAAGCCGGAGGATTTTTACATTGTGGGAAGTAACCGGATCCTGCTGGAGTATATCACCGGCGTGCTTCCCGATCTGGACGTATACGGCGTGAGGCAGATGACCATGGAACAGCTTTTCGTGCGGCTTTTGTACGAGGACTGGGACGATAAAAAATACCGGATCCGGCCGGCGGACCGGACGGACCCGGACGGCAGAGAAAGGGGAACGACCCAGTGGTTTGAAGCGCTGGACGCCTTTTGCAACGCGCTGGAATGGGAGACCATTCCCAGAGGAAGCATATACCTGAATCCCAGACAGTTTGTGGAAGGCTTTAAGGACGGAAAAACGGGAGTATTTGATGAAACGGGCGGCCGTCCGCCTGCGCCGGGAGAAGCGGTGGAGCTGATGAGCCGGGATGCGGTGGAGCGGTATATCCAGCAGAATCCTTCCATTTCCGTACAGAGCAAGATCAACATGCTCAACGAGCGTCTGGAAAACAAGATCAAAGAGGAATTTCTGGGAAAGGGCGTCAAATATACGGAAAAGGAAAGAAAAGCCATCCTGAAGGCCTACCGGGGCAGGTACGGAAAAAAGGTGTGGAAACGCTCCATCTACGATCTGTACCGGGAATTTCTGGAGCAGCAGAGAGAAAAGGGCGCGAAGGTACAGATCCCGGACCGGGAATTTGATGTCTATGACCTGGCGGCTCTCGCCTTTCTGTACCGGAGAATTAAGGAAACGGAGGTGATCAGCGAGGCTCATCATGTGGTCATCGACGAAGCGCAGGATTTTGGCATGCTCGTCTACCGGGTTCTGGACTCCTGTATCCGGGAATGCACCTATACCATTATGGGAGACGTCTCCCAAAATATTCACTTCGGCTACGGCCTGAACGACTGGGAGGAGTTGAAGGGCCTGCTGCTGTCCGGCGACCGGGATTATTTCGGGATTCTGAAAAAAAGCTACCGTAACACGGTGGAAATCTCAGAATTTGCCGCCCGGATTCTGGAACATGGAAGCTTCACTCCCTACGCGGCGGAGCCCATCATCCGTCATGGGGATCCGGTGCAGATCCAAAAGGCGGACAGCCGGAGCGGCATGATCGAAGCCTGTGCCGAGGTCTGCCGGAGCTGGCAGGAAAAGGGGTTCGATACCATTGCCGTGATCTGCCGGAACAGAGAGGAGGCTGCCAGGACGGCCGGAGAGCTGCAGAAGCTGATTCCCCTGGCGGAGAGCGATCTGGAAAAAGCGGTATTCGGAAGCGGCATCATGGTGCTCCCGGTGGAATTTACCAAGGGACTGGAATTCGATGCGGTTCTGCTCCTGGATCCCACAAGGGCAGCCTATCCTTCCGACGACGGAAATGCCAGACTCCTTTATGTGGCGGCTACCCGTGCCCTGCATGAGCTGTGCGTGCTGCATGAAGGCGACCTGACCGGGCTCATTGTGGATCCGGTTCCGGAGAAGCCCGTGCAGAAGATGGAAAAAGGTGCGGCTTCCCGAATGGAAAAAACAAAGGCTCTGCCGAAAGAAAAACCGGCATCCGCCGGCAGAACGGGCGGAAGTCCGGACAGTCAGAAGAAAAAACGGATTTCCATCGTGCGAAATGAGATTCCCCGAAATCCTGTTCCGGAGCGGGAACAGCCATCCGCGGCGCGGCAGGAAAGGCCGTCCTCCGCCCTGCGGACAAAGCCGTCCGCTTCCCTCCGCTCTCCGGCTTCCGCGTCAAAGGTCAATGTAAGAAAGCCTTATGAGTCCTATGCAGAGGCGGAAAAACGGGGAGTCACAGAAGCAGGACGGACATGGGGAAGCACCGGCCGTTTGTCCGGCGGCTTTCCCGCTTTCGGGGATATGCCTTCCGCAGATCATCTCCGTCCGGCAGGCCGTCCCAGAACGGACCTGGCGGTGCGCTGGAGTTCGATGAATCCGGACGGCCTGTATCTGCAGAGCCGTTACGGCGTGCTGCGGCTCTGTCCGGTGGGAAGCGCCATTGTGCGGGTGACCTTTGTGAAGGGATCGCAGATGCCGAAAGGCATCTGTACCGGTATCGCCGTGAACCGGATGGAAAAGAACTGGAAGCTGAGGGATACGAGGACGGCAGTTGAATTCTCCGGAACGGAGCTGTGCCTTCAGGTGGATAAGGCGTCCGGAGCGGTCCGGTATCTCTCCGGAGAGAAAAAGCCGCTGCTTTCGGAGCGGAGCAGGGACTGCAGACTGATTGAGGACAGCGGCGCGCAGCCGCGCGCCTGGCTGTATCTGGACCGGACAAAGGGGGAAAAGCTTTATGCGCCCGGCATGCAGGAAGAAAAGGGCATTTCCCTGAACGCCTCCGCCAGATACATTTCCCATGGAGGAGCAGAGCTTCCTCTCCTGTTATCGGAAAACGGATACGGCATGCTCATCGCTTCCAGAAAACCGGTGATCAGCTGCGATATTCCCCTCTACGGAGCCTGTCTGTGCGCAGAGGGAGAGCAGATGCTGGATTTCTATTTCATCGCGGGAAAACAGCAGCTCACCATCATGAACGCATACGCATATCTGTGCGGGCTGATTTGAACGCAGGTTGCTGCGTTCATGAGCATGGAGCAAAACGGAATGAGAATGTCAATTTTAGGCCTGGCCGTATATTTTCGGCCATCTCCGGGATAATAAACAAAAAGTAAATGCCGCCTCTGGCGGCAATGAGGAGGAAGTATCATGAATGAATCGGATACCATAAAACTGCTCAGGGAATGTGATGCCGGAGTGAAAATGGCGGTCTCGTCCATTGACGAGGTGATGGAGAAGGTTTCCGGACCGGGAATGAAGCAGGTGCTGCAGGAAAGCAGAGAGCACCATGAGAAGCTGGAGAACGAGATCCATTCTCTGCTGGCAAACTACGGATCTGAGGAGAAGGAGCCTGCCGCCGTGGCGAAGGGCATGTCGTGGATTAAGACAAACGTGAAAATGAGCATGGACGACAGCGACGCCACGGTGGCCGATCTGATTACGGACGGCTGCAATATGGGAACCAAATCCCTGAACCGGTATCTGAACCAGTACCGGGGTGCGGATCACGCGTCCAGAGAGATCTGCGGACGGCTGATCACCATTGAAGAAAAGCTGTGTCAGAAGATGAAGTCCTATCTGTAAAAAGATGACTTTTTCAGATTTCCGGCGCTTCGGTAAAACAGTGCATGTGCAGAGGGCTCAGCACCTTAAAGCCCTCTCCCATGGCAAAATCTTTTCCCTCCGCCAGTTTCTGACCCTGCATGGAGAAGTAGATCTTATACAGCCCCAGAAGCTCTTCATTCAGCTGAGAGGCATGCTTCGCCATGGCGGCAAATCTGGTTTCAAAGGTTTCAGTCACATCGATCACCGTATTCGGTTTCTGTGTGAAATAGAAGGCGATGGCGCCCGCCTGCCAGGGAGTGGTTTTTGTATCCCGGGGATACCGGGACAAAGAGGACGAAATAAAGGCCTGCGCTGCAGCGCGTCCGGTAACGATATGATCGTTGTGGGCCTCATACTGTGCCCAGGGATCCGGACAAAAGATTACCTCCGGCTGCAGGGTGCGGATGGTTTCTGAAATTTTCCCTGCAAGGGAGGGAATGTCGGAAAGAGAGCCGTCCGGAAGATCATAAAACAGAAAGTCGGAGACGCCGAGAACCTTTCCGGCGGCCAGAGTCTCCTCGCGGCGCAGGGCGGCAGTCTCCCCGAAGCCAAGCATCCCGGTGGAATCTCCCAGATCCCCGTTGGTGATCGTGAGATAAGTGATGGAACAGCCTTTTTTGGCCAGAGCTGCCACGGTGCCGCCCATTCCGATCTCAATATCGTCGGGATGCGGCTGAATACACAGGGCCTTTTTTGCGTTTCTGATTTCAGGGGGCATAAAATAAGAGGATATATCCATATCAGTTTCCTTTCTCCGCCTGACGACGGTCTGTAAGTTCCTTCTGAATTTTTTCAATCTGCGCGGGTTTTAAACGATACAGAAGCAATGGCAGGATTGCCAGGAGGAAGCAGAGAGCGGGAACCACATAGACCATGGCTCCAAAGCCGGTGATCACAGCAGAGGTAGGTTCCATATTTTCCTCATAATGCATGGCGGTCATGGCAAATCCGAGAAGCCCTTTTGAAATGGTGGAGCTAAGCTTGTTCAAAAAGGTGTTCATAGAGAAAACGATGCCCTCTCCCCGGAAGCCGAGCCGGTATTCCGAATAATCGATGGCGTCCATCAGCATGGAGGTGCTGCTTATGGTGGTCATTCCGGTAAAGGCAAAGCTGATGCCCAGGAGGATCAGACCGGCAAGGGGACCGGCGTTCATCAGAAAGGGCAGGAAGCTGGAAATGCCTCCGGCAACGCAGGCGGAGATGAAGATTTTTTTCTTGTCAAACCGCCGGATCAGCATGGGGGAAACAGCCATTCCGGTGATCATGCCCAGCACCAGACTTACGCCGATATAGGTGACGTAACCGGAATCTCCCCATACATAAACGGCAAAATACATCTGGGAGACCTGCCGGAGATTGTTCACCATGTCGATGATCAGAAGTGAGACCAGCAGCGCGATCAGTGGTCCATTGTCAAGGATGGTATGAATGTTGCGGGAAAAAGGGATGTCCTTCGGGGGCGGCTCTATCCGTTCCTTCAGGACAAATCCGCTCAGGATCATCAGGGCCGCTCCGACGACGGCCACCACTGCGGCTGCTGCGGTATAGGCCGTGGCGCTTCGTTCTCCTCCGAAGGCGTTTAACAGAGAGACGCTTCCCACGGAAATGATTACCGTGCCGATGGTTCCTCCGATTTTTCCAAGGGTGACCATGCTGTTCTTCTCGTCCGGATCCGGAGAGGAAACGGATGAAATGGCCCAGATGGGGACGTCATAGATTGTGTAGGTGATGTCCCAGAGCACGTAGCAGACGGCGGCGACAGCAATGGTTCCTGCCAGAGAACCACCAAAGCTCACGAAGCAGAAAATGGTGGACAGAGCGATGAAAACAGGGCCTGCCAGCAGATAGGGGCGGAATTTTCCAATACGTGTCCGTGTCCGGTCCGCGATCATTCCCATCAGGACATCGTTGACAGCGTCCCACAGGCTGGCTGCCACCATGATGACGGTCACACTTTCAGGCGGGATGCGCAGCAGATCGGTGAAAAAGAACATGATATACATGGTGACAAAGCTGTAGATCATGTTCTGCCCCAGCAGGCTGCCGGTGTAGGTCATTTTTTCTTGTCTGGAGATATTGTGCATAAGCATGGCTCCTTTCCTTAATTTTATAATGAGCAGGAAGATGACTGCGTCACTGTTCCCGGTACTGCCCCGGCGTCATGCCGGTATACTGCTTGAATCTGCGGCGGAATACGTGGGCGTCCTCATAGCCCACCGCCAGGGTGATGTCGCCGATCAGCATATTGGTTTCCCGCAGAAGCTCCTTGGCCTTTTCCATCCGGAGGGTGGTCAGGTAATCGGAGGGACGGATATCCAGCTCATTCCGGAACTCCACGGACAGCGTCACGGCGCTCACCTGCAGGTATTCCGCCAGCGCGTTCATATTCAGGCCCGGATCCGAAAAATGATCCTGCATATAGGCAATGGCTTTCTGTACAATATCGGAATTCTGGATTCCGATGCCCTCCCGGTTGTCTATGATCATGCTGCATGCATCACAGAGAAGCTCATAGAAGTCCTGAATGTTCAGGCACTGGGAAAGGGTGAAAACATTATAAAAATCATCAAATTCCGTTTTGTCGCCCTTCCACTCCACAAGCAGCGTGTGCATGAGATCGTTGTACAGAATACGGAAGGCATACAGAGAAGCCTTTTCTCCGTTCAGCCTGTCGCAGATATCCTTAACCACAGCATGGGCAGCTTTCTTATCCCGATTGCGGATGGCCGTTTTGAGCCGGTTCAGATCGTTTTCATCGATCAGGCTGGCATAATCCTTCTGAGATACATCGGAAAAACGGATGATTTTGCTGTTATCCAGAAGCAGATAGTTGTCAAAGGCCGTGTTGGCTTCCAGATAGGCTCTGGAGCTTTCCTCAAAGGAGCGGTGGTAGTCGCTGACGGCCATGATATAGTCAGGATCATATCGTTTCCCGATGGAAAGAAGCTTTGTAAGAAGTCCTTCGATTTCTTCTTTTTTGTCGGCGAACAGCAGGAAGAGGTTCTGGTTGTTTCCGATCAGGTGGATGCCGAAACCGTCCGTCCGGCTTTCTCCGGCGATGGCCTCCAGCATGTCGGAATATACCCGGTTTTCATTGCTGATCTTCCGGCTCTTGGTCAGTATGGCGAGATACAGCTTATAATTGATGTTCAGGCCGCATTCCTGAGCGGCTGCGATGGCCTCCTGTCGGGAGGAATAGCTTCCCCGGACGAAATCGCTGATGAAGCGGGTCTTTTTTAAGGACTGACTTTCCTTTTCCGAATCCCGGTAACTGGTCACCAGGAGCTGGATTCCGTTTTCGATGCTGTCCAGATCATAATGACTTTCCTCGTTCAGGAGCAGATTCATCCGGCGGACACGGCGCATGACGTTGCCTGCGGCGAGCGTGACGATGAAGATGGCCGGAATGGCACAGATCAGCACGATCAGAGTGATTCCCCACTGTTCGGCCATGACTTTATCATGAAAAACGGACATGGGCTGGAGGCTTCCGTAGAGGATGCCGCTGTCTCCGGTCTGGAGGCTGAGAAGATAGCGGCGGTTGCCCAGGCGTATCTGCTTCGAGCCGTTGGAGCTCTCCTCCAGCAGGGCGCACAGCTCTTCTTCCGGAAGTGACTCTGATTCATCTCCGCGGGAAACGATCAGAGAACCGTTGTAGTAGAGAAAGTCGGTCCGCGGTTCCTGGCTTCCGGGCCGGGACAGAAGGCCGTCATAGTAGGAACCGGGAACAATGAAGATCAGAGTTTCCTCCAGAGTGGGAGAAACATCCAGTAGATAGATGATTTTATCCCGGTCCGCCATGTAGCCGCCTATCCAGCCTCCGTCAACCTTCTGTTCGGGGAGGATATACAGCTGTTGCTTGGGTTCTGTCAGCAGAAGCCGGAAATCGTCTGCCGAAAGCTCTTCCAATACACAGCCGGTTTCCAGAAAGCTTCGCAGACTGACGGAGGTGGAGAAGCTGTATAGATATTCATCCTCATGATACCAGTACAGCAGCAGGCTGAAAAACTGGCTGACTGTGGTATATCTTCTCAGCTGCTCTTCCAGACGGATCGCCTTCTGGGGCTGTTCGGACAGGCGGAAGCGGGTGACGTCGTCGGACAGACCGATCTGTGTTGCAATGTCTTTCAGAATCTGAATGTCATTCTCGTGGCGGCTGACGATGGAAGAGAGGTGTTCTTCGTTTCCTGACTGAAAATCTGAATAAACAGTGGTGTAGTAGTAGCGAAAAAGATAGCCTCCCAAAACCGCAATGACAAGGATCATGATCACAAAGAAAACCAGTATATAATAAAAAATATTCTGTGAATTGAGTTCTTTTTTCAGCTTGTTCATAATATTTTCTCCGGAGGCGCTTTTCTTCTATTTTACCCTTTGCGGAAGGGAAAGACAAGTATGGCCATGCCCTTTGGGACATGGCCATACCGGTTTCGTTTCGCCGCAGTGCTTGCGGTTCGATTTTGTCAGTCCGCTTCAGCGGAATTTAGTCAAGCTCCATGGTATCGATGGCATCCTGGTACATCTGCACATAGTCTGCCACGCCCATTCCGTCAAACAGGGATACAAAGCTGTTCCAGCTGTCATCGGTTACGCCGTTGGATACGAAGCCCGCTATATTCTCGACTACAGCGTTATTGATGTCGGTTTCGGTCAGAGTGATGCTCTGCAGCTGCTCAGAGGTCAGAGGAGCCATATCCAGATAATCGTTGGAGTATGTCTGGATGATGCCGGCTTCATCAGATTCCAGGCAGTAATTGGTTTTTTCGGTACGCTGTTCGGGCATGTTAAAGGTTTCGGAGATATACTTGCCGGGAGCCCAGAACATGGTGTTGCAGTCCAGATAATTGCGGACCTCTACAGTACCGTCGTTAATGGAATCAATTTTTCCGTTTTCATTATAAGTCCAGCCGGTTCCATCCGTAGCGTCCTGTTCTCCATAATAAAGGGAAAACATTGTTTCGGTTTCCAGCATGGCGTCCAGCCATCTCATGGTGGCTTCCACATTTTCATTGGTAGCGGTGACAAAAGCTCCGGGCCTTGCAACCTCCAGATATCTGTAGCAGCTTGTGGTTTCAGCATCGGGCATCCAGAAAACAGCATCCTTGGCGACGCCTTCGTCCCAGCCCATGGCGATCAGTCTCCATGCGGGGAAGAAACCGATGTCTCCGCCTGCCAGCTTGGTTTCGATGGTGTTGAGATCCTGAGAAAGAACCTCAGCATCTACCAGGCCTTCCGTATAGCACATATTCAGCCATTCCATACATTCACGGAAGCCATCCTGCGTTGCTGCAAACTGTACCTGCTTGTTGTCGTCGATATAAATCCACTTGTCAGGATCGCAGGGGATGCCGAAAAGAGGAAGAATATAGCGGACGCTGTAGAAACCGGTATCCAGACCCATTTCCAGAGGAACCTCATCCGCTTCGCCGTTTCCGTTGGGATCACCGTCTTTGAAGGCCCGCAGAACCTCGGTAAGGGATTCCACATCAGTAGGAGTTTCCAGACCGAGCGCATCCAGCCATGTCTGATTGATGAAATAATGCTGATTGGTGTTGATGTTCTGGCCTACCAGATAGCCTACGGAGTAGATCTGGCCGTCAGATGCAACCAGACTGACGGTGGGATCGTCCTCTTCCGCATCCCTGCGGGAGGTATAGTTGGGCATATACTGCTCGATCAGATCATCCAGCGGGATCAGCAGCTGCTGGGTAACGCCATATTCCTCATCGTCAACAGTGCCGTTGGGAGCGATAATCACGTCAGGATATTCGCCGGAAGCAAACATCAGGTTCAGCTTGGTATCCCAGTCGGCTCCTTTGATGACCTCCCATTCGGTCTTGATTCCGGTCAGTTCATCCAGCCTCTGGACTGCGGGCATTTCCTCCGGGGCGATCATGGTATCCGTGTCGCGGATCGCCAGCATGACCTTAAGCGTAATCTCATCATTCACGATGGGATAGCCTTCCGCATTAAAATTGGATGAAGCTTCTCCGGACGCTTCTGAGCCTGCCGTGCTCTCGGAAGCTGCGGATTCCCCTGTGCCTGAGGAGGAGCCGCATCCGGCCAGAGAAGTGATTGCCATGGCTGCCGCCAGCAACAGTGCAACTGCTTTCTTTTTCATGTAAAACCCTCGCTTTCCGCCGCCCTTGGCGGCATGAATTCATGTATGTACAACACATCTGTATTCGCATTTGTGTTGATTCCCGATTTTTTTCTGTAAAATCTGTGATCCTGTCTGCTGTCAGCCCTTCAGAGATCCGATCATAACGCCTTTTTCGAAATATTTCTGAAGCAGAGCGTACAGAAGTACGACGGGGCCGGTCGCCACTACAATAATACAGTATTTGGACACGTTTGCAATCCGCATGGCCTCCTGCATGTTGGCGGCGCTGTCCGCCATGGTCATCATGTAGTCGCCGGTCATATCCACCTGCAGGGTAGCCAGAATCTCTCTCAGAACCGTCTGCAGAGGGAGCAGGGCACGGTCTCTCAAATAAACCAGACCGGTGAAATAATCGTTCCATTTTGCCACACCGTAATATACGGCGAGAACGGCGATAATCGTTTTGCTTAAGGGAAGAACCACTTTGGTAAAATACTGGAAGTGGGAGGCCCCGTCCAGCATGGCCGCTTCATACAGCTCCTCAGGAATGTTGCTCTGGATATAGGTTCTTGCCACCATCAGGTTCCATACGCTGACACAGCCCATCAGGATCATGAGCGCCCTGGTGTTGTACAGGCCGATGTCCCGCATCACAAGGAAGGTGGGGATCAGTCCGCCGTTAAAAAACATGGTGATGACAAAATACAGGTTGATCGCTCCCTTTCCGGGAAATACCTTTCGGGAAAGGGCGTAGGCGGCCGCCAGTGTAACCACAATACTGATGATAATGCTCACCGCCGTGTAGAAGATGGAGTTCGCATAGGAGGACCACAGCTCCGCATAACCCAGGACCGCTTCATATCCGATCAGGGAAAAGTCCACCGGATGCCATATCACCTCGCCGCGCACGATCGCGTCCGGGTCGGAAACGGAAGCGATGCATACCAGATACAGCGGATACAGGATGATGAACATGACCACAATCCAGAAAATGGAGTTAAACAGGTAGAAAATGCGGTTGCTCATGCTCAGCTTTTTCTTGCTTTTCTTTTTCATTGCCCGATTCCTCCTTTCTTTAGAATAAGCCGGTATCCGTAGCCTTTTTCGCAATTTGATTCACGGAAATGATCAGGATGAAGTTGATGATATTGACGAACAGGCCGATGGCGGCTGTATAGGAAAACTGTCCGCTTCCCAGACCGACGTTGTAAACATATACGCCGATGATGTCGGAGGTGGGAATATTTCCCGGCGTCTGCATGACCAGAGCCTTGTCCGTATTGCTGCTTAAGAGCTTTCCGCAGTCCAGAATGAAGACCATCACGGCTGTGGGAACCAGGCTGGGCAGATCGATGTAGCGTATTTTCTGCCAGATGCTCGCTCCGTCGATTTCCGCCGCTTCATACAGGGACGGATCCACACCGGACAGGGTGGCGATGTAAAGGATGGTGCCGTAGCCTGCCGACTGCCAGATGCCGGAGAGAATGTATAAGGTACGAAATGCTCCTGCGTCGGACATATAGTCGATCGCCGTCATGCCGAGCGAGGTGCGGATGAGGTTCACAATACCGCTTGTGGGGGAGAGGAAGATATACAGCATACCTGCCAGTACCACCGTTGAAATAAAGTAAGGAACGTAAATGCTGGTCTGAATGAAACGCTTTTTCCGGTCGCTTCGGATCTGATTCAGCAGGATTGCCAGAATCAGAGGAACCGGAAAGCTCCACAGAAGATTGTATACATTCAGTAGCAGGGTATTGGCCAGCAGCCTCTGAAAATAGTAGGCATTGAAGAAATCCTTAAAATGCTTCAGCCCTACCCAGGCGCTTCCCGCGATGCCGCTTACCGCCTTGTAATCTTTAAAGGCGATCTGGATGCCGTAGAGCGGCATGTAATTAAATACGAAGAAATAAATGACTGCCGGAAGAACCAGAACATATAACTGCCAGTGATTTTTCATGGCCATTTTCCAGTTCATCTTTTTTCTGCCTCCGACAGCGTTTCGCTTTGCCGGTTTTGCCATAAACCTCTCTCCTCTCTTTTCTCATTCTGAAAGCGCCCAGCCTGTTGTCCGTACTGATTTTTTCGAAATCCGTCATTTTGCCTGAAGAATTGTGGCCGGGCAGCAAATTTGTTGTTTGATCTGACTATACGATGGATTTCGTTATTTTGTAAGTCAATAAAATTTTTGTCCCCCTGATTTTCGTGCAAAAAGAGGTTGGGGTAGTGAGGACGCCGGTTTTTAACTGAAAATGATGTGAAAATATCACAGTTTTAAAAGGATAAAATTGCACATTTTGTACAGGGGAACAAAATTTTGTACCCCGGCGAAAAGAAAAATCCCGTCGGAACAGGCAGGATCTCTTGGGAAAAGGAAAAAGATATGGTACAATTTGGGGAAGACAGAAAAGCAGATGGAAGTCTGCGATCCGAAAAAGGAGGCACCCCATGCAGGGATTCACACCCGAACAGTTTATCTCATTTCTTGGCCGCGTGGAAAAACTGAAGTCCGTTCCGCGCCACTGCGTCACCTCGGACGGCGTGACGGAAAACGTGGCCGCCCACAGCTGGCGGACGGCGCTCATGGCATATTTGCTGAAGGACGAGCTTGCGGATGTGAATATTGATAAGGTCATCCGCATGTGCCTGATCCACGATCTCGGTGAGGCAGTGACGGGAGACATTCCCACCTTTGAAAAGACGCAGGAGCATGAGCAGACGGAAAAGGAAGCGCTGGACGGCCTTCTCCGGGAACTTCCGGAGGCTCTGTATCAGGAGTTTACCGCCCTCCTTTCGGAAATGGAAGCGCTTCAGACCCGGGAAGCGCGGGTTTACAAGGCGCTGGATAAGCTGGAGGCGGTGATCCAGCACAACGAAAGCGATATTTCCACCTGGCTGCCGCTGGAATATGAGCTGCAGAAAACCTATGCCGCGAAAAACGTGATCGGCTTTCCCTTTCTGGAAAAGCTGCAGGAGCAGGCGGTGAAGGATACGGGTGAGAAGATTCGGGAGAAAGAGGGAAACAGCTGATCATCGGATTTTGGGTTGATGAAATCCTGTTTTGTGAGTACACTGAAAATATCCTTAATGAATAGAGAAGAGAAAGGGAAGCACAGGTATGGTATTGCCATCGGATTTATTGGCGCTCATCGAACAGGGAGAGAGCCATGTTGTAGAATTTAAGAAATCTACCACGGACATTACAAAGGATGTTTATGAGAGCGTATGCGCCTTTTCCAATCGGGATGGCGGACATATCTTTCTGGGCGTGAAGGATAATGGGAAAATTCTTGGAATTCAGCCGGATCATATTGACCAAATGAAGAAGGACTTTATTACAGCCATTAATAATGAAAATAAAATGTATCCCCCGCTGTATCTAAGGCCGATGGAATATGAATATGACGAAAAGCTTATTCTTTATATCAGAGTTCCTGTTTCTCAAAGCGTTTGCCGATGTAACGGAAGAATTTTTGACAGGAATCATGAAGCTGACATTGATATTACAAACCATTCAGATGAAGTGTTTCGCCTGTATGCCCGCAAGAACAGTTCTTATTTTGTGAACAGGGTTACGCGCTTTGATATTAAGTCGCTTCGAGCCGATTTAATGGAACGGGCGAGAGATATGGCTCGTATGCGGTCCGGGAGCCATCCATGGTGTTCCATGGGGAATGAGGAAATGCTTCGCAGTGCAGGACTGATTCTGACAGATGAGCAGACACAGCAGGAAGGGATTACGCTGGCCGCTATCCTGCTTTTTGGAAAGGACAATACAATCATGTCTGTCCTTCCACAGCATAAAACGGATGCCATATTTCGGGTATTTAATGTTGACCGTTATGATGACAGGGATATCATTATAACGAATCTGCTGGAAAGTTATGATCGTCTGATCGCTTTTGGAGAGAGGCATCTGAATAACCTGTTTACAATGGATGGAATGATCAGCGTAAGTGCAAGAGACAAAATTTTGCGTGAAATCATATCCAATCTTTTGGTACACAGGGATTTTTCAAGCGGTTATGTCGCAAAATTTATTATAGAAAAATCACGGATTTATACAGAAAATGCAAACCTTTCACATGGACATGGAACATTGGAACTCGCTTCCTTTGAGCCATTTCAGAAGAATCCGCCCATTTCGAAGATTTTTCGGGAAATCGGACTGGCCGATGAGCTTGGCTCCGGAATGCGGAACACATATAAATACACCCGATTATATTCTGGGAGTGAACCGGAATTTGTAGAAGGCGATATATTCCGGACAATTGTTCCGCTGAAGGAGGCAGCAACGGCAACTGTTGGCCCTGCACCGTCTGAAACTGGAAAAGAAGATCCTGATGAGGTCAGTGCCGAAGTTGGTGATGAAGTTAGTGATGAAGCTGGTGCCGAAGTTAGTGATGAAGCTGGTGCCGAAGTTGAGGGTAAAATCCAGTTAGATGACGACCGTATTCAGTCTCTTCTGGAATTCTGCTCAGCCCCCCGTACGAGGGTGGAAATGCAGAAACACTGCAACATCAAAAGTGAAAGATATTTTCGAGAGAAAATTCTTCTGCCCATGCTGTCAGCCGGACTCATTGATAAAACGATTCCTGACAGGCCCAGAAGCCCGAAACAAAAGTACGTGCGGAGGACGCTCCGGACTGGGGACTAATATAGCTGCAAAGTCTCAGAAAGAGGAACACCAATGACAAAAAAAGAAAAAAGAGACCACATTCTCGCCCGTCTTGACGAGCTGTACGGAACCGAGAAGGAAGGCTTCTATCACAATCAGGACTGGCAGCTTCTGGTGGCGATCATGCTGAGCGCCCAGAGCACGGATAAGCAGGTGGACGAGGCGCTGCCGGGGCTGTTCGGAAGATTTCATACGGCGCAGGATGTTGCGGAGGCGGATATCGAAGAGATTGAAAGCTATATCCGTTCCGTCGGCCTGTATAAGAATAAGGCAAGAAACATGAAAAAATGCTGCGAGCAGATCTGGAAAGAATATGGAGGAAAGGTGCCGGATACGCTGGATGAGGTGCTGAAGCTGGCGGGCGTGGGAAGAAAGACGGGGACGCTCTTCCTGGCGGACGCCTACGGGACGCCCGGCGTGACGGTGGACACCCATGTGTTCCGCATCTCGCACCGGCTTGGCTGGGCGAAGGGGAAGAACCCGGTGGAGACGGAAGCGGAGCTGATGAAGGTGCTTCCGGTGGATCACTGGAATCGGATCAATTTCCAGCTGATTTATCTGGGCCGTTCCATCTGTACCGCCCGCCGTGCCAGATGTGAGGAATGTCCGCTTGCGGAGTGGTGTGAAAAGAAGCTGTAAAAAACAGGCAGGGGCCGAGCGTCTGTCCGGAAAGGAACAGTGCCACAGCCGCCTGCCTGTTTATTCTTTGCCGGCCGTCGGTTCCCTGCTGCTATCGGTCTGAGAAGCCGTCAGCTCGGAGAGAATCTCCCGAACGTCGTCTCCCATCCGGATGAGAGAGGCGGGCGCGGGGGTATCGATGCCGTGTACCAGGCCGTTCCGGAAGTTGCGCAGCTTCTGAAGCTTTTCCAGGCTTTCCTTTTTCAGCAGCTTCATGCGTTTGATGCTGTTGAGATTGAAGGTGCCGCGGGCCTTGGGATTGCTCTGGCGGGTCAGCTTCATCAGAACGGTTTCCAGGCTGATCCAGGGACGCAGGAAATATTCCTCCGCTTCCAGGCGTCCTGTATCGGTTTTCCGGGAGGTGCCATCGGATTTCTCTGAAGCGGAACGAAGGCCGCGGTAAAGCTCGTAGCGTTTTTCGCTGCCGCAGATGATCTGATCGATGAGCTGCTGGGAAATGGTCCGGCTGTCGTCCACCAGTCTGGTGGATTTCAGGATCGGGTCCAGCTCCTTTGCGCTGTCCAGCTTCAGGCGGTTCATCAGGCGCAGGAGCTGTTCCACGTTGCCCATCTTCGGCTCGATGTCGAAGCGTCTGTAGCGGGTGCTCAGGTAGTCGTAGAGGTAGGCGGCCAGATCGTACTGGCTGCCGAAGGCAGCATTTTTGCTCTGCAGGCGGGCGTTACCGGCGGCCTGCAGGCGCTCCAGGGCGATTTCTCCGGCCAGGACAAGGCCGTTAAGCTCGTCAAGAATGGCCAGCTCCTCATCGGAGAGGGTGCCCTGCATGGGCTTGTAGACCAGATCATGTTCTACCTCGGACCAGGCGTGCATCAGGACGGAAGCCACCTGGATTTCCAGACGCACGGAAGCATACTTGAGCTGTTTTTTCTCCAGAAGCTCCTCCTTCATGGAGGCGCGGTAGTGGGTGGCCCAGTAGCCGGAAAAACGCTTGTTGTAGGAAGGCTGTTTGGACTGGCCGGGGAATTTTTTGGTTTCAGACACCGTAAAAAGGTTGTTGATCACCTGGTCGGCTTTGGCACGATCGCCGGGGAAGTAAAGGGAGACGCGCACGCCGGACAGATCCGCAATATCCGCATAGATCTCGTTCATGCTCCGGTAGGGCTGTTCCCTCTTTTCATTCCGCTGAGTCACCTTGTTTTTCAGCCGGACGGGGCTCTTGGCCCGCGAGGTGACGATGGCGCGGATACCGGAGGAATGCAGGGCGTCCCGCAGCATATCTTCGGCTATGTGTCCGGCCGTCTCAAAAAAACTGATTTTCTTTTTATAATTTTCTATAAACTGACTGATGAGATCCATTCGGGCTCTCACCTCCTTCCTTTTGCGTAGAACTTTAAAATACCCTTGTCGTCCATTTGGTGCAGTCCCAGACTGCGTCCACAATATCCTGGTAGAATTCCGGTTCGTGGCAGGCCATCAGAATGCTGCCCTTATAGGCGGACAGCGCCCGTTTCAGCTCTGCCTTGGCGTCCGCATCCAGATGGTTGGTGGGCTCATCCAGCAGAAGCACATTGGTAGGGCGGTTGATCAGTTTGCAGAGCCGCACCTTCGCCTGCTCGCCGCCGCTCAGCACCCGGACCAGGCTTTCGATGTGTTTGGTGGTCAGGCCGCATTTTGCCAGCGCGGAGCGAACCTCATACTGGGTGTAGGAGGGAAAGGTGTTCCAGATTTCCTGGATGCAGGTGGTGTTGTCATCCGCTTCCATTTCCTGCTCGAAGTATCCGATGCTCAGATAATCTCCCTGCTCCACGCTGCCGGAAAGAGGCGGAATCAGGCCAAGAATGCTTTTTAACAGGGTGGTCTTTCCAATGCCGTTGGCGCCGGTGAGGACGATTTTCTGTCCCCGTTCCATGGAAAGATTCAGGGGAGAGGACAGGGGCTCCTCATAGCCGATGACCAGATCCTTCGTGGTGAAAATGAAGCGGCCCGGCGCCCGGTCCTCCTTAAAGTGGAATTCCGGCTTCGGTTTTTCGGCGGCCAGCTCGATCACGTCCATTTTATCCAGCTTTTTCTGGCGGGACATGGCCATGTTACGGGTGGAGACGCGGGCCTTGTTTCGGGCGACAAAGTCCTTCAGATCCGCGATTTCCTTCTGCTGTCTGTTGTAGGCGGCTTCCAGCTGGGCCTTCTTCGCGGCATAAACCTCTGTGAACTTATCATAGTTTCCCACATAGCGGGTCAGCGTCCGGTTATCCATGTGATAGATCAGATTGACCACGCTGTTGAGAAACGGGATATCATGGGAGATCAGGACGAAGGCGTTTTCATAATCCAGAAGGTAACGCTTCAGCCATTCGATGTGAGCCTCATCCAGATAGTTGGTGGGCTCATCCAGCAGCAGAATGTCCGGCTTTTCCAGAAGAAGCTTTCCCAGAAGAACTCTGGTGCGCTGGCCGCCGGAAAGCTGGGTTACATCCTGATCCAGTCCCACGTCGGTAAGCCCGAGCGCCCGGCCCACCTCTTCCACCTTGCTGTCGATGAGGTAGAAGTCATGCGCGGTCAGAAGCTCCTGGATGGTGCCAAGCTCCTCCATATATTGTTCCAGTTCTTCTTCGGAGGCATCCCCCATTTTTTCACAGATCTCGTTCATCCGGGCTTCCAGGTCGAACAGAAAGGAAAAGGCGGATGCCAGGGTTTCCCGGATAGTGGTTCCCTTTTCCAGCACCGTGTGCTGATCCAGATAGCCCGCCCGCACGTTTTTGGCCCATTCGATTTTTCCTTCGTCGGGAATGAGCTTCCCGGTGATGATATTCATAAAGGTGGATTTGCCTTCCCCGTTGGCTCCCACCAGGCCGATGTGTTCCCCCTTCAGAAGGCGGAAGGACACGTCCTCGAAAATGGCCCGGTCACCGAAGCCGTGGGTCAGATGCTCTACGTTCAGTATACTCATATGAAAAACTCCTGTGTATATTGTATATTTGGTATATTTGTTTCTGCGGTTTATCTGCCTTCCGGAAAAAAGGCGCGTTTCACGCAAGTATAGCACAGGAAGCGTATTTTTACCAGAGTTGAATAAAAGGGTGTGAAAAGATAAGTTCATGATAGAAAACAGAAATTTTATTCTTTTGAGTGGGAGAAGTGCCGGCATCCGGAGCTGCCGGAGCCGGAGCGCGCGCTGCCGCGGTATGTGGACTTCATGCGCGCGCTGGAAGAGGACATGCTCCGTGGCGCATCGCTTCAGGCCTGATGCTTTCCTGTCCGCAGTCAGGCTTTTGATTCTTCTGCCTGAAAGTTTCTCCACTTCCGGAAAAAGGCAAGGCAGATCAGCATGCCGCCGAGAGCGATGACAATCCACACGCTGATGACGGCGATCCAGCCGGACAGATCGGAAATCATTCCGAAGAGCCAGGCGGAAAGTGAACTGCCCACATAGGTGGAGGCGTTCAGGATGCCGGAAACCGTTGCCACCTTTCCAAAGCGGGAAAAATGGGCGGGCAGACGGCTGATGAGGAACAGGTTAATGCCATACATACAGCCGGCGGTCAGGGTCATCAGAACCACGCTGGGAACAGGGCCGTGCTGATACAGAAATACCAGCAGGGCGGAGCAGGCTGCCGCTGCGCCGAAAAGCAGAGCGGAAGCACTAAATTCATTACGGATGCGGTTCAGCAGGGCGGAAGCCAGGTAGATGCTCAGAATACTGAACACCGGAAGAACGGCTACCGTCAGGATGGACACTGAATTGCTCAGGCCGAAGGTTTCTGAAATGTATACGGGCATCCAGGTGGTGATTCCGTCACGGAGAATGCCGTGCAGCACGATAGCGAGCATCGCTGGCAGGAGGGCTGCACGGAAGAGCAGGGTGGTCAGGCGTACGGAGGACTGCTCCGTGGTTTCCATGTGGATGGCGTGGATCGCATTCCGTCCGTCTGCCTGCAGCCTGCCGATTCCTGTAAACCATACAAAAGCGGTGAGCACTCCGGCAAGGGCGGGGAACAGGAAGGCAGCTCTCCAGCTGGCAAAACGGATGCACAGGGGGACGAAGAGATAAACGAAAACCGTTCCCACAGAGGATGCCATGGAGACCTGTACGCAGCATTTCTGATATTGCTTTTCATCCAGCGTTTCGGCCATGATCCGGACGAGCGGCGGCCAGAGCATGGACTGGAACAGGCCGTTCAGACACCAGACCGGGATGATGAGCCGGATGTCGGGAAACAGACCGACCAGAAGATTACAGGCACAGGTCGCAGTCAGCCCGGCGGCAATCATTTTTCTGGGAGAAAACCGGTCCCCCAGAAAGCCGCAGAGGAACTGGCCGATCCCGTAGGTCAGAAAGCTTCCGGTCACCGGAAGGCTCACGACACTTTTGGTCAGAGCGAGCGAATCCTGAATCTCTGCCAGACAGGCGGCGTAGTTCATACGCGTCAGATAACTTATAAAATAAACCAGACAGCAGAGGAAGCAGAACACGTTCCTCTGCCGCCCGGTGGTAAGTACACCGTTCATGATGGCAGCCTCCATTCGGAGCCGGCGG
>ERZ780162.1057-NODE-1057-length-19901-cov-4.910612_pt1 | contig 19901 bp, 16 predicted proteins | sample MGYA00511474_ERZ780162 | MGnify/ENA primary metagenome ERZ780162 (study PRJEB29588, sample SAMEA2143633) | human gut metagenome | biome: human gut; feature: human-associated habitat; material: faeces | place: Denmark | collected 2008/2010 ...
GGCCGCGACCGCCAGCGCGGCGGCGGCACCGGAAATACGTTTCATGGAGCGTCTCATGGAAAATCCCCCTAATCTAGCAACGGTTTAGAGTCTACTAGATTGGGGGGACGGGAGCCAAAGCATGATGGGCCGAACGGTTAGCCACAAGTTCACCTTCGGCGCCAATGGCCTCATCCGTATAACCATTGAGTTCCAGATGACCGACATCGATCCACACCCAGCCAACGCCCGAAACACCTGGCTCGCAGCACGCAACGTTGCCTATAAACATGCTCTCCGTGTCCGCGGTATAAGAAGGCCCGCCCTGCAAAACGCACGGACAGGGCATAGCAACAGGCAACTCGGCGCAAATCGTTTGAGCAGGCGGCGCGCGGAAGGAGCATATAAGGCGGTTTTCTGCTGGCTGTCAGCCGCGGCATCCTCACGGAAACCTAGTTGTCGCCGGAATTATAGTTCCCGGCGCGGACTCACCTTATCTCCCCGGTGCGGGCTCGATATCCTCTCGGATATCTAATCGTCTTGGACTTTAACCCGCCCAAGCACAGTACAGCCTTTACGTGCCGCCACACGGAGCTTAGCTCATGGACTATTTTCTAAAATATAGACCTTCAAAGCAACTTGGGTTCAAGCACGGACAAACAAAACAGGCACTGAATACACGACTTGTTTATCAATAGTTATCAATCAAATGCGTTACCAGCAAATATCGTCCGTCTCATACGCTGCGATACAATCAATCTCACCAAATGCTTAACCAGTAAGTCGAAGGGACCAACGTGCTAACAATTCACTATGGTGATATGGAAAACGTTATCTATAATACGTCGGTTTACTTCGATAACATCTATTCGCCCGAATGGTTTCAAGATGCTTTTGCGCAGAGAATTATTAAATCCATTGATAAGGGCGGCGTGGTTGGACCCGGCGCAATAAACACCAAGATCCTTGGCATTATCCCACCGGAAAGGCTATCGGGCGGAACTAAGACGCTGCTGCTCATGTACTTCATGCCTCAGAACATATACAACGCCACAACCTGTAGCGACAATTGCGCTTACTGGATTCTGAGAATCGCCGCACAACATGATCTGACAATCAATCTCTACCATCTGATGGATTTTGGAAACGGCAAGTTCACGGCAACCGTTGCAAACACGGGTGATGTCGTTCACACGATGTTCGACCTTGTCCCTATAGCCGCAAAATGCCTAAGGGAGAACTCCTGACGCACGTTTTCGATATGACAAGAGCCGCTTGAACGAGGAGTACTTGAACCCCACCGCTCTTGCAGCTCTTGAGGGCACTTTTGCCGGAACTTGGCATTACTTCGCACTAAAGCGAGAAGTACTCGCTCTCGGCAGATAGGTTCGGCCCCAACCACGGATCACCGTTGAGGAAGAACTCCGGCGAGCGCTGCATGAACAGTGCCTGCTTGCGCTTCCAGCGGCGCAGTTTTTCCTCATTGGCCTCTTCCCTGCCGCGCGAGGTGAACTCGTAGTGGCACAGCTCGGCATAGGGCATTTGCCCTCCTCCAACAAAACACTGTCACTAACTTAGCCCACCAACCTCGCCATTTGTTAAGCAACAAGTGCGAGCGCTAGATATTGATCTACAACCGTTGGGGATTGAAAAAATGCAGTAGCCGAAAACGTAATATCTTCCGATTGGCGCGGCATAAAAATAGAGGGCGTCCCATAAAGAGAAGCCCCCTTGCAAAACGGCCGAACCGCTTTTCGAAGTGGAAAATATTTTGCACCAGATGCCTAGGAATCGCAAGAAGGCATATCTTCAGCGTCACACAAATACCATGCGCCGATCACTTTCGACAAAAACGAGAAGGAGGAAGTTATGACCTCCGCACCTTTATAGTAGTTGATGTTGCGATTTGCCCTAGAAATAAACTTGGAAAGCGATTGTGCTTTGTGCTTAATAACGCCTTTAGACGACACCTCTTTGTGCAGATATAGCGTTGTGACAATCTGGCGTATTCGCTCATTGCTCATCCTTGCCTTACGCTGATAAGAGCCAACCCCATCTATTTTGCTCAATGCCTTCATAACACCGTTATTTGCCCTTCGGGCATTCTCACCCGAAGCAAGACCATTAAGAATGCAACTATTGTGAGCACACGCGTTGCGGAGATCTTTTGCCGCGCGAAGCAAATAAAACCTATCGCGAAGCTCATCATCGTCAAACCGTTTGGCGCAAAACAAAATGAATGAATTAAAGGCGCCAAAGGTAATAACTTCCAGAAAGGCCCAGACAGGCATATTAAAACCACTGTATTTTGCAAGAATGCCTGCAGAATAGGCACTCGACTCACAACGTGAAATCTCTTTTTTAACCCAGTTGGTCACATTCCCCTTGCTATCAAATGTATCCTGCTCGCTCAAATAGTCTTGAACGATTTCGTAACCGTCCTCGGCATGCTGCTCTATCCTGCCCAGCAAGTCAACTTTGCAGAAGTGCTCGATATCAAGAGTGAGTGAAATCATCTCGTTTCGAAGCAACATATCGATAATCGAAAGGTCAACAAGCATCTTGAAATCTAAGTTGACATATTCACCCTTGCGTTTTCCATCAGAAACCTTTGGAAATCCGGTGCGGTACGAGCGCAAGCGAAAGTAATTGTTGTTCTTCGTCAGATACTCGACTGCCTCTGCCTCGCTCATATAGCGGAAACGGACACCCTTGCTCTTAAGATGGGAGACTTGTTCCCAAGGAGTAAGCCAAGGCTTTTGATCGCACATATCTTGTTGACGAATAGGACTATTCATTGCGCTCTCCAGCGTATTTGATGAAATAACAGATTGATTTTATCCTAACTTTAAATACCTATTAAACAGCCGGACGCTCATGCAAATACATCATGGCGCGCCGCCGTCCATCTTGCCTTGAGCTCGTTACAACATTTGCATTAGCTTCCACAGAATTAGGAGGAGTATCCTCTCGCTATCTCATTTTGAGCTGAGTAACATCGTAAATTGACCCGCCCTGAGCCACTGTCCAGCACACGGTGCGGAAACCCTCCCCCAAGAAAGAAGTTTTTTATCGCACTTACACCCACCAAGGCTCCTCTTCATACTTTTCCGCATAGGGAGAACGACACTTACTAGCAAACTCATAAACCAATAGATAGAGTTCATATGCGTCGCGATCTATCCACGCCATTCCTTCTCGGTCGTAGCGCGTCTGTTCCATTTCACACTTTTTGACAGCGTCGAGTAACTCGAAGTAGCCGCAATCACCGGAGTCAAAAAGATTACATTTCCCGATAACATCCTGATAATCACCGCGAACTGCATTAATTTTCCTAGCGATGGCAGATATCTGTTTAAGTTTCCATGAACCAGGAAAGTAGGCGAATTTCGATTTCAGAACGTAAACGTCGTCTTCAGAGGGAAACTTGTCTTCCAATCGAGGATAGCGCCTTGCTGCCTCTCGAATTCTATTCTCCAAACGGAGTAGATATTGTCGTGTTGGAGAATCTTTGTCCGCGTAATATCTCTCACATTCGCACTTCTCGCAATGCTCAATTGCTTGAATTAATCGATCCCTTTGTTCATGCCTCGCATCAGATATACCAGGCAATTGGAAGGCGCATGACTCTTCTTCCTTGTAATAAGCCAAAAGAAGCCCTAAAGTATCGTCGCATGGAGACAGGGATTCAATACAGCATTCTTTCATTCCGCCCAATCCGGACAATAACGGCTCGATGCCGAATAAAAAACGATCTTCAAGCTCCCGACAGCGATCGCGGTATTCAATTGTGCCGACAAATAAAGATGATATTCCTGCGCCTAAAACCGCTAACAAAACCTCGTTCATCTGTTCATCCGTCAAAATGACCGCGTTTAGAGGGCAAACATAGAAAATAAACGAGATAGCCGCAACGATGGATGACGCTATTACGATCGTTCTCGATAATCTCATGCTGTTTCACCCTTAGACAAGCGGACTGCACTTGAAATCCCAATAATCGCATCGACACGTATAAGAAAAGCTAAGCGTAAGCTCCACGAATCAAACTCCAGAAATTTAGCAAAAACCCAACGCCCTCACAGCCCTTGAGCACCCTATGCTGGATTTTCACGTCACCTCGCGCTAAAGCGAGAAGTACTCACTGTCGAGGGATAAGTTCGACCCGAGCCACGGGTCGCCATCGAGGAAGAACTCAGGCCAGCGTTGCATGAACAGTGCTTGCTCGCGCTTCCAGCGACTCATCTTTTCCTCGTTGGCCTCTTCCCTACCGCGCGAGGTGAACTCGTAGTGATACAGCTCGGCATAAGGCGTAAAGATGGTGCGGTAGCCGGCCTCCCACACGCGAAGGCAAAAGTCAGCGTCGTTAAAACCGACGGCGAATTCCTCGTTATAGCCTCCGACCTGCTCAAATACGTCGCGTCGCACCATCTGGCAGGCACCCGTCACGGCGCTAAAGTTGCCCGGGCGCACAGCGCGGGCAAGATAGCCCTCGCGCTTTGCCGAGAAGTCCTGGTTGGCATGGGCAAGTGCGCCACGCACGCCAACCAAAATGCCGGCATGCTGCACCAGATGATCGGCAAAGTAGAGTTTGGCGCCCACCACGCCCGCATCGGGACGCTGCAGATAGCTCATCATCTCTTCGATAAAGTCCGGGCTTATAACCTCGGTATCGTTGTTGAGCAGCAGCAGGTAGTCGCCCTTAGCGTGCTCCACACCAAAATTGATGATCTGAGAGTAATTGAACTCGCCCGGCCAGTACACAACGCGCGCGATGCCCTTGCCTTCTGATGCTGAAGCCACGCGTTCCGGCAGGGTTTCGTAATACGCAAACGTATCCGGGGCTTCGCTGTTGTTCTCCACCAAGACGATCTCATAGTTGGCATACGTGGCCTTCTGGGCAATCGACATCACACAGGCATCGAGCGTCTCAACGTGGTCCTTGGTGGGAATCACAATGCTCACCAGCGGCGCAGGCTCCGGCAGCGCATAGCGCATGCGATAGACAAACGGCGTCTCGGTCTCCTCGACCGTTCCGCAAATGCCCAGCTCGTTAAAGTGACGCTGCAGCGCAAGGCACCCGGCTTCAATAGCATACGGCTTGCTATCGGCAGAGCCATCGGCGGTCGACCCCGGATGAACGCGCCAGTGATACAGCACGTGCGCAACATGCTCAAACCGTGCGCCCGCCGAAAGACAGCGAAGCGTCAGGTCGTAGTCCTGGGCACCCGCAACGTCTTCTGGGGACGTGCCAATACGATCGATTAGCGCCTTCTCCACCATCAGGAAATGCGTCACGCAGTTATGGCTATAGAGCAGGTCGACGTTGAGCTGCGTCTTAAAGACAGGCTGACCCCACTCCCCCGTTTTCTGGCACATGTCCTCGTCGCAGAACAGGACCTGGGGACGCTCGCCCTCGGCCGCCTTATTCAGCGCGGAAACATACTGGAATAACGCGTCCGGTTCCAGAATGTCGTCATGGTCCAAGAACGCGATGTAGTCGCCCGTCGCTTGCTCAATACCCGCGTTGGTGTTGACCACGATGCCGCCGTTGCCGGGCAGCCCAATGCGACGAACGCGCTCGTCATTGGCGTCCACCGCAAGGTCGGCCACCGCGTCCCATTCGGGCGAGGCGTCCATAAGCAGCAATTCCCAGTTGTCATAGCTCTGGGCTAGCACCGAGTCCAGCAGCTCGCGCAGGTAGACCCGATCAGTCTTGTAGCACGGCACCACAATGCTCACGAGCGGCCTATAGGCAAAGGCCGCCGAAGCGACACGTTGGCACGCCAAATCGCCCGGCTTTGCGCGATGTTGCTCAAACCAACGTCGATAAGCTGCGTCGTCTGCACGCGCGTCCTTCATGCGGTTCCAACTGTCATCGAACATGCCGTTGTACAGGCGACCATCCATGGCGCAAAACCCGCTCTGGATCTGCTCTGTGGGATCGCTCACAATCGCGACAAAATCTCGTATATCCTGAGGCATCTCAACGCTCAGATACGTTTTATTGACGCGGCATCCGTTCTGCTGCGGCACATCGACCTGCGATTCAAACACATGCACGGTGGCATCAATCGCATTCATATGCGTATCGAAGATCTGGAGCTCAGGGGAGCACTGGGGGTCTCCCGCCCAGGCAACCTCATAGCGCCACACCGCGCCGGCGTCTGTCGGCAAATAGCGAATGGCATCGATCTCGTAGCGACCGCAGCATTCGCCACGCTGCGCATCGCGGATAAGCGCGCACAGCGCAGGCTTTGCTTTGTAGTTAATCTTGGATTCCAGCTTGGCCACGCGGCTATCGAGGCGAATGGAGCCCAACCTTTGGCCACCGGATGCAAAAACGACATCCATCGACGAGCCATCCAAAAACGGAAGCACCAAGACGGCGAGCTCGCGCTCGTAATCGGAAACGGAAGGGCAAAGCGCCAGCACACGGCCATGGTCAACCGGGAGTACCAGCGACGACACACAAGAACCGCTCGTCGTCGCGCGGACAAAGGCCTGAGAACCTTCTTGCTCAATAAGCGCGGCGACATCCTGACCGGCAAAACGAAGCAGCACAAATAGACGGCCCTGACTGCGGCAAAGTGCCAAACGCTTGATACTCATCTACACTTCTCGCTTTCCCAGGGCGTTCGCTGCCATGCGTTTGCAGGCACCCAGGCGCCCAAACCTCAAGACATCGTAATCGAACATGAGCTTTTTGCATGCACGGGCATTGGGGGCCTTGCTGCTAAGCGCCGCGCGCACCATAGCGGCAACAGACGGGGCACATTGCGCGAGCGCAGCATCGCTGCCCACGGCAGAACCGGCAAGCGCCGTGGCAACGGCAGCAAACACCTTGCCGCAGTCCGTACTCAACAGCCTGAGCGCATCGTACAGCACCAGATCGCACAGGAAGTACGCCAGGTCATCGGCATGCTGGACATCGAGACCGTCGCGGCGCCAATCTGCCAGCACAGCGGAGTAAATCTTCACGTGCTCCAGCAGACGCGTCTCGTCGTCATAGCGCATGGTGTCCATGAGCGAGCCCTTGCGCGCCACGCGGTAGTCATACAGCTTGTTCGAGATAAGCGCGGTCTTGTGCGAACGACCGTACACGGCAAAATCGAAGACCTGGTCCTCGCCATACTTAACGGTTTCGTCGAACACGATCCCGTTGCCCAGCAAAAACTCACGCTTGCAGGCGGTGCGCCATGCAAACGGGCGAGATGCTTCCTTAAACAGTAGGTCGGAGCTATAGCCTTCAAACGACACATCGCGCGGGCTCAGCACATAGTTAAGCCACGGATACCCCGCCTCGAGCGGATACGGATTCGCTCCAAAGGTCAAAACGTCGCAGTCCTCGCGCTCAAAGGCATCGACGATCACTCGGCATGCATCGGGCGTAAAGCGGTCGTCGGAATCCAAAAACGCAACGATAGGCGCCGTGGACGCGGCGATACCCGCATTGCGCGCACTCGACAGGCCGCCGTTCTCCTTATCAACCAGCGTAAAGCGCGCGTCCTTTTCGCAATAGGCAACCGCAATATCGCGCGAGCCGTCCGGCGAGCCATCGTTGACCAGCACGCCCTCCCAATCGGGCATGTCCTGCGCAAGCAGGGAGTCCAGGCACCAAGCCAGGCACTCCTCCACGTTATAGATGGGAACGACAACAGAAATCTTGGGGGTAGCCATAGTCACTCGCTCCTACTGTGCTGCCGGAACGTCATCGGGGTGTGGGTTGTCGCCGTAGGTGCGCTGATACGTCAGCACGCGCCAGACCAGCGGCAGGCCGCCAATCTTAAAGTAATGCTTAAACGTATTGAGCTTGCCCGGCTTCTTAAAGTCAAAGCGCGAATCGATATAGGCACGGGGCGACTTGACCATCAGGCGCAAGTCGGTCTCGCCACGGGGATCAAACAGCGACAGGTCAAAGCGACCGGCATCCCAATCGGCCTTGAGCTCGGACGAGGCTTTCTTCCAAAACTTCTCGCGAAGTTCATCGACCAGACGCTCATCATTCCAACGGTACGTATCGACCTTCATGCGCATTAAAATGCCCTGGAGCTGAGCCTTGAGCTCGGGACGCTCGTCCAAAAAACGTTGCATCTCGGCATATTCGTCGCACACGCAAAACACCTTGTTGGGCGAATTAACAGAGCTCTTCTCGTTATCCTGGCGATAGCACAAAATAGGGTCCGCAATAAACGCGGCGCGCTCGGCGCAAGCCCAAACCTTAAAATTAAAGCCTGCGTCCTGATACGAGGCACCCGGCGTTGGAAGGAACCGAATCTGATTGTCGTTGAGGAACTCGCGCCGATAGATGGCCGACCAAATGGAAGGTTTGCGGTAGAAGATGCCCGGGCGATCGACGGGGCGATACGCGGCGCCCGTCATATGCTCATCGATAATCCCAAACAGCTCACGGCGCTCGCTGGGCGTGGACCAATACAGGTAAAAGTCGCCCTTTACCACATCGGCATGTTCAGCATCGGCCTTGGCAACCAGCTTTTGGAGCGAATCCTCAAACATAAAGTCGTCGGACTCAAGGATGCCCACGTACTCGCCGCGCGCCATCTCCAGGCCGCGGTTCATCGAGTCGCCATAGCCGCTGTTGGCTTTGTCGATCATCTTTACACGGGGGTCGCGCTCCATGTACTCGCGAATGATATCCGGCGAGCTATCGGTGGAACCGTCATTGATGCAGATGATCTCGATGTCCTTGAGCGTCTGAGCCACGGCGGAATCGAGGCACTCGCGCAGGTAGCGTTCGACATTGCAAATGGGGACAAGCAGCGAAACTTTAGGGGTATCAGAGTTCTGCAAGAGAACCTCCTGTTGAATAGCGTGTAACAGGGTTATTTTAGCAGCCGAGTTGCGGCGGGCGGCAACGCTTGGAATTAGATAAAGCGCTCCAGGCAGGCTTTGAGACCGCGAGTCGAAAGATAGAACAGCGTGGCGTCTGCCATCGAAACGCCCGAGATCGCCGCAACGAGCTTGTGGGCAACACGGCGAACGGCACCCTTAGCAGGCATATCCGCCCACTCCGTTCCCAAAAACGTCGTTAGGTCCATGTTGACGCGAGCCGCCACGCGATGGAAGTCATCGGCATCCAAGCGCGCCAGGTCGAACACAATTAGGTCCAAAAACCAAGTTATCAGCTCGCCGGGGCACAGGTCCAAAAGACCGTAGGCCGCCCAGTCCTCCAAGACCTCCTCGAGCATCCTCATGTGGGCGTCAATCTTTTTGGCGCGAGCCTCGACACTGTTGAACTCGTGCGTCGCCGATTCGCTCTCCATCACGTAGTGGTAGAACTTGTCCGGCATGACGACGGTCTTACGGGCAAGCGCATAAGCCGCAAATTGGAAGACGACGTCCTCGCCCAAAGCCAGACCGGGAGCGAAGCGAATGCCTTCGCGATTGAGCAGCTCGCGCGAAAAAGCCGCACGGCAGGCATAGGGCTGCGCATTCGAATGGAACAGCAATTGGGGATCATGGGCGCCGAAGGTACCAGCTTTAGGGCTCATGAGTTGCTGGACGCGTTTGGGGGCAGCATCGGCAGGTTCACAGACGCCGCCAAAAACGGCGGCCTCGGCATCTGCAGACTCCATGGCATGCAGCACGCGCTCGACCGTCTGCGCATCGATGTAATCGTCGGCGTCCACAAAAAAGACGGTCCCGCCCACGGCGGCATCGATGCCGGCATTTCGAGCACACGAGACGCCCGCGTTTTCCTGGTCAATCACCAGTACGCGATCGTCGGCCTGCGCAATCTGGCGCAACACGTTCAACGAATCATCGGTCGAACCGTCGTTAACGCAGACAACCTGAATCGAGCGCTCGGACTGCTCCAACAGCGAATCGAGGCATCGCTGAATAGAACGCGCAGAGTTGTAAACGGGGACGACAATGGTAGCTTTAGGACACGAGACTTCTCCCATGCCGACCTACCCCCTCAGCGATTCGATAAGGAAGGCAGCAACCACGCCTGGGCCTCCAACCGAGGCGTAATACTTAGCACGCCCCAAGGCACCATCCGTCGCAAAACTCGGATGCTCGTCAACCCAGCCCTCAGGATCTTTGAGGATGGCAGCGAGGTTCGCGCGCTTCCACGGCTTGAGGTCGTCAAGCGAAAAGTCCCCCGCGTCCAAGGCCGCTTGGAACTCCTTGGTCATCTGAACCAGGAACTCCTTATAGAACTTAGGCGCCAGGCGCACGTAGTTCCACATGTACGAATCGTACTTAATGAGCTGATTGAACTTGAGCATGCGCGCGACATCGCCGCTTGCGTGGTCGCGGGCATAATCCTCTCGAATCCAACGCTCAATCTCGGCATACTCGGTATTGACGCAAAAGACCTTAGCCGAAGAATTGACCGAGGAATTCTCGTTGTCCTGGCGATACGACAACACGGCATCATGCAGGTAAATAGCCTTATCGGCGCACGCGATCACCTTAAAGGCGAATGACGTGTCCTGAAAGGATGCCCCCGGAGTCGACAGGAACTTAATGCCGTTGCGCTCAAGAAAATCGCGACGGTACACGGCCGACCAAATCGACGGCTTTTGCTTAAAGAACTGCGTCGTAACGCTCGGGTGCACCGGCTTGCAACAGTCCTTGGCCTTAAACATCTCGTGTAGCGAACGGCGCTCCTCGGGCTTAGACCAGTAGAAATCAAAGTTCGCCTTCGCAAAGTCGGCATTATTGCTATCGGCGGCCGAGACAAGCTTTTCGAGTGCGTCAGGCGCCATAAAGTCATCGGACTCCAAGATGCCAACGTACTTGCCACGCGCCATCTCCAGGCCGTGGTTCATCGAGTCGCCGTAGCCGCTGTTGGCCTTGTCGATCATCTTTACACGGGGGTCGCGCTCCATGTACTCGCGGATAATCGCGGGCGAGTTGTCGGTCGACCCGTCGTTAATGCAGATGATCTCAATATCCTTGAGCGTCTGCGCCAGGGCAGAATCGAGACACTCGCGCAGGTAGCGCTGAACATTGTAAATGGGAATAAGCAGCGACAGAACAGGGCTGCCAGAGACGTTAGTAGACAAATGTGCTCCTTAGGAAATACCTATCGTTTCATGGTATCAAAGGGTCAGCGCGCCAGCGGGCGTTTATATAATCTATGGAGCCTCTTGCGGGCAAAGCAGCCCCACGTCATGCGGCGGGCCCGTGGCAGGTTCCTGCGTTTTATTCAAAGCTTGCCGCTAAGGTGCGCCGAGCCTTTACAATAGGACAGTCCCAAGGACGTATTCGATAGCTTCCGTGCAGCGCTCGCCCGCCGCGCGTGAAAGGATATATTGCCCCATGCCTTCAACCCTTCCCGCCCCCATCGACAAGCTCGCCATTGTCGTCGTTACGTACAAGCGCCAGAAACTCCTAGCCAACCTGTTCGACTCCATGACCGAGCTCACGGCCGCGCCCTGGCGCATCGTGATTGTCGATAACGAGAATTCGCGCGAGACTGAGGCCATGTGCACCGCATTCAACGAGCGCCTGGCCAACCTGTGGGGCATCGACATCGAACAGCCCGACGCGAAGGGCGGCACCGACCGTGTCATCTACGCTCCGCAGCTCGAAAACGGCGGCGGTGCGGGCGGCTTTTCCGCCGGCACTAAATGCGCCTACGACCTGGGCGCTCAGTGGTTCTGGGTGATGGACGACGACGTGCTCGTCATCCCCGAAGGCATCGAGCGCTTGGCCAAATGGACCGACCGCTACGACGTTATCCAGGGATCGCGCCTGGACTTTGACGGCGGCGCGTTCTTTTGGCAGTACCAGCTCATCCTTTCGCTTGGTATCCCCAACCCCATCGCCAAGTGGGACTTGGGCCCCGAGGGCTACCGTCCCATGAACCAGCTGTGCTTTGAGGGCGGCCTGTTCTCGCGCCGTGTAGTCGACAAGATCGGCCTACCCGACGCGCGCTTCTTCATCTACGGCGACGATGCCTGCTACGGTTATGTCGCCAGCCAGCACTTCCCCGCTGCCGTGGTTGCCGACGTGGTGCTCAAGCGTGCCCGCGCCGTCTCTAACTGGGATATCGCCGGCAAGCGCCAGCTCAACTCCACGAGCGACACCAACCGCTACTACATCATGCGCAACCGCGGTTATCTGGCCCGCTACATGCAGATTTACGGCGACTATCACCCCATGCTGTTCCGCCTGGGCAATGCCGCGACCTTCTGCAAGGAATTCATTCGCCTGGCGGCGGTCGATAAGTGCTTTAAGACCGGCATTCCGGCGCTGCGCCGAGGCATGAAGGACGCCCGCAAGATCGTTAAGGATCCCAACTGGAAGCCCATGCCGCCCATGAAGGACACCGAGTAACGGAAGCCAGAAACACCTCGGCGCTTAAAGCCGCTGGCACACCGTAGCCACATGCTGCCCATCAAAACCGAACCCCCAGCGCATGCGACCCACGCCGGGGCGCGGTACACGGATTTCGTCGATGCCGTCGCGCTCTATGTCGAGTAGCGACTGCACGGCCAGCAATTCCAGGCCCAGCGCATCCACATCGGGATCATACATCAGGTTAATCGTTATCAGCGGGCGCTCGTCCAGCATGTCAATCGTATCTGCTACGTCGAACACAGCACCCGTAGGGAAAACCTGGATGTCCCAGCGACCCGCACCACACTTTCGCCTCGAGGCAGGATTGGCATAGCCCGGCAAGCCAAAGCAGAGCCCCTGCAAGAGCAGATGATATAGCAGCGGCGTATCTGGGTCGGTCTTACCGATTCCCGCATCTCTCAGGATGCGGCTTAGCGCCCGCCTCACGGTATCCTCGTTCCTACGGCACAGCCCGTCGCGAAACGCATCAACGTCTCGAATGTCTTCGGCAGCGCACTCAAACCACTCAACAATCACTAGACGCAAGGCCTGGCGAAGCTCGTTATTGGGCAACCGCAAGGCACGGAGGCGATTGCCATGCTCTGACTCCTCAGTCATATCCGTCGTGAGAAAACCGGACAGATACAGCGCTGTCCACATGCCATCGTCAGGCGAGACATCTGGCTCTGCAGTGCCCAAACAAAGCGGGACCTCAGCGCACCCATGGGCCTCGAGCAAATCAAATAAGACCGAAAGGCGGTCGAGATTCCACCCGGCAATTACCCTACTCAGGCAATCCACATACCCATACAGATCGGCGCGCATAGGCGCCGTGCAGCCTCGGTCCAGAAAACCGATCACACGCGCTGGACTCGAGCAATAGGCCCTACCAAACCGATATCCCTCGAGCCATTCACGCGCATCATCAAGGTATTCCTCGTGCCCAGCATGATTCAACAGAGCCTGGACTTCGGCATCCGAAAAGCCGAACCAACGGTCACACCACGTCGAAAGCGGCGTCGACAGACAATACGAGCAACTGCGCGAAGAAAGCGCCGCTTCGGCAGGACTGGGACGCTCCCCCATCAGACAAGCAAAGCGTAGCGAATGACCCGCGACAGCAATGGCGTCAAACAGCACACGGTCGAGTAGTTCTGCCGGATCGGCGTCGGAAGCGTCCCTCGCGCTCGCACGGCGCGACCACGCCGCATCGTACCCATCAACGAGCAATACAACCTGCTCATCGCAGGCAATCTCCAGCAGCTCTATGAGCACACCGAGCACCGAGTCAACCGCGTCCGCGCTCGCCACGCCACGCGCGACGCGTTCGATGTGACGCACCTTATCTCGAGCTAAATCCGGAGCCTCCAAGAGCGTCAGCAGGCGGGCGCACTCGCCCGAAAGAGCATCGCGCAGGACGTCGGCAACAGCGGGGCCACGCCTCGCAGCACCAGAAAAGTCCAGCGATATCACCGGATAGCAAGCGTACTCATCCCGATAACGCCCGCCGTCCGCGTCCCAAATCTGAGCATCGGCAAACGAGCTCCGACCGGCGCGACCGACCGCTGGACGCTCCAGAAAAGCCTTGAGCATCGACAAGTTCATGCTCTTGCCAAAACCCTCGGGTCGACAGCACACCACAACGGACGCGTCGCAGTCCAACACATCGGCAATAAACATGGTCTTGTCAACCAGCACGCAGCAACCAAGGGCCTCCGCATAGCCGTGTATGCCAATGGGCAAAACCGCATCGTCGGCACAGCCGATCAAGCGCACGCCAAAGCCAGCAGCACAATCAACATTTGCCTGTTCAGACACCAAAACGTTCCCCCTAAATCGCAGCACGATGCCAATTGTAATGACCGCATCGCATGTACCGATGTCGCCGCGCGAACATATCGGGCAACGGTAGTAACAAGAGGTGTGAGGGGGCACAACTAATCGTTGCACAACAAAACGGGGCCCGACGCATTCGCACCGGACCCCGTCCCGATTCTTTAGTTATCTGGCAACCGAGAGGCTACTCCTCCGAGCCGTCCTCCCCAGAAGCCTTCTTCTGCTGATCGAGCTTATGCTTACCACTTACGATAGACGTAGCGCCCAGTGTGGCCAAGCTTGCACTGGCAAGGCTCGCCATAACGATAAGGTCGCCCGTCTTGGGCATGTTACCGCCAGATGACTTGGTCGTTGTAGTCGTCGTGGTTGTAGTGGTCACCGTCTTGGAGTCATTTTGCTCTTGGGCCTGGTTGTCGGTGTTGCCCTTACTGCTGTCCTCGCCCTGCTGCTTTCCGTCCTCGGTCTTGTCCTTGTTCTTGTCCTTCTCCTCAGATTCAGACTTCTTGTCCTCGTCCTTCTTCTGAGCGGACTTGTCGTCCTTCTCATCAGAGCTAGAACCCTTATCGGATTCAACCTTCTCGGAAGCCTTATCCTTGGAGTCGCCCTTTGCGGCTTCGGTCTTTTCCGTGGAAGCCTGATCAGAGTTGTCCTTGTTCTGGGCCGAGCCGTTATTGACGCCAGCCATCAGCGAAGAACCCAGCGTAGAACCAAGCTGCTCGGAGAAAGAAGGCTTCTTGTCCGGCGAAGCAACGGGAGCGTCCGGCGCCTTATTCGAGTCGTCCTTGGAAGCATCGGAATCAGGGGTTGCGTCAGAGCCAGAGCCGTTGTTAGAGCCGGTGTCAACGGACGAATCGCTCGAGCCGGTGGATGAGTTAGAGGTGTCAGCGTCGGTCGAACCAGAAGCGTCGCTGTCCGTATTGCCGGCAGAGCTTGAAGACGAATCGCCCGCAGCAGAGCCGTTCGAATTGGAGCCGTTCGAGGTAGAGCCGTCGTTGGTAGTGCCACCAGCAGAGCCATTACCGTCAGCATCGGTCGAGGGCGCATCCATCCTGTCATCGTTGGCATCGTCACTCGAGTCGTCATTCGAATCAGGTGTCGGCGAGGGCGCCGGTGTAGGCTCGGGCTGCACGGGCGTCGCAGCGGCAGCGGCCTCGTCCTCGGCAATATAAACCAAACAGTCCTTCAGCTCATTCTTATAACGATTCTTCCAGCCCTCATGATACTGGGGCTGACTTGAAAACTTGGTGGCAACATTGTTGACCACGCTATTGGAGAGCGCCGTCACAAACTCGCGGTCGGACATATCGTTGGAAAGATTCGCCCAGCGGAAAAAATCCCTGCAGCCACCGGTGCCGCACATGTTGGTAATGCTCCACACCATGCCCTTGACGCAATCGGCACGGCCCGAAATATCAATGCCCAGGCCGCTCTTGAGCCACGCCTCGGTCACTGCGTAGTAAGAGTTGTACGCATAGGCGTCCTGAAGTGCCGAGAACTCGACAGGATCGATGTTGTAAGCACCCTGGAAAGCCTCTTGCGCGATACGACCCAGCTCGGTAAATTGGCCGTTCTCGTACATGGCATTGCTCGCGTTGGAAATCTCGCTGCCGCGATCAATCGCATCTTTGAGCATGCCGTACTTGGCAGAATCGTAGTTGTAAACCTGCTTCATAAACGGAATGAGCGACCAGCGGCTATCAAACTGATAGTAGCCCAGTGCGTTATAGCCGTCACCATACGAAAATCCCTGGTTGTAGTTGCCATGGCTCTCGTACTTGGTAAAGTACTTCATCTCGGGAGTCACGTTGACAAACGAAACACCCTGGACCGACCTCAGCACGCCCGAGAAGGACTGCTGGGTGTAGAGACCCTTATCGATATCGGTGGCATCCGAGGCAACGCCCGGCGTGGGCTCCTCGGCAGCGGCGGGTGCCGGCGCGGAAACGGCGCCAAACGAAAGCGCCAACGTCAGGCCCGCGACAATAGCAGAATGCTTGGGCTGCATAAGATCCTCCCTGCATTGGTGTAGTTAAAGTTCAGTTTGCAAAGATAAAAATCAGTATTGCAGCTCGCCCGTTGTTACACAACAACCCCTCGGTAAACGGCAACAACCCTCCGCGAAATCTTAAGGAATTAAACAAACTGGTCGTCGGGCGCCATCAGAAGCTCGCCGTATCGCTCCATCAGCCCGTCCCTCAACTGACAGAAAGCGGGAATATAGACGTTCAAGATGCGCTGAATCAAATCTTGAGCGAGCTTGTTGTCATAGATATGGACGTTCGTATTGCGGTCTCTGAGCATATCTAGCCAGGCCGCCTCATCAATAAAGTCGTAGAATCGGTACGACTCCTTCAAGATGGCACGAGGAGACCCCGACGCGGCAAGCGTGGCACCCTCATACTCGAGCAGACGCTTAAGGAGCTTCCAGCTCAGTTCAAATTGAAGATTGAACTTATTAATCAATCCACTCTGAACAAAATCATTGTTGAGATCCTGATTGGGCGCATCCTCAAGATTCGCCAAGGCACTGGCAAAGTTCTCATATTTTTTCATACAGAATCACACCATCCCTGGCAATTTCATCGAGCAATTGTTGCGATAAGGGCTCGTCGAGATTGACGACATCTACATCTAAAAGAGTATCAAGACGCTCCTCGATCAAATATGAGAAACGGCCGAAATCTCGGCAACCTGCTACAGCAATATCTATATCGCTCTTAGGCAAGTTGTCGCCTCGAGCGCGGGAACCAAACAGCACAACCTTCTCGGCGTCACATTCCCGAGCAAAAACTTCAATTTGCTTATACACCTTGTCGAGAGATGTCATTTGCAGCCCTACAGCTTAATGTCAAAGTTGATTTCGGGGACGGCGGCCAGGTCGGCCAACGTCACGCCGTCGACGTACTTTTCGATCGCATCGTCCAGGCCGCGCCAGAACTTGACGGTGGAACACAGGTCGCTGCGGGCGCAGCTGTTGTCGATGCCATCGCACGCCACCGGAGCCGTGCTGCCCTCGACGGCACGCAGGATGTCGCCGGCACGCACCTCGGCCGGGTCCTTCGCCATCATGTAGCCGCCGCCCTTACCGCGCACGCTCCTAAGCAGGCCCGCCTTCATGAGCGGACGAACCAGCTGCTCCAAATACTTTTGTGAAATATGCTCGCGGTCAGCGACCTCGCGAAGGGCAATCTTGCCCTCGGCGTCACCAAGCGCTGCGATATAGATCATCAGACGGAGGGCATAGCGGCCCTTAGAAGAAATGAGCATACCTACCCTCTCATCGTTGCCGAGACAAAATACCAGGCTTGTTTGTCCCAAATCTTATGCACGTGGGGCAAACAAGCCTGATTATTATGTCCCACATCTAAAAAGTCGAGTGGATTAGTCGGGTTTTCCCTTGACTAACGCCGAACCCATAGTAACTTTATTCCGAGAAGATTCCTAGGGTTTAGTACACCTATGAGTACACCATATACAGAGAGGGACAGCATGAGCGCAAATCCGCTGCTTTCCATCGAAGGTCTGACCGCCTCCGTGGACGAGAAGACCATCCTCCACAACGTCAACCTCAACGTCGCCGCCGGCGAGACCCACGTTCTGATGGGACCTAACGGCGCCGGCAAGTCCACCCTCGGCCACCTGGTCATGGGCGACCCCGTTTACACGGTCAACGACGGCCGCATCGTCTTTGCCGGCCAGGACATCACCGAGCTCACCACCGACAAGCGCTCGCGCGCCGGCCTGTTCCTGAGCTTCCAGGCCCCGGTCGAGATTCCGGGCGTGCCGCTGTCGAGCTTTTTGCGCGCCAGCATCGCCGGCCGCCCCGGCCTGGAGATGAAGGGCAAGGAGTTCCGCCGTCGCGTCAAGGAGCTCGCGGCCGAGCTCAACATGGATACCGCCTACCTCAACCGCGAGCTGGGCGTGGGCTTCTCGGGCGGCGAGAAGAAGAAGGTCGAGATGCTCCAGCTCCTGTTGCTGCAGCCCAAGCTCGCCATCCTCGACGAGACCGACTCGGGCCTGGACGTCGACGCGCTTTCCACCGTCAGCCACGGCATGGACGCCTACCGCAAGAGCTGCGACGGCTCCATGCTCATTATCACGCACAACACGCGCATCCTGGAGCACTTGGATGTCGACCGCGTCCACGTTATGGTCAAGGGTCACATCGTGCGCGAGGACGACGCCTCGCTCATCCCCTGGATCGACAAGAACGGCTTTGAGACCTTCGAGCGCGAGGCCGCCGAGCAGCGCGCCCAGGCCGAGTCCGCCGCTGCCGAGCAGCAGGCGTAAAGGGGCGACGCAATGACCAAGAACCGCACCGAGGTCGCGGACATCGACCGCAGCCTCTACGACTTCACCTATGGCGAGGAGGGATTCGAGCGCCTCGACGCCGGCATCACGCCCGACATCGTGCGCGAGATCAGCGCCAAAAAGGACGAGCCGCAGTGGATGCTCGACCTGCGCCTCAAGTCCCTCGAGATTTTTAATCGTTTTCCCGACCCGACGTGGGGTCCCTCCATCGAGGGCCTGGACATGGACAACATCGTCACCTACGTCAAACCCAACACCGATCAAAAGCACGACTGGGAGTCGGTGCCCGACGACATCAAGAATACCTTTGAGCGCCTGGGCATCCCCGAGGCCGAGCGTAGCTACCTGGCAGGCGTCGGCGCGCAGTACGACTCCGAGCTGGTCTACCACAACATGCAGGACACAGCGTCTAAGATGGGCATCGTCTATTCCGGCATCGAGGAGGCCCTGCACGACCCGCAGTGGGAGCCGCTCATCCACGAGAAGTTCATGACGCTCATCCCGCCCACCGACCACAAGTTTGCGGCCCTGCACGGCGCCGTATGGTCGGGCGGCTCGTTTGTCTACGTGCCCAAGGGCACCAAGCTCGACTTCCCGCTGCAGAGCTACTTCCGTCTTAACGCCAAGGGCGCCGGCCAGTTTGAGCACACGCTCATCATCGTCGAGGACGATGCCGACCTGCACTTCATTGAGGGTTGCTCCGCGCCCAAGTACAACGTGGCCAACCTCCACGCCGGCGCCGTCGAGCTCTTTGTGGGCAAGCGTGCGCACCTGCGCTACTCGACCATCGAGAACTGGTCCAAGAACATGTACAACCTCAACACCAAGCGTGCGCGCGTGGACGAGGACGGCGACATCGAGTGGATCAGCGGCTCCTTCGGTAGCCACGTGGGCTACCTCTACCCCATGAGCGTGCTCAACGGCCGTCGCGCCCGCTCGAGCTTTACCGGCATCACCTTTGCCGGCGCCGGGCAGAACCTCGACACCGGCTGCAAGGTCGTGCTCAACGCGCCCGAGACCTCGGCAACCGTCGAGACAAAGGGCATCTCCAAGAGCGGCGGCATCCAGACGTTTCGCAGCTCTATCGTTGCCACGCCCAAGGCCGAGGGCTCCAAGGCAACCGTGAGCTGCCAGTCACTGATGCTCGACGACCAGAGCCGCTCCGACACCATCCCGGCCATGGACATCCGCGCCAAGAACGTCGACATCGGCCACGAGGCCACCATCGGACGTATCGGCGACGATAAGGTGTTCTACCTGATGAGCCGCGGCATCTCGGAGGAAGAGGCCCGCACCATGATCGTCAACGGCTTTGCCAACCCGGTCTCCAAGGAGCTGCCGCTGGAGTACGCCGTCGAGATGAACAACCTGATCAAGCTCGAGATGGAAGGAGCGATCGGATAATGAAACAGGAAACCAACACCGCTGCCACCACGCTCGAGCAGGTCAACGCGATGCCG
>ERZ780162.1058-NODE-1058-length-19901-cov-4.754913_pt1 | contig 19901 bp, 15 predicted proteins | sample MGYA00511474_ERZ780162 | MGnify/ENA primary metagenome ERZ780162 (study PRJEB29588, sample SAMEA2143633) | human gut metagenome | biome: human gut; feature: human-associated habitat; material: faeces | place: Denmark | collected 2008/2010 ...
AGGCGCTCCGGCCGCGTCGTCGGGAGAAGCCCCCGTGGCAGTCGAATCCGCAGTAACAATAGCATCGACGGCAGAGGGAGAACCGCTTCCCCCATCGAGCCGACCATCGCTGGAAGCGCTAGCCTCAACGCTTGGACCTGCCAGGCTTACTGAATCTGCAAGACCCTGAGCAGGGACGAACGAAGTCACAAGCGCTGCAGAAAGCAGGATGCCCATCGCCCGACGAAGTACGGTGGTTTTCATATGTTCCCCCATCAACATAAAAAATGCAAAACTTTCATCATATTAACGCTTTCACGTTCGAATGCAAATAGGTTCGCTTACTAATTTAGATTGCGGCCAAATTGGGGGTACAAACGACGTTGAACGGCGCTGAAATGACAGCATGTTCGGGAACGGCCGCTTCTGGCAACCCTTCCCCGGGCACCACCCTTCGCAGCAATCGCCCATGCTCAGTATGCTCGTCGGCCGCTACCCTCCCTTAACGTCGTCAGAAGGATATGGCCGCCCTTACGACGGCAGTAGACAAATTCTGCCATCGAGTGGGATTTTTAGCACCTGACTTTCTCCATTGTTTACATTTTTACGCCCCTGTTTTCTCCATTTGAACTGCCTCCCACTTCTCGTGTCCAAGAAATGGGAGGCAGTTCAGTACTACTACGTGGGGGCATGCCCGAGGCAGCAGCCGCGTTTCTGGAGCGAGGGCTGCTGGAGGACGCAAGGTCCATTCAGAACCAGATCCTCAGTGACTACGAGCGCGACGTCTCCAAACACCTGTCGCGCACAGAGGCCGAATACGCCATCGCGGCGTGGAGGTCGATTCCGTCACATCTCGGCCGGGAGAACAAGAAGTTCGTCTTCGGCCACATCGCCCAGGGCGCCCGCGCGCGGAACTACCAATCCGGCATCACCTGGCTCGAACAGGCAGGCCTTGTCACGAAGGTTCGCAGGATCTCGAAGCCAGGCCTGCCGCTGTGCCCTTACGCGGACGACGCCGCCTTCAAGCTATTCCTGCTCGACGTCGGCCTGCTCGGGGCCATGGTGCATCTGGACAAGAGTACCGTCATTGGCGGCAGCGCAATCTTCGAGGAGTTCAAGGGCGCCCTCACCGAGCAGTACGTCTGCCAGCAGCTGGTGTCGGAGTGCGGGTTCACGCCGTACTACTGGTCCGCCGAGAACTCGTCGGGCGAGATAGACTTCCTCGCGCAAGGCGACAACCAGGTGTACGCCATCGAGGTGAAGGCCGAGGAGAACCTGCGCTCGAAGAGCCTACGGGCCTTCAAGCAGAAGCATCCCTGGGTGAGCGCCGTGCGCTTCAGCATGTCGGGATTTCGCGAGCAGGACTGGATGCGCAACGTCCCGCTGTACGCAATCCCCAGCAAAGCCCTCTGGAGCCCCGAAGGTGAACGGTAGTCGAAAAGGCCCTGGTCTCGGTCCTGCGCCCTGATTCATCGTCTGCCTCGTTTCGAGTTCGCCTAAGGCGGCAAAGACAATGCCAAAGGCTTAGAGAACGGTATTTCCCGAACCGCGATTCAGTCAAGTAGGGCGCAAATATCCCTCTTCTTTATCTTGCCCAGCATCGATATGCGCAACGATGCCGAGAACGAGCCCTGCGGCAAACGGAGCATTGCCGGAAAAGACCGCAGAACCATCTTCTTATGTCAAAAAGCATACAAAAGTGTTAGTCTTTTGACATGAAACATTTTGACGAGATATACGAGATAGCAGCCGACGGCTACGGCATCGTGACCGCCTCGCAGGCGCGGGAGGCAGGCGTGACCTCGGGCGAGATGCGAAGATGGTGCACCGACGGGAAGCTGGTCCGTCGCGGGCACGGGGTGTACAAGGTTGCGCGCTGGGTCCCGACGCCCCTCGACCCCTTCGCCGAGGCCGTGGCGCTCGTGGGCGACGGGAGCTTCCTATGGGGTGAGTCCGTGCTGTCCATGCACGGGCTCGCCCTCGTCGACCCGCGCTCGGTGTCCGTGGCGACGCCGAAGCGCGTACGGCGCAAGCTGCCCGACTGGGTAAAGACCGTGCCCGCGCCCAAAGGCGCGTCGACGACGTTCTACGAAGGCATACCCTCCCAGCGCGTCGCCGACGCCATCAAGGCGTGCGAGGGGTCCGTTATGGGCGAGCGCCTTGCGGAAGCGGCGAAACGCGCGCGCGCCGAGGGGCTCGTCACCTCCGGCGAATACGAGGACCTGATGAAGGAGCTGCAATGAAGGAGGCCAAGAGGCCAAACAGCAGGCGCAACCTCGACATTGCCATCGACAGGCTCTGCGCGAGCACGGGAGACGAGCCGGGTCGCGTCAAAAGGCTGCTTGCAACCGCGATCGTCGGGCAGATGCTGCCCGACGGGGCGGCGAAGGGCGGGAACGCCCTGAAAATCCGCTTCGGGAAAGACACCACGCGCTTCTCGCGAGACCTCGACACCGCCAGGGCGTCCTCTCTGGACGACTACATCGCGCGGTTGGAAGACGCGCTCGCCATAGGATGGTCCGGATTCACGGGGATCGTCGTTCCAAGGGAACCCGCCTCCCCGGAAGGCGTTCCGGCCGCGTACGTCATGCGCCCGTTCGAGATCAAGATCGCCTACAACGGCAAGTCGTGGATGACGCTCCCGCTCGAGGTCGGCCACAACGAGATCGGCGACGCCGACAACCCCGACATGGTCTCATCGCCCGAGGCCGCCGCCATGATGAGGGCGCTCGGCTTCCCCGAACCCGGCCCGGTCCCGTGCATGAGGCTCGAGCACCAGATCGCCCAGAAGCTCCACGCCGCGAGCAGCCCCGGCAGCGAGCGCGCCCACGACCTGATAGACCTGCAAATCGCGGTATCGGGTGGAACGGCCGACTATGCGGAGGTGAGGGCGGTGTGCGCCAGGCTTTTCGCGTACCGCCAGGAGCAGAAATGGCCCCCGATGATAACAAAAGGCAAACAAAGACTGGGATTCGCTGTACGCCGCCCAGTCAGACGGGCTCGACGTTCTGCCAACCGCCGACGACACCGTGGCATGGGCCAACGACCTGATCGAGCGAATCGATTCGTCTCGTTAGCGAAGCCGCGCCTGGTGCTGGAGCTTGCCAGACGCCTGAATCACCCCTTTTCAAGCCGCCCGCTACGAATCCCGGCGGAAACCTGGGAGTGATTGAAAGAGCGACCTGCGGTTTCGTGAATCAAGTGAGTCATTCCCGAAACCGCGAATCAAGGGCCTGATTCGCCCATTCTTGCTGCCCGCAGCTACGGCAGACGGTATTTCTGGTTCCGGCTTCTTTCCGTCCCAATCCTCTCCCGCCTCTTCTCGCCGACAAGCTTCTTCAGGCGATACGTGACGGTGCTCCTGGGGATGTTCAAACCAGCGGAAATCTCCCCTGCGCCGCACGGCTCGTTCGCAGAGACGAAGGAGACTATTTCGTCGTAGGCAGAGCCGATCGACGGCTGGTCCGTACGCCGATGGAACTCGAGTGAGAACATCGCGACCAAGTCCCTGACGACTGGCGCTTCCATCCGGTTTCGCCCCAGCTCGATCCCCATGAGCTTGAAGCCCGCCCCCCTGTTCTCCGCAACGAAGCCCCCTTCGTAGGGCGTGGACTCCAGGATGTCGGCGAGATATTGGTTCCTCGTCGAGGAGTAGCCAGCGGAAGCGACCGTGGCTGCGGTCACTGTGCCGTAAAGGCCGCCTGGGCTCAGGAACTCCAAGCGATTGTCGTACAGGTTCACCTGGACCTGGGTGCCGCGCGCGAGCTCGGAGTAGTCCCTGTGCATAAGCGCGTTGCAGACCGCCTCGCGCACGGCAGCGGGCGACGGCTGCGTCTTGTCTTCCAGCAGCCTGTCGATCTCGTAGGGGCTCAGTTTCCTATCGCCGTCGAACGAGCGAATGAAGGAGCCCTGGCACATGCCCTTGCTCTTGACGAAGCAGGGCTTGTCGCGAAGCGGAATCTCGTCGATGGTGACGACGACCACGTTGGCGCCATCGTATTTCAGGATATCGATGGAGGCGCGCGCAGGCGGGGTGAGCTTGTCCGAGCATGCCTGAGAGAGCGCGTCCGCGATCCGATGGGCTTTGAACCTTTCCGCAGGCTCGAAACCGTTTTTCTCCGACAGCCCCAGCACGATCGCGCCGCCCGATCCGTTCGCAAACGCGGAGATTGTCTCGGCGATACTCGAGGGCATCTTCCCGACGGATTCCCTCACCTCGACCGACTGGTTGTCGGTACACGACGATTTCAGCTGCCGAATCGCGGTTTTAAGCTCTTTTGCGTCCATATGGGAATCTCTCTTCTCGCAACTTGCTAACTTCTTTAGCGGGTTTAGCAAGTTGTTTGTCAAGTTGGCAAGTTGTTTAGCAAGTTTGTGCGAGTTCCATTTGCAAGGGGCGTCATTTTTCGAGGAGAGCGCCGCAAGAAATCGGGCCGGGCGGTCGACCAGGCGATCGAGGCCGCGCGTCAGGGGCAGACCGTGCAAGCGACGCGAATGGCGCTAGGGCCAAATCGTGTATTCGGGCGTTATGTCGATGTAGCCCTCGCCTGGGGCGTCATTGGTCGGAGTAATGGCATCGCCCACCCAGATACCATCAAGCACCTCTTCACCGTTCCGCTCTAAGCGGCAGGTGTCGCCCAGCAAGGCAGGCGTCACGTCCTCGAGGATGTCGACGCCATCGACGGTGCAGAGGTGGCGACCGTGAAACCTATCGAGGTATTCCTTGCGCGTTTCGTTGACGACATAGCGGTAGACAATAGCCTCCTGGTCGAGCGGCCCCGTGTAAGGATGCAGGTATTCGCCCTCGGGGTCATCTTCGGTTGGCAGATACCACTCGCATCCTTTGAAGCAGGCGAACAGGGAGCCAACGTCCTCCCCGTGGTCCTCGACATAGTCGCGGGGGTTCTCCGGGAAATACTCCGCCATCTGGACGAGCCCCTTGCCCTCGCAATCCGCCAAAATCGTGTAGTCGCTCACGTAGGCGACGAGATCTCCGTGCCAGCGGTCGGCGAGCAACGTGAGCGCAACGTCAGTTCGATCGTTGGGAAAACGGCAGTTCTCCAGCATCTTCACCCCATAGCGAAACGGTATGTTGCCAAGATGCTCCATCTTTGTCGCATTCACCCATGCATAGTACGCGCCCATTGATCGCTCCTCTCTTAGCGGCGGAAATCATGCATCCATCGCCGCAAAGCGCCTCTAATCTATCTTCCCTATCACCTCGAGCAGATCCTCGTACGTCGCCACGTTGTGGTAGCGCACGTCGCTGGTGCTCATCTCGTTGAAGAGCTTCTTGGCGCAGGCGATCTTGGCGTTCTCCACACCGGAGAGCTCCATCGTGTCCATGGTGCCCTTTGTCTCGGCGATGAAGAACACGTGGCGCACGCTACCCTCCTTGAAGGCGATGGCCCAGTCGGGGGCGTAGTTGCCCACCGGCGTGGGAATCTGGAAAGTTCGAGGCAGCTTCGCGTAGACCGCCACCTCGGCGGCGGCGTCCATGTCCTCGGCGAACCTGCGCTCGCCGTCGGAGTCGGGGAACACGAATCGCTGGATGTTCTTCTTGGCCTCGTACGCCTTGCTCGCGTTGTCGGGCATGCGCTCGGTGAAGATGGCCTCGTCGTAGGCGTCGTCGATCTCGTGATAGCTGATGTGCTCCACAACCATCGTCGCCTTCTCGGACACGATGAGCGCGGCGGCCTTCTTGATGAACTCCTCGGGGTTAACGCGGTAGAGCCCGAACACGTTGCCGTCGATGCCGGCGAGGATAGTCGCGGCGCTCCTGCGCGTGATAGCGGCGGCCTGCGCCACCTCGCCCACGAGATCGTACGTCACTCCCACGGACGCCGCGCCCGCGTCAACATCGCGGGTCTCGGTTTGCGTGCGACCGAACGATGAGCCGCCCTGCACCTCGTCGCGCGTTGCCCGTGACTTTTGCCCGCCGACCGTCAAGGTGTACTGCAGCCTGCTCACGCGAAGGTCGCCGTTGATGCGCTCTATCGACTTGCGCCTCAGCTCGTCGTCCGAGAAGCTCACCGTGTAGGCATGCTTGCGGTTGATGCGCGCCCACAGCTCCTTGAACTCGCGCTTTGCGAAGTTGTCGGTCAGCGTGTTCTCGGAGATTTTCTCCTGGGCGCGCCCGATCATGCCGTCGAGAGCATGCGCGTCATAGACGCTCCTCACCAGAGCCTCGACCGCCTTGGCGTGGGCGGTGTCGGCGATGCCTTCGGGCAGCTTCACGACGAAGTACTCCACGAAAGTGCCGTCCTCGACAGCCTTGCGGAACTCGGCGGTCGGCTTATCGTCGTCGTCGATGAGATTGCACTTGTAGAGGGCCCTGTATACTCGCTTCGACTCATCCTCGGTGAAGGAGACCGTCTCGCCATCGAGCACGACGTCGCGCCCGCTGAACAGGTTCATCTCCACCTTCTTCGGGCGCTCGCGCAGGCTCTTGCTTATGTCGGTCTGCAAGTCCTTCACGAACGTCTCGTAGCTCTCCGACGCGATCACGGTGAGCAAGTTCACGCGGTGCACCTCGTCGGGTCCCAGCAGCGCGGCGTCCTGGCGGTTGCCGTCCTGGTCGACGGCCAGGCGCATGCCGCGCCCGACCTCCTGGCGCTTGCTCGTCTCGGAGCCCGATTCCTTGAGCGTGCAGATCTGGAAGATGTTCGGATTGTCCCAGCCCTCGCGCAGCGCAGAGTGGCTGAAGATGAAGCGCACCGGCTCATCGAACGAAAGCAGGCGCTCCTTATCGCGCAGGATCAGGTCGTAGGCGCGCTTCGCGTCGTCGTCGTTGATGCCGATGCCGTCCTCGCGCTCCGCCTTCTTCTCGGCCTTCGATTCGACGGCGTTGCCCTTCTTGTCCACCGAGAAGTAGCCAGAGTGCACCGAGCGCGGCTCGAATCGCCCGAGGTACTGCGCGTAGGAGGGGTCGAGGATGTCATCCTGCGTCGGATGCCTCAGTCTGTCGGAGACGATGGCCTCGTACTCCTCCTCGAAGATCTTGCCGTAGCCCACGGTCTCGCCGTTGCCGGAGAGGTCACGGTACTTCGCCACCTGGTCGATGAAGAAAAGGCTCAGGCACTTGATGCCGCGGCGGAAAAGCGCCTCCTCCTTTTGCAGGTGGCTCAAGATCGTCTCGCGTATCTGTATGCGCTGCATGTCGTCGGCGGCGGAGTCGCCGTAGACCTCGCCGATGTAGATGCGCCCGTCGTCCCCGATGGAGCCGTCCAGGAAGCGCACGTAGCCCGCGCGTCCGTCCTGGGGCGGGACTACGCCGTCGTTGCCGCTCGCGATGGTGTAGCCGCGGTACGCTTCGAGCTTCGTCGAACCGCTGGCGTCGTAGATGCTGTCGCCCTCGCCGAAGCGTGCGGTCTTCTTGCGCACCTTGCCGCCAGATCCCATGCACTTGAACTCGATAACGGCCTCGGGTGCGCGGTTCTTGGACACCACGATGTCGCGCAGGTACAGGTAGCCGTCGGTTCCGCGCATGTTCTTGAGGGCGAAGCCCTTCACCTCGATGCGCTTGACGAGCTTCTGGTTGTAGGCGTCCAGGGCGTCCAGGGCATACACCAGGTCGTGCTTCTCCTTGTGCGTTGCCGAGTAGCTCAGCACGAACAGAGGGTTGAAGCGGGCGATGCCCTTCTGGGTCGCGCCTCCCTTCTTTCCCATCTTCTGGGGCTCGTCGCAGATGACGATGGGGCGGTTCGCAGCGATGACGTCGATGGGCCTGCGGCTGCCGAACTCGTCGCGCTCGTCGAAGATGATGCGCGCCGCCTTGTTCTTGGCGCCCTCCTTCATCGACGCGTTGAACGCCTGCATGTTGATGACCATGCAGTTTACGTCGCTCGACTGGGAGTACGCATCCAGCTCGGTCAAGTTGTCCGAGTCGTATATGAAGAACCTGATCTTCTTGTGGTATTGGGAGAAGAAGTGCTCCTGGGTGTTCTCCAGGCTCTTGGCCACGCCCTCGCGGATGGCGACCGATGGCACCACCACGATGAACTTGCACCAGCCGTACAGGCGGTTGAGCTCGAGCATCGTCTTGGTGTAGACGTAGGTCTTGCCGGTGCCCGTCTCCATCTCGACGTCCAGCTGGCAGGCCCCCATGCCGCAGAAGAGCTCCTCCGACTCGGGGATCTGGTTGCGTCGCTGCACCGCGCGCACGTTTGCCAGTATGTCGGCGCCCGAAAGCGCGACGGGCGCGTTGGCATAGCCCTCGGCGCCCTCGTCGCCGAAGTCGATCTCGCCCTGCGCGCGCTTGGGCTTGCGGCCCAGGTCGCGCAGGTAGACGGAGGCGCCCTGGTTGGGCTGCCCCTCGAAGACCGAGGCCACCGCGTCTGCGGCGTCGGTTTGATACCGTTGTACTTTGAACTTGAACTTCATGTCGACGCCTTAAATCACTTGGGGAACGGTGTCGGGGCTGTAGGTGCGGAAGAGCTCCTCGTAGTTGGCGTGTGTGGCGTCGTCGGCCATGGACGAGTCGCGGATGACGGCGTACCAGGGCTTGGCCTTCGCCATCTCCTCGATGGTGTCGGAGCCAACGTTCGCATCGAAGCAGGCCGCCAATTTATCGCCATCAACAAAGAACACCTTCCTGCCGGCGAGCATGCGCTCCTCGATCTTCGCGGAGTACGGGATGCCGAGCTTTGGCAGCACCTCGAAGAGCAAATCCAGGTCGGAGCGCCCCTCCTTCACGTTGTCAGCGAAGTCGAAGAGGCTCTCCTGGGCAGTCTCGCCAGGCGTGAGGTAGAAGTCCTTGAAGTTCGAGGAGTCGATGCGCAGCACGCGGAAGCCCAAATCGGGATAGGGTTTGGGCTCGGCACCGAGCTCGAGCTGCTCGTTTTCCTTATCGATGTCGGCAGCGATTCTGGCTCCCGCGCGGCGGATGCGTTCTTCACCGATTTCGCAAATGGTATTGAATCCCATCTGTTTAGCAACGGTTCCGTCTTCGCAGGGCTCATCAAGCTGAACCATTATGAATTTGCGTTTTGCTCCATCCTCGGCAGAAAGCCTTATAGCCGCCTCTGCTGTTCCTGCTGCGCCAGAGAAGACATCAAGAATGACTTCATCGTCTTCTGACGCATACAAGCCTACTATCCATTCAAGTAACTTAACTGGTTTGGGTGTTTCAAAAGGCTTTTTCCCGTGGAACAGGTTTTTCAAATCGGAAGTCCCATCGGCGTTGGTTCCGAAGCCATCGAGCCAAGTATTCCAGCCAAATTCATGCGATGATGAGCGTATTTTCTCAAAAGGAACCCATCTTTCGGTTTGCCCATCAACAGTGATTCCCGAGTCATAGGGGCATAAATCCCAATGCGCCGCTTCAGGATTGCTCAAAAGGGCTTTCATTCCCTCGTTATCTTTTCCCCATCTCCAATAACCTTCGGTACCATCATTTTTGTATGGAAACACGACTTCTCCGTTAGGCGCTTTTATACCAAACCACATATTTGGCCTGTCAGATCTATCCGAGGTGGCACCCCACTTTCGCAGCTCGCGGCCCTTTCTGTAGGGGCCATAACTGTCTTCAAGATTCAACTCCCCGTCCGAAATAGTCTGAAGTCGTAGACTAGGCGCATTCTTGCTGTAGAACATGATGTATTCATGGCCTGTCCTCAGTGCCGTTTTGTCTTTTCCGCCGCTCGGTTCTGACCTCCACGGCGCGCACGCCAATCGATTCGACGATCCAAAGACTTCATCCATCAGCTTTCCTAAATTAATGAGCTCGGCGTCATTGATGGACACTGCGATTAATCCATCGGCGGCCATAAGGTCTCGTAAGAGGAGGAGCCTCTGATAAAGCATAGAGCACCAACAGGAATGAAATCTGCCATTTGATTCTTTGTTTTCGACAAGCCTATTCCCCAAATTGTCAATTTCTCCGTCGCTCTCTGCATAGCTCTGAGCGCTTTGACGATAGCTGTCGGGGTATACAAATTTATCCGACCCCGTGTTATAAGGCGGGTCGATATAGATAAGCTTCACCTTGCCGGCGTAGGTCTCCTTCAGAATCTTCAGCGCGTCGAGGTTGTCGCCCTCGATGTAGAGGTTCTCCGTGGTGTCCCAATCTTTGGACTTGCCCGGCTCGGGAATCATCGTCTTGTAGATCGGGCGGCGTGCCTCGGCCTTGGCCTCGCGCTTGCCGGGCCAGGTGAACTGGTAGCGCTCGCGTTGCCTTTCGGCAACGTCGCCCAAAAGGTCGCGCAGGGCGTCAAAGTCGACGACGCGCTCAAGCTCTCCTTCGGCGTTTTTCGTCTCCGTCATTACTTGAGGGAATAGCTCGGCGATCTTTTCTATGTTCTCCGTGGCGCCATCGGCGGTTCCCAATTCGATCTTTTCCATCTAAACGCACCTCTTTCTAAAAGGGATAGTCATCGTAGGCCCATTCAGGTTCCGGGGCGGGCATCTCCAAGAGGACGGAATCGGCTTCACCTGGCATGGAATCCAGCCTCTTGGCAAGCTTGCAAATCCAATCGGGGACGCTTGCTTTACCTCCCTCGATCTCGTTCTTGTATTTGACGAACAGGCGAAGCCCCTTCGTTTTGGCACCAACGGGACCGATGCCGAGGTTGTCTTCCAGCAGAGTACTGAACCCCAAATACGAATCGTGAAGCTCGCCGTCGGGGTAATCGTCGTTGCAACCAAAGAGGGACAGAATCGCTTTGTTGGCACCAACCGTATGCTTCTCGTCTTCGGTGCCCTTGTTTTGCGAATCCCCATCGAATATCACAAAGCAGGGGATTCCGAATTCGCTGTAGAGGCGATAGAAGCGGTCGAGCTCATTCTTGCCGCCGCAACGCACTATCGAGATGCCTTTGCCATCGTAGTCGTATTCGATCTTGTCGAACGAGTAAGGCAAGATCAGCGACTCGCTCTCACCCTCAACGAGCACGACCTTCGAAGCGAAGAGGCCCTCTGCAGCTTTCTGCGAGTCGCCCGTGTTCTCGAACGCGTTACGATACTCGAGCATGAGACGTTCTTCGTCGGTCTGTATCCCGAGACGCATTTGCAGGTCATCCATAAAACGTTGTGGTCTCGCCGTTCTGACGTACGTCCCCCGCTCCGCGCTTTTCCGAACCAGAAATAGCTGGTCAAAATGCCCAAGGTCGACGAACTCGGTCGAGTGGGTGGTAAGGAATATCTGCGTGCCCGAGTCCGCGAGCTCTTCGATAACCCGATAAAACTTGCGCCTTGCCTGGGGGTGAAGGTAAAGCTCGGGCTCGTCGATGAACAGGGGCGTATGGTTCTTAAGCTTCAGCCTAGAGTAGGCGCGAAGTATGGCGATGGTGAGGCTCGCCTGAACGCCCATTCCCATGTCCGACGCACGCATCTGAACGCCGGTCTCGCGTTCTGTCACGAAGATCTGGAGCGTCTTGTAGAGATTCCACGGGTCGTAGGCATTCAGGTCGACAGTCAAATCGTTCGGCGAGCAATTGAGCTGATGGGCCGTCTCCTCTTGCATGATCCTGCTGAGTTCGCCCATGAGATTGGTTCCGTCCTCATCTTCGATAGAGAAGAGGATTTGATCGCGAATCTCTTCCATTCGCCGCTTGAAAGCGGCCGCCTTGCTGACTTCCTCCCCGTCGGGAGTAGGAATGGTTTCCTCATTGAGGCGCTCATTGAATTCCTTGAGCATCCTCCCCAATAAGCTCCACTGGCTAGACGCTGGGTTGTCGAGAATGCGCCTATCTGGGCCAATTGAGGCTGAGACATAGCGGCTGCGCGTCTCGTCGGTAATATATCCGCCGTTATAGTTCAGCCCATGCTTTTCATTCCCACGATAGTCGTGCCATGTCGAATCGAATGACAGACAATTGCCGTCGTCAAAACGTAGCTCTATACCCAGAGGCAGCTCTTCGTCGCCCTTATAGAAATCCCAACGCTCAAGGCGATTGGCGGTCGGAAAGGACGGACCGAGTAGGAACTCCATCGAGGCCAGGATGTTGCTCTTGCCAACGTTGTTGGCGCCGATGAACACGTTGATTCGCGGAGACAACTCGAGCTCAAGATGCTTGACGCTTCGGTAGTTGTTTACCGTCAGTTTGCTGATCTTCACTCTGCAGCTCACCTGCCATTCTCGATGTCGACAATCTGCCTCTTGAGTTCCTTCGCCTGTTCGAAAAGCGCGTTCTTCCGAGCAAATTGCCTTTCCTTGCGGCCACGGGCTTCCACCTTGGCAAGCTCCGCGTGAAGAGCCTCGAGCCTCGCGTCGGCCTCGAATCGCTCCTCGACGGTCTCGGATTCGTTGCCGGAATCGCCGTAGGCAATCTGCGAGGCCAGAGAGTCCCAGACCTCGTCCATGTCCGTCGCGTTCACGTCAAGCCTGAGGGCAGAGGCGTCTTGCCATGCGCCGACCACAAGGGACTTGAGCATGACCGCCATGCACGCCTCGGTGCCATAGGTGCACACAAACAGGAGCTTGTGCGGGTTCGCATTGGCCACGCAGGCGAGCACGTCCTCGGGCACGCGGTGAGCCTTCAGAGCAACCTCGAGCACCAGCACCTCATCGACACGCTCTCCTGATGCGATGCCCGTTGTGGCGGTCTTAACTGAGTTCGCAACGGTGAAGCGCTCCACGTCATCCACGAACGACTGGCGCAGGGCGGGGCCAACCTTAAGGTGACCGTAGAAAGCCTCCTTGGGGATACGCCTTCCCACCTCGGTCGTGCTCGGAAGCCCTAGCATCTGGGCCTCACCACCAAAAAGCACACGAGCTCGAAGTCATCGAGTCCCTCGATGTCGTTCTCCAGAAAGCCCGTCGTGCCGTCGGTGAAGAAGCTGTCGACGTCGGACTCCTGCTTGGAGTCCACGATCGACGCCACCGCGTCGCGCAAGAGCCCCGCCTCGCAGCGCATGTCGCGGCCGTTCTTGGTCTCGCGGTTGTAGGTGCGGCAAAGCGCCATGTCGGGCTCGGACTTGCCGCGGCACAAAAGGCGCATGTCGTCGAGCACCGCCTTGGGCTCCAGGTGCCCGCGGACCACGGACCCGTCTGACCCCATGCGAACCACGTAGAACGGGTGCAGATGGTTCGCCCCGTCGCGGTCGATCTTAGTGTTCACGTTCCTCAGCACAAAGATGACGCCAGGCTCATCACCCTCCACCACGGCGTTGATGCCGCTCGGAAGCCTGTCGATGTCTGGGTTGTCGCGGTAGTAGCCCACCAGGTCCATGCGGAACTCGTTGAGTCCCAGGTCGGTGATGGACACGCCGCCCGAAACGTCCTCCAGGTCAATGACCTCGTTATGCATCTGCTCGAGCTGCTGACGACGGTACTCAAGGTCTCCTGTCTCCTTGGCGTTGATGTAGTCATCGTCACCCGTGGAGGTCATCACGGTTATGCGCATGCGCTCCTCAACACGCGCCTTGAGCTTTATGTACTCGTCCAGCTCAACGTCCGGCCAGTAGTTCACGAGTTGGATGCAAGCGTTCTTGGAGCCGATGCGGTCCACGCGGCCAAAGCGCTGCACGATGCGCACGGGGTTCCAGTGGATGTCATAGTTCACAAGGTAGTCGCAGTCCTGGAGGTTCTGTCCCTCGGAGATGCAGTCGGTGGCGATCACGATGTCCACGTCGCAGCCCGCAAGCTGCGGCGCCACCACGTCGCGCTCCTTCGACGCGGGCGAGAAGCAGGCGAGCACCTCCTGCATGTGCGGGGGCACGGCCTTTATCGTGCAGGCGCAGCCGTCGCCCGTGACCTTGGCGCACTCGAGGTCGAGCTCGCGCTTCGCGAAGGCAGAGACGTTCTCGTAGAGGTAGTCCGCCGTGTCGGAGAACGCGGTGAACACGAGCACCTTGCGGTTGCCCGGGTTGATGGGGCCCTGCGACTTCTCGCGGATCTGCTCGCACAGCTCTATGAGCTTGGCGTCGTGGGCAGGGTCGATGTCGCGGACCATGGCAATGAGGACCTCAATGACGTCCACGTCCGCCTTGATATCGCGCTCCCAGCTCATCCAGTCCATATCCTCGATGAGGATCTTCGTGGCGCCGCCCACCTCGAAGCCGCTCTCGTCGTCGGGGTCGAAGTCGAACCCGCCCGGCAGGTCGCCGTCGGCCACACTGGCCCCAGTCGCTAGACCGCTGCGGTAGTCGTCTATGGTCTCGAGGACGGCGTTCATGGCGGCGAGCACGCGCTCGAGCGTCAGGCGGAACGAGCACACCGAGCTCTCCAGGCGCTTGAGCAGGTTCGTCGTCATGAGTCGGCGCACGCCCGTCTCGCGGCCGCCCAGCGTGAGGTTTCCGCCGCCGCCCATCTTCGCGTACTTCTCCATCTTGCTGGGGTGCAAGTACGAGCTCGGCATGTACACGGCGAGCAAGAGGGAGTCCAGCTCCTCGTATATCTCGCGGTAGTTGATCGCGTTCGCCAGCGTCGAGAGCTTGGGGCGCTTCGATATCGGCGGCAGGCGCTTCGGGAAGGGCCCGATGGCGCTCATGTCGTAGTAGCGCTGGATGTGCTTGCGGCTGCGCGCCACGGTCACCTGGTCGAGCACCTCGAAGAAGTCGTAGTCGAGCATGTCGGTGAGGGCGTGGGTCGTCCGCTGCTCGCCGGGCAGCTTCGACCAGCGGGCGTAGACGGTCTGCGCGTTGCGGAACACCGTCTCGATGTCGTTCTCAAGGCGCAGCTTCTCCGACCAGCCGGTGGGGTCGCCCCAGTATGCCAGGGCGAGTTGGTTGCGCAGGTCGCGGAAGCGGTTGTTCACGGGCGTGGCGGACAGCATCAGCACCTTGGTCTTCACGCCCTGCTTGATGACCTTCTCCATGAGCAGCTGGTAGCGGTTCATCCTGTCTTCCGACGCCGAGTCGCCGCCGTTTCGGAAGTTGTGGCTCTCGTCGATGACGACGAGCCCGTACGCGCCCCAGTTCAGGCGGTCGAGCGGCAGGCCCGTCTCCGACGTGCCGCGCGTGCGCGAGAGGTCGGTGTGGTAGAGCACGTCGTACTGCAGGCGGTCGCCCGCGATGGGGTTGTTCACGACGTTCGAGTTGTAGGTGATCCAGTTGTCGCGCAGCTTCTTGGGGCACAGCACGAGCACGTCCTTGTTGCGGCTCTCGTAGTACTTGATCACGGCGAGCGCGGTGAACGTCTTGCCCAGGCCCACGGAGTCTGCCAGGATGCAGCCGTTGTAGGTCTCGAGCTTGTTGATGATGGCGAGCGCCGCGTCCTTCTGGAAGTCGTAGAGCTTGTTCCAGATGAGGCTTTCGCGGAAGCCCAGCCCCTCGTTGGGGAGCACGTCCTCCGAGACATCGTCCAAGAACTCGCTGAATATGCGGTAGAGCGCCATGTAGTAGATGAGCTCGGGCGCGTTCTCCTGGTACATGGCCGTGATGCCGTCGATGACTGCGTCGGTGACGTCGTGGAGCTCACCGGAGTCCCAGGCGTCGTCGAACTGCTTGAGCAGGGCGCGCGATTGGGAGGCGTCCAGGCGCATGGTCACGTCGGGGACGTTCGCGGAGTTGTCGCAGCCGAGCTTGCGCGTGGTGAAGCCGTCGAAGGGCATGTAGGCCACGTTGTCGTCCGTCTTATCGATATCCATGAAGCCGCTCATGCGCCCCTCGCCCTCGAAGGAGCGGAAGCGCGCCTTACGGCGGATCCAGTCGGCGCACTCGGTCGCTACGGCCTTCTGCGTGAGCTCGTTGCGCAGCTTGATCTCGAAGTCGGTGCCGCAAAGGCCCTGCTCGCGGGAAAGGCGCGGGATGTAGAACTCGCGCTTCTCGCGCGCTGGGCGCTGCTTGGTGAACGCCTGCGACGTGAATACGAAGCGCAGCTCGTCGATGCCCTCGAGCTGCTCCTTGAGCTCCTGGTAGGCATACATGGAGAAAACCGAAGCGGCTATCGCCACGCGGTCACCAGCGGTTACGTTGGCGACGAGGTCGTCCTTGACGATCCTCGCCCTATTGTCGAAGAAGTCGGGCTGCATGAGTTTATGCCCCCTTCTTCGCGAGCTCTTCGATCATGCACGTGCGCACGAAGGCGGAGAAGCTCATACCCCGCAGGGCCGCCTCCTCCTTCGCCGCGTCGCGCAGGGTGTCGGGGATGCGCAGGGTCACGGAGACCTGGTCGCCGTCCACCAGGAAGCTCCTGATCTCGGTCTCGTCGGGATTGCCCTTGATGAGCTCCTTATAACTGCTAGGCACCTGCGCTCCCATCAACCAAAATGCAATACAAATGCGTTTCGAGTTATTACCGATTAATTATAGCGTTGCGACGCAATACAGCGAGAAGCGATGCGCTACAGCGTGACGCAATGCGGCGCAAGCGCGATATTAACTCGAAGGGTCCGCATGATACGGCACCAAGGAAAACGCCGAGCACATTCTCCGGGAGACAAATCATGAACTGGTTCGAGCTAATATCGGAAGAGGACGTAGAGCTCCTTATGAAGCACGTCGACAGATTCCACGATTGGTATGTCGCAGGATTCCCCTAAGATCCGCTCGACATGTCAGCCGAGGTCTTGTATGTGGCAACGCCCATGGGCTTGTTATAGTCCTGAATGATGTAATCGATGAACACCCTGTTCATGTCCTTACAGAGCACCAAGCCGATGGACGGGCTCTCGTGTTCACGGCGCTCATAGTCGTCTAGCACTCGCAAGTATCCGGACAGCTGGCCTAGGTAGGCAGTCTTGAACGGCCCTCGCTTGAGCTCAACGGCCACCAAACAGTTGAAATCGCGATTGAAAAACAGCAGATCAGCATATTGGCCCACGCCAAAGGCGTCGAGGTGGTACTAGTTGCCCACGAACGAGAAGCCCCTACCAAACGTCATGATGAACTGCTTGATGATCTGGACTATGCCCTGCTCGGTGCTCGCGGCGTCAAGAACTAGCGGCGCGTGCCGAAGAGGCCGCGGACAATCTGGTTGGCGGCGGTACGGCCGGCGGATCCCAAGATGCTCGTGGCGACGCGGGCCACGGCGTCTTTCTGTTTCTGGCGCTCTCGCTCGGCGGCCTTCGCCTGGCGCTCGGTCTCGTGCTCTGCCACCCTTGCCTGGCGTTCCGCTTCCCGTTCAGCCACCCTTGCCTGGCGCTCCGCTTCCTTTTCCGCGGCCTTTTGCTGACGCTCGACTTCCTTCTCGGCCGCCTTCTTCGCCTCTTCCTGCTGCTTGGCAAACTCCGCCTTCTGCGCCTCGAGCTCGGCCCGTTATGCCGCGAATCCGCAATCGACCGATTCCGATAGCCCGCGACCATCCCGCTCGTCTTCCTGATATATACTTTGCTCCAACGAAGAAAGGTTTTGCCTTGCTTACAATTCACTATGGAGACATGGACGGCGTTATCTACAATACGTCTGTCTTTTTCAACAACGTTTACTCGGCCGAGTGGCTCGAAGACCCTTTCGCCCAAAAGATCATCAAGGCAGTCGATCGCGGCGTTGTCTTGGGGCCCAATGCCATCGAAACGAAGGTCCTCGGCGTCATCCCGCCCGAAAAACTCTCAAGCGGCACAAAGACTTTGCTTCTCATGCATTTCATGCCCGAGAACATCTACAACGCCTCCAATTGCGGAGATAATTGCGCACGGTGGATTCTAGCCATCGGCAAGGCCCAAGATGTCACTGTCAATCTTTATCACCTCATGAACTTCGGTGAAAGGCGGTTCACCATCCATGTCGCCAACACCGACGAAGTTGTCCATTCGATGGACGAGCTTGTTCTCGTTGCAGCCAAATGCCTGAGGGAGTCCGCAAAATGAGAGGAGTCCACGATGTTGTAGTCCGCAACAACAAAGTGCAGATCAAGCTCACCGTTTCAAGGAACCTCACCATTCTTCAAGGCAAGAGCGCAACCGGGAAGACAACTCTTCTCGAGCTCATTGCCGCCTATGACGAGCTTGGAGCAAACAGCGGCGTGGTCATTAATTGCGATGTTCCCTGCAAAATACTCGCAGGTCGCAACTGGCTGCGTGATCTTTCGTTCATCGAGAACAGCATCGTGTTCATCGACGAGGACAGCAGCTTCATGAAATCGCACGAATTCGCGCACGCGGCACGCTGTAGCAGCAACTATTACGTGTTGGTCGCGCGCGAATCGCTTCCACAACTCCCCTACAGCGTCGACGAGATTTACGGCCTTAAGAACACCAACCGCTCAACAACGAAGTACCCCGTCTATTCACGAACCTATGCCTCCACATACCGCATTTACGGGAAAAGCGAGTTCGACGGCGCAAAGCCGCAAGTTGTCATCGTCGAAGACAGTAACTCTGGCTACGAATTCTTTGCCGTACTTTGCAAAAATAGCGGCATACCCTGCATAAGCGCAGGCGGGAAGTCGAACATCTACGATATTGCACTCAATAGGAAAGAGCGGGACATCCTTGTAATCGCCGACGGAGCAGCATTCGGACCCGAAATGGAGTTCCTTGTATCGCTTCAACGATTCAAGCGCATTAAGCTCTTCCTGCCCGAATCATTTGAGTGGCTTGTCCTGAAATCGGGCCTATTTCCCGACAAACGAACGCAGGAGATGCTTCGGAGTCCAGCCTCTTATATCGAAAGTGCCGACTTCTTCAGCTGGGAGCAATTCTTCACGCACGAGCTTATCGAGAAAACGCGCGGTACTTTTCTCACATACAGCAAATCGAGACTTAACGAATCATATCTTGCTGAGCATACGCGTGGAGCAATAGAGAAAGGCTTGCCGAATTTGGGAATTCTGCCGTGTGCAGAGCAGTAAGCGCGCCGCCCGCGGCTAGGGAAGCTGCGCCTTCCCTAGCCTTCTAGTGTGCTTCCGCCCAGGTGGGGGCACTCGAAACGTCGGCGATGAGGGGAACCTTGAGCTCGACGACGCCCTCCATCACCTCACGCACCATGGCCGAGAGCGCCTCAACCTCGCTTCGGGGCACGCTGAAGTCCAGCTCGTCGTGCACCTGGATGAGCAGCTTCGCGGCGAAGCCCTCTTCCCGCAACCTGCGCGACACCTCGATCATCGCGAGCTTGATAATATCGGCAGCCGACCCTTGCATGGGGTGGTTCATCGCCGTGCGCTCCCCAAACCCGCGCAGGTTCGCGTTGCCCGCATGGAGCTCGGGAATGTGGCGCTTACGGCCGAACATCGTCTCTGCGTACCCGCGCTCGCGCGCCTTCTCGACTGTGGCGTCCAGGTACGCGCGCACGCCGGGATAGGCCTCGAAGTAACGGTCAATCATGTCCTTTGCCTCGCCGAACGGTACGCCGAGGCTCTGCGAGAGCCCGAACGCCTGCTGCCCGTAGACGATGCCGAAGTTCACCGCCTTCGCGCGGGAGCGAAGCTCGGGCGTCACTTCCTCCACAGGGATGCCAAACACGCGGCTCGCCGTCGATGCGTGGAAATCGGCGCCGCTGTTGAAAGCCGCGACCAGGTGCTCGTCACCCGACAGGTGCGCGAGCAGGCGAAGCTCAATCTGCGAGTAGTCAGCCGAGAGAAACAGCGAGTCCTCGTCGAGCGGCACGAAGCACTCTCGAATGTGGCGGCCGAACTCGGTACGCACGGGGATGTTCTGCAAATTCGGGTCTGACGAGGACAAACGCCCCGTCGTCGTCACCGTCTCGTTGAACGAGGAATGGACGCGCCCGTCGGTTGCGCGCATGCGGGGCAGCGCATCGATATAGGTCGACTTGATCTTGGCGAGCTCGCGGTAGCGCAGGACGAGCGCGGGCAGCTCGTGAACCTCGGCGAGCTCCTTGAGCACCTTCGCATCGGTGGAATATCCGCGCTGCGTCTTCTTCTTCGGCGGCAGGCCCAAGACCTCGAACAGGATATGACCGAGCTGTTTGGGCGAGTCGACGTTGAACTCCTCGCCGGCTAACTCGATGATCCGCGCGCGCAAGGCATCGACGTCGCCCTGCGTGCGCTCGCCGATCTCGTCGAGGTGCGCGACGTCAATCGCGGCGCCCGTGCGCTCCATCGCGGTGAGCACAGGGACAAGCGGCAGGTCGATCTCGGCGTA
>ERZ780162.1061-NODE-1061-length-19869-cov-3.944887_pt1 | contig 19869 bp, 18 predicted proteins | sample MGYA00511474_ERZ780162 | MGnify/ENA primary metagenome ERZ780162 (study PRJEB29588, sample SAMEA2143633) | human gut metagenome | biome: human gut; feature: human-associated habitat; material: faeces | place: Denmark | collected 2008/2010 ...
CCCGTTGGAGCCGGCGGCTGCCGTATTCTGGTAACGCTGCTTCATGAGATGGTGAAGAGAGATGCGAAGAAGGGTCTTGCAACCCTTTGCATCGGCGGCGGTATGGGCTGCGCCACCATCGTAGAGAGAGACTAACAGCATATCGGGAAGCCGTAAAGCGCCGAAGCGGGCGCCTGCAGAAGCAGGAAGCGGTTCTGGCGCGGAGCGGTTTCTTTAAATCGGATGATTAGCCGGCGTTCTGCCCAGCTAATCATTCGTCACGCATACAGTCAAAAGTCTGATTTGAAAAGAGAGGATGAAAGACATGGATTACATTGTGTATGAACAGAAAGGCTCCTACGCGGTCATCACCATCAGCCGCGAAAAGGCTCTGAACGCGCTGAATTCCCAGGTTCTGGAGGAGCTGGACGCGACGCTTGATGCCGTTAATCTGGATGAGGTGAGATGCCTGATCCTGACCGGCGCAGGACAGAAGTCCTTCGTTGCGGGCGCTGACATCGGGGAGATGAGCACCCTGACCAAGGCGGAGGGAGAAGCTTTCGGAAAGAAAGGAAATGATATTTTCCGCAAAATCGAGACTTTCCCGATCCCGGTGATCGCTGCGGTGAACGGCTTTGCTCTCGGCGGCGGCTGCGAGATCTCCATGAGCTGCGATATCAGAATCTGCTCCGACAACGCGGTGTTCGGACAGCCTGAGGTTGGGCTTGGAATCACCCCCGGCTTTGGAGGAACCCAGAGGCTTGCCCGTCTGGTAGGCCCCGGAATGGCGAAGCAGATGATCTATACCGCCAGAAACATCAAGGCGGACGAGGCATACAGAATCGGCCTTGTAAATGCGGTTTATCCGCAGGAGGAGCTGATGGCTGCCGCCGAGAAGATGGCTGCCGGAATCGCGAAGAACGCTCCCATTGCCGTCCGCAACTGCAAGAAGGCCATTAATGAGGGCCTGGATGCAGAGATGGACGATGCCATCGTGATCGAGGAGAAGCTGTTCGGAGACTGCTTCGAGTCCTATGATCAGAAGGAAGGAATGGCCGCTTTCCTGGAGAAGAGAAAAGTGGAGAAGTTCCTGAATAAATAAGGTTTCCTGTTATTTCAACATATATATTTAGGAGGATACATTCATGAAAGTTGGTATTATCGGTGCAGGAACCATGGGTTCCGGTATTGCGCAGGCTTTTGCCCAGACCGAAGGCTATGAGGTTTTCCTGTGCGATATCAATGAAGAGTTCGCCGCAAACGGCAAGAACAAGATCGCAAAGAGCCTGGAGAAGAGAGTTGCCAAGGGAAAGATGGAGCAGGCAGCTGCTGACGCCATCCTGGCAAAGATCACGACCGGTGTGAAGACGATCTGCACGGACTGCGATCTGATCGTGGAAGCTGCTCTTGAGAACATGGAAATCAAGAAGCAGACCTTTAAGGAGCTGCAGGACATCTGCAAGAAGGACTGCATCTTCGCAACCAACACCTCTTCCCTTTCCATCACGGAAATCGGAGCAGGCCTGGACAGACCCGTAATCGGAATGCATTTCTTCAATCCCGCTCCTGTTATGAAGCTGGTTGAGGTAATTGCAGGACTGAACACCCCCGATGAAGTGGTTGAGAAGATCAAGGCGATCTCCACGGAAATCGGAAAGACCCCTGTTCAGGTGAACGAGGCTGCCGGATTTGTTGTAAACAGAATTCTGGTTCCCATGATCAACGAAGCAATCGGCATCTATGCGGACGGCGTGGCTTCCGTAGAGGATATCGATACCGCCATGAAGCTGGGCGCAAATCATCCCATGGGACCGCTGGCTCTGGGCGATCTGATCGGTCTGGATATCGTGCTTGCCATCATGGAGGTTCTGCAGGCTGAGACGGGAGATCCCAAGTACCGTCCTCATCCGCTGCTTCGTAAGATGGTTCGCGGAGGCAAGCTCGGCCAGAAGACCGGCAAGGGCTTCTACGACTACAGCAGGTAATACATCCCGCAGGCAGGCCGCGGGGAAGGGTGCGAAGGCCTTCTTCCCGCGACCTGCCGCTGTGTGAAATCCGACAGGGCTTTTATAAGGCCTGCAGGAATAAAGATAAAACGGAGGAGTAAATAATCATGGATTTTACGTTAAGCAAAGAGCATGAAATGGCGAGGACTCTTTTCAGAGATTTTGCCGAAAAGGAAGTAAAGCCTCTTGCTCAGGAGGTTGACGAGACGGAAACTTTCCCCAGAGGAACCGTTGAGAAGATGGCAAAGCTGGGCTTCCTCGGAATTCCGATCCCGAAGGAGTACGGCGGACAGGGCTGTGATCCTCTGACCTACGCTATGTGCGTCGAGGAGCTTTCCAAGGTATGCGGCACCACAGGCGTTATCGTATCTGCACACACCTCTCTGTGCTGCGATCCGATCCTGACCTACGGAACAGAAGAGCAGAAGCAGAAATACCTGGTTCCCCTTGCAAAGGGTGAGAAGCTGGGTGCTTTCGGTCTGACCGAGCCCGGTGCCGGAACCGACGCTCAGGGCGTACAGACCAAGGCTGTTCTGGACGGCGATGAGTGGGTATTAAACGGCTCCAAGATCTTCATCACCAACGGTAAGGAAGCGGATGTATACGTGATCTTCGCAATGACCGGTGTGACCGAGGATAAGAAGGGCAGAAAGAAGAAACTGATCTCCGCTTTCATCGTGGAGAAGGGAACGCCCGGCTTCACCTTCGGAACGAAGGAGAAGAAGATGGGTATTCGCGGATCCTCCACCTATGAGCTGATTTTCACCGACTGCAGAATCCCGAAGGAGAATCTGCTTGGCGCAGAAGGCAAGGGCTTCGGAATTGCCATGCACACTCTGGACGGCGGACGTATCGGAATCGCTTCCCAGGCCCTTGGACTGGCGGAAGGCGCTCTGGAGAACACCATCGCTTATGTGAAGGAGAGAAAGCAGTTCGGCCGTTCCATCGCTGCATTCCAGAACACCCAGTTCCAGATCGCTGACATGGCTACCAAGGTTGAGGCCGCTCAGCTCCTGGTTTATAAGGCTGCCATGGCAAAGGCTACCCAGAAGGTATATTCCGTAGAAGCTGCAAAGGCGAAGCTGTACGCTGCAGAGGTTGCAATGGAAGTTACCACCAAGGCGGTTCAGCTGCACGGCGGCTACGGCTACACGAGAGAGTACGACGTGGAGCGTATGATGCGTGACGCGAAGATCACCGAGATCTATGAAGGAACCAGCGAAGTTCAGAGAATGGTTATCTCCGGCGCACTGCTGAAATAATCGATTGCGTTTAGCTGTTTGTGTGAGAATAGACAAAGAAACAAGGAGAGAAAGTACAATGAAAATTGTTGTTTGTATTAAGCAGGTCCCTGATACTAAGGGCGGCGTGAAATTCAAACCCGACGGAACGCTTGACAGGGCTGCCATGCTGACGATCATGAATCCGGACGACAAGGCCGGTCTGGAAGCGGCTCTGAGACTGAAGGATCAGTACGGCGCAGAGGTTACTGTTATCACCATGGGACTTCCCAAGGCAGAAGAAGTCCTGCGTGAGGCTCTGGCAATGGGCGCTGACAACGGCATCCTGGTAACCGACAGAGTGCTGGGCGGTGCAGATACCTGGGCAACCTCCCAGACCATCGCAGGCGCGATCCGCAACCTGGAGTATGATCTGATCATCACCGGACGTCAGGCAATCGACGGCGATACCGCACAGGTTGGTCCTCAGATTTCCGAGCATCTGGGAATCCCGGTTATTTCCTATGCACAGGACATCAAGATTGACGGGGACAGCGTGATCGTAGAGCGTCAGTTTGACGACAGATATCATGTTCTCAAGGCGAAAATGCCCTGCCTGATCACTGCTCTGGGCGAGCTGAACGAGCCCAGATACATGACTCCCGGCGGAATCTTCGATGCGTTCAAGAAAGAGATCACCGTCTGGGGAAGAGCAGACCTGAAGGATGTGGACGATTCCAACCTGGGCCTGAAGGGATCCCCGACCCAGATCGCGAAGGCATCTGACAAGGTGAGAAAGGGCGCCGGTGAGAAGTTCACCTTCGATACCCCGGATGAGGCAGCTTCTTTCATTACCGAAAAACTGCAGGAAAAGCACATCATTTAAATTTTAGGAAAAGTGTGGTGAATAAGGATGAATTTAGAAGAATATAAGGGAGTATTTGTCTTTGCGCAGCAGGTGGATAACGTGGTGAGCGGTATCGCTTACGAGCTGATCGGCAAAGGAAAAGAACTTGCAAAGGATCTTGGAACCGAGGTAACCGCTGTTCTGATCGGTTCCGATGTGAAGGGCCTTGCGGATGATCTTGCCGCTTATGGCGCTGACAGAGTGATCGTTGTTGACGATCCTGAACTGAAGGAGTACAGAACGGAGCCTTACGCACATGCTCTGGCATCCGTAATTGAGAAGTATAAACCTGAAATCATGCTGGTAGGTGCAACTGCCATCGGCCGCGATCTTGGTCCCCGCGTATCCGCGAGAATCCATACCGGTCTGACCGCAGACTGCACGCAGCTTGAGATCGGCGATTTCCCGCTGAATCCCGTTCCCGGACAGGAGCAGAAGCACAATCAGCTGCTGATGACCCGTCCTGCATTCGGCGGCAATACCATCGCTACCATCGCCTGCCCGAACTTCCGCCCTCAGATGGCTACGGTTCGTCCCGGCGTTATGCAGAAACTGCCTAAAGTGGAAGGCGCAAAGGCAGTTGTGGAGGAATTCAATCCCGGATTCACTCCCGACAACAAGTATGTTGAGATTCTTGACATCGTGAAGTCCGTAGTGGACACCGTAGATATCATGGACGCAAAGATCCTGGTATCCGGCGGCCGCGGTGTTGGAAGCCCGGAGAACTTCAAGCTTCTGGATGATCTGGCAGAAGCCATCGGCGGTACCGTGAGCTGCTCCCGTGCCGTTGTTGATGCAGGCTGGAAGCCGAAGGATCTGCAGGTTGGACAGACCGGTAAGACCGTTCGCCCGAATGTGTACTTCGCCATCGGTATTTCCGGCGCCATCCAGCATCTTGCAGGAATGGAGGAATCCGATCTGATTATCGCCATCAACAAGGACGAGATCGCTCCCATTTTCGATGTGGCTGACTATGGAATCGTGGGCGACCTGAATAAGATCGTTCCGCTCCTGACCCAGCAGATCAAGGCGGTTAAGGCGCAGAATAAGTAAAAAGAAACAGCATGTCAGAGGGACGCTGCCGGAAAGCGGGGAATTGCCGCAAGGGCGGCGTCCTTTTTTCACGGAAGAAAGGAGTGAACGATGAGCGATTTTTGTTTAAGCTGCTGTTCTACAGCAGATCTGACGGCAGAGCATTTTCAGGAGAGAGGAATTTCCTATATCTGCTTCCATTATGAGCTGGACGGAAAGGAATATCCGGATGACTGCGGAAAATCCATGGATTTTGAGACCTTTTACCGTGCCATGGATAACGGAGCGGATACTAAAACCTCTCAGGTGAATACGGGAGAATTTGAAGCCTATTTTGAACCCTTCCTGAAGGAAGGAAAGGACATCGTGCACGTCTGCCTTTCCTCCGGCATTTCGGGTGTGATCAATTCGGCGAATGTGGCGAAGACCGAACTGGAAGAAAAATATCCCGGCAGGAAAATATATGTGGTGGATTCCCTCGGCGCTTCCTCCGGCTATGGACTTCTGATGGACCGTCTGGCTGACCTGCGGGATGAGGGAATGAGCGCACAGCAGGTTTATGAATGGGCGATGGAGCACCGTCTGAACGTGCATCACTGGTTTTTCTCCACGGATCTGAAGTTCTACATCAAGGGCGGAAGAATCTCCAAAACAGCCGGTTTTGTGGGCGGCATGCTGGGAATCTGCCCGCTTCTAAACATGGACGATCAGGGAAGGCTGATTCCCAGATCCAAGATCAGAAGCAAGCGCAAGGTGATCCAGGCGATTGTCGATAAAATGGAAGAGAATGCCGAGGACGGCCTGAATTATTCCGGAAAATGCTACATTTCACAGTCCGCCTGCATGGAAGATGCCAGAGAGGTGGCACGTCTGGTGGAGGAGCGCTTCCCGAAGCTGAACGGCAGGGTGGAAATCAACTATGTGGGTACCACCATCGGAAGCCACACCGGTCCGGGGACGGTTGCCCTGTTTTTCTGGGGAAAGAAGAGAGAGGCTTAAGAACGGACTGGGAGGTAAGTATGGCTAAGAATAAGGAAATCAAGACCAACGCCATGCGCATTCTGGACCGCATGAAAATTCCCTATTCGCATTATACTTATGAGTGTGAGGAATTCATAGACGGCGTGCAGGTGGCGGATATGCTGGGGCTGCCCCATGAGAAGGTCTACAAAACGCTGGTGGCGCAGGGAGCTTCCAGAGAATATTTTGTTTTTGTCATCCCCATAGAGGCGGAGCTGGATCTGAAGAAGGCTGCCCGGGCCGTGGGAGAAAAATCCGTTTCCATGATCCATGTAAAAGAGATCAATTCCGTGACAGGCTATATCCGCGGCGGCTGCACCGCAGTCGGCATGAAAAAGCAGTACCGGACCGTGATCGATGAAAGCGCTGAAGCACTTTCTTCCATGATTGTCAGCGGCGGACGGATCGGTTCCCAGATCGAACTGGCCCCTCAGGATCTGGCAAAGGCCTGCGGCGCACAGTTCGGGGACATTCTCGCATAAGGGAAAGCAGGGAGAAGCCATGGAAAAAATCTACGGAACAAAAATAGAAGGCCGGAAAGCAGCCGGCAGGGCAGCATCCTACAGGTCAGCCAACAGAACAGCATCCAGAAGGGCAGCATCCCACAGGGCAGCATCCCACAGGGCTGCGGCGGACAGGCGTCTGGCGAAAAAGCTGGATTCCCTGTGTCTGGCTGCGTCTGTTGTGATTATTGCGGTTACGGCGCTGCTGGAGCTTCGGGACCGCAGAATTTCAGGGGAACGCCCCCTGCGCTGATGAGAAACAGATGAGGAAACAGCTTTGGAAAAAGAAAAGACGATTATGGATTATGATACGGTCAGCCTGGACGATGAGAACGACGCAGTGGTGATCATCGATCAGACCCTTCTGCCCGGCAGAACAGAGCTGATCCGTTTAAAAACAGCAGAGGAAATCTGGAATGCCATTTATCTGCTGAAGGTGCGCGGCGCGCCGGCTATCGGAGTGACGGCAGCATTTGGCATTTATCTCCTTGCAAAAGCCTGCAGAGAGGAAAATTATGACAGATTTCTTGCAGAATTCAGAAAAAATAAGGAATATTTGGACTCTTCACGTCCCACGGCCGTAAACCTTTCCTGGGCGCTGAACCGGATGGAGCGGGTGGTGACGGAAAACGCGGACTGTCCGGTGCCGCAGATCGTCTCCCTTCTGAAAAGGGAAGCCGAGGAGATTCGGGATGAGGATATCCGTGTGTGCAGAAAGATCGGAGAATATGGCCTGACGCTTGTGAAAAAGGGGGATGGGATTCTCACCCACTGCAATGCGGGCCAGCTCGCCACCGTCCGCTACGGTACTGCCACCGCGCCCATCTATCTGGGACAGGAGCGTGGATACGGCTTTCATGTATACGCGGACGAGACCCGGCCCCTGCTTCAGGGAGCGAGGCTGACCGCATTTGAGCTGCTCTCCTCCGGCGTGGATGTGACGCTGATCTGCGACAATATGGCGTCCACCGTGATGAAGAACGGCTGGGTGGACGCTGTATTCGTGGGCTGTGACCGGGTGGCGGCAAATGGGGATACCGCAAACAAGATCGGCACCTCAGGCGTGGCCATTCTGGCGGCGCATTACGGAATTCCCTTCTATGTGTGCGCGCCGACCTCAACCATCGATCTTTCTACGCCGACGGGAGACAAGATCCGCATCGAGGAGAGAAAGCCGGAAGAGGTGAGCGAGATGTGGTACCGGGAGCGGATGGCCCCGGAGGGCATAAAGATTTTTAATCCGGCCTTTGATGTGACCGATCACAGCCTGATTACCGGCATCGTGACCGAATACGGCGTCCTGCGCGCGCCTTTTGAAGAGGCGTTCCGGAAGCTGCCGGGAAAGCGGGATTGACTTTTTTCAAAAAATGGAATATAGTGAGGTTCGTCTAAGAGGGGCCGCAGCAGAAAAATCAGTCCCCCAAAGAGGTGCCTTGCAGAATGAAACAACAGACAATCGCGGTAACAAAAGCGGCGGAACGGAATTACAGGATGGACAACCTGAAATGCCTGCTGATCTTTGCAGTGGTTTTCGGGCATATGCTGGAGCTGTTCATGGGAAAGAACGACAGCTTCAAGGTCATTTACCTGGTTATCTATTCCTTTCATATGCCGCTTTTTGCTTTTATTTCGGGAGTGTTCGCCCGGTACAGTCCGGAGAAAATCAGAAATCATCTGATCTATCCCTATGTGGTGTTCCAGGTCCTGTACCTCCTGTTTGCAAATCTGGTGCTGGAGAAGGAGGCGGAGGTGCAGTTTACCACGCCTTACTGGCTTCTGTGGTATCTGTTTGCCAGCATCGCCTGGAACCTTCTGCTCCCGCTGGTTCAGGGAAACGGCTTTACCTGGCGGAAAAAGGCTGTGGTGCTCACAGCCGCATTTTTGGCAGGAATCCTGATCGGCTTTGACAACAAGGCGGGATATTATCTGTCCTTCTCCAGAATTGTGGAGTTTTTCCCCTACTTCCTGCTGGGAGCCTATTATCGGGAGTGGGCGGACCGGAGGAAAACAGCAAAGCGGTTCCCGGCCGATTCCCGGAGTTTGGCGGACGACGCATCTTTCATGCGGACCGGACAGCCGGCCATGCGGTCTGCCGGACAGCCGGAAGCAGAAAGAGAGGCGGGCTCTGCCGGAGCTTCCCTGAAAAAGAGAATTCAAAAAGCTGCAGCGCGTCCGGCCGCCATGCTCTGTCTCGGCGCTCTGCTGTGCGTTCTGATCTATGTGATTACGGAAAATGTGGATGAGATCAAGTATGCCTGGCTGTATGGCTCGGTATCCTATGAGACGGGAAATTACAGCTGGCGTTTCCGGCTTCTCAGCATCGGCGCAGCCCTGCTCTGGCTGGTCTTTTTCCTGGTGAGTATTCCCGGACGGAAAATTCCTTTCCTGTCCCATATCGGCGCCAATACCATGTCAATCTATCTGCTCCATGGCTTTTTAATCAAGCTGATGAGCAAAACCCGCCTGTTCAACGAGATTGAACATGATCTGTTCAGCGGACTTCTGATCAGCGCCTGCCTGGTCGTATTTTTATCCTGGAGGCCTCTTGTGCGTCTGCTGTCGCCGCTTATGAGGTGGGAGGGGAGTTTCCTTCCGGCCATAAGGACTCCGCACAGAAACGCAGGGGAACGAAACGGCTGGAGAATACAGGGAGGCTTCAGGAGCGGGGAAAGACGGCGCGGCGGAAACGGAAGCGCCGGCCTGAGACGGAAGATGAGTATGAGAAGATAAAAGCAGAAGAGAACAGAAAAAGGAACAGCGAGGTGTCGTATCCAGCGCTGTTCCTTTTGTTTTCATATTGCTGAATTTCCAGCCTATGGCCGGAAGGCTTTTAGTATTCCTTCGCCGCCTCTTCACCCTTCATGACGCGCAGGCCGCCCTGGGCAAGAGCGAGAAGCTCGTCTTCACCGGGATAGAGAACGAAGTCCGCAATCCAGCCGACCCGTCTCTTCAGATCGTTGCAGATCACATCAGAGTAGGCGATACCGCCGGTCAGGATGATTTTATCAACCTTTCCTTCCAGAACTGTTGCCATGGCGCCGATGTCCTTTGCCATCTGATACAGGAAAGCGTCCAGAACGTCCTGATATTCCTTCTTACCTTCCGCAGCGCCCTTCAGCACGACTCTGGCATCATTGGTGCCCACATAGGCATTGAAGCCGCCGTTTCCAACCAGCTTTTTGTAGATTTCCTTTTCCGTATATTTTCCGGAAAAGCACATTTTCACCAGATCACCTGCAGGAACCGTTCCTGCGCGCTCCGGGGAGAAGGCACCTTCGCCGTCAAGAATGTTGTTGACGTCAACGATGCGTCCGTCTCTGTGCGCACCTACAGAGCAGCCGCCGCCCATGTGTACCACGATCAGACGGAGCTGTTCATAGGGGATGCCGGATTCTTTGGCATATCTTCTCGCTACAGCCTTCTGGTTGAGCGCGTGGAAAATACTTCTTCTGGGAAGCTCAGGGCAGCCGGAGTATCTGGCAACGGGCTCCAGCTCGTCCACCACAACGGGATCCACGATAAAGGAAGGAACGCCGATGGAATCTCCGATCTCTCTGGCAAGGATGCCGCCCAGATTGGAAGCGTGCTGTCCCTGATAGCCGATGGTGAGATCGTGAAGCAGCTCGTCGCTCACCTTATAGGTGCCGCCCGGGATGGGCTTCAGCAGGCCGCCGCGGCCCACGATGAAATCCAGAGAATGAATATCAAAATTTTTCTCCTTCAGAAGATCCATGATGATATCCTTACGGAAGTCCTTCTGATCAATGATGGAAGCGTATTTGGCAATCTCCTCCGTGGGATGGCGCAGAGTCTCTTCGAACAAAAGAGTCTCATCCTCGAATACGCCGATCTTGGTGGAGGTGGAGCCGGGATTGATGATTAAGCTTTTAAAAGACATGTTACCTCTCCTTCCGCCGTCCGAAGGACGGCATAAGATCATGGAAGAATGGCGTCAGCCATTCTTCGGCAGGAACCTGTGGTTCCTGCGCCTCTCCTTCCGCCGTCCGAAGGACGGCATAAGATCATGTTTTTCTATTATTCTTTGTTCAGGTTTTCCGCAACCACAGCGGCAAGGGCGATGGAATTCACCTTGGTCTCAAAGGTGTCGGAGCGGCTGGTTAGAATGGCGGGAACCTTGGTTCCGGTCAGAATGCAGCCGTTCTTTACGCCGGGCACCATGTGAACGATGGCCTTGTAGACCAGATTGCCGGCATGGATATCAGGGAACAGCAGAATGTCGGCGTCGCCCTGGATCTTGCGGTTCGTCGCGCCCTTATGCTTTGCAGCCTCCGGATCGATGGCCAGATCCAGAGAAAGAGGTCCGTCCACGATGCATCCGGTGATTTTGCCTTCTTCATTCATTTTGGTCAGTTCCGCAGCCTCTACGGTGACGGGCATCTTGGGATTGACCACCTCCACGGCGGCAAGAGGAGCCACCTTCGGATTGGGAATGCCGCAGGCATGGGCTACCTTTACGGTGTTTTCGATGATATGTACCTTGTCCTCCAGAGAGGGATAGGTCATGAAGGCCACGTCCGTGAAGAACAGAAGCTGTTCGATGCCGGGAATATCAAATACGCATACATGGGAAAGCGGATGGCCGGTCCGAAGGCCAACCTCCTTGTCGAGAATGCTCTTTAAGAAGGTCTTGGTTTCCAGAAGGCCCTTCATATACATGTCCACTTTTCCGTCATGAGCAAGCTTTACGGCGGTCAGAGCGGCCGTCCATTCATCCGGCTCATGAATAATCTCAAAATCGGAAATATCAATACCGTCTTTGGCGGCAACCGCCCTGATCTTTTCTTCATCGCCTACGAGAACGGCATTGGCGATACCGCGGTCTTTGGCAGCCCTTACGGCTTCCAGAACAGCGCTGTCCTGTGCGACAGCAACGGAAACGGTCTTCTGTCCGCATTCCTTTACCTTGGAAATCAGTCCGTCAAAACTTGTACTCATTTGTCTGCACCTCATTCATCATAATTTATGGATGGTTATCAGGGAACCGGGAAAGTGCCTCCGGAGAACGGAAGCTGACAGGATTTTCTGAAAAAATTTCCCGATAAACCCATTGTTAAAAGTGTAACACTTTTACTGGTAAAGGTCAAGGTGGAGCAGTCCTTCGCTTGTTTCTGCCACTGTGTGACCGGCAACACCGAATTATGTGCGGACCATTGACCGGGAAATGACATGAAAGTATAATAAAATACAGCAGAAGAATGCCGAAAAGAGATAAAAGCTACAGGAGGTTATGGATTGAAGCTGAATTTTGACAGCCCGGTGCTGGATTATATCAATACATTTCTGAGTTTTGTGGTTCTGAACATTTTGTTTCTGATATGCTGCATCCCGGTTGTGACCATTGGACCCGCTCTTTGCGCAGTTTACCGGGTGACAATCCGGGAAGTGAAAAGGGAGTATGGATATATGGTACGAACCTATCTGAAGGCCTTCAGGGAATACTTTCTGTCTGCCCTGCTTCTTTTCGTTTTTTTCCTCATGCTGGGTCTAATCCTATTATTCGCGGCGGCGTTCTGGTATTCGATGGGCGGCAGTACGGGATGGGCGGCTGTGACGTTCCTGGCCGTCGTCGGACTGGCAATATACGGCTCCGTTTCCTATGCATTTCCGCTTCTTGCCAGATATGGGTTATCGCTGCGTCAGACATTGAAAAATTCCTTTGCCATGGCGATGGGGCATCCGGGATATACGTTATTACTCATGGGGATTGACATCGCGTTTTTTATTTTCCTGTATTTCACCGACGCGGGGAAGGTTTTCATGGGAATTGTAGGCTTTTCCTTTATGGCAGTGTGTAAATCGCTTGTTCTGGTAAAGGTTTTTGAAAAATATGAGACGGACGAAGAGAAAATATAAGATCAAATGGCAGATGATTGCCGTCTATGTGGCCGTTGCGGTGATTCCGGTACTGATCATCGGGACATTGGCTGTCTTTATGCTGCGGGGGCAGATGACAAGAAGCTTTGAGATTCAGCTGGATGCGGAGAGCTCCAGGGTGAGATCCATTCTGTTCGATATCACTTCATCGGTTTACAGCTTCTGCGAGCCCGTCGTGTCTGTCCAGGCGTATCGGAATGTTCTTGCCGCAGAACATATGGGGGATAATGAAAGAACAGTCTACCACTCTCTTACGCGGGCCATATCGTCCCTGAGAGAAAGCACTGCCGCCATTTCATCCATTGGCATATATACGGACAATCCGGAGCTTCCTTCAAATGCATATATTTTCTCCACAGCTGATTTTGACGCTTATGAATGGTACCGGAAAACAGGACCGGACGTATGGGAGAAATGGGTTTATACCACTGTTCAGGTGAACAGGCTTCAACAGGATGAAGAGCTGACGCTGGTAAGAAGGATTAACATCGGTTCCGTTAAGTACAGGGCGTATCTTGTCATTACCATCAGCGCAAACCATCTGAGAAACCGGACGCTGACTACCGACAGCTTTATCATGGTATCCATGGATGATTTCAACTGTATTTTTTCCTCACTTTATAAGGCGGAAGAAGAAAGTATGCCCCTTTCAGAAAATGTAGAGGAAAACTACTATAATTATATCGGCCCATATGAGATCGACGGGAGGAAGACGCTTACAAAAACATCCTCCTTTAATTCCTTCATGACAGGGGACCGCTTTTATATTCTTGTCAGCGATACGGATGCTTATGAGCAGATCGATCATTTAACGATGATGCTGGTGTTGATTGTGACGTTTGCTTTTGCCAGCCTGAGCAGTATCATATTTCTGTTCTCCAATTCTTTTTCTCAGAGGGTTGAGATGCTGCGGACCGCAATGCATCGGGCAAGTCTGGGAGATTATGATATTGCGGACGAATTCCGCGGAACGGACGAGCTTGCGGAAACCTTTGAAGATCTGAAGACCATGGTGACGGAGGTGAGAGAGAAGGAAGCCAGGTATTATGAGGCACGTCTGGAGGAACAGCGTTTTCTGAGAATGCAGAGAGAAATGGAGTTTAAAATGCTTTCCAGCCAGATTAATCCTCATTTCCTTTACAACACTCTGGAGCTGATCCGCATGCAGGCTCTGAGCCGGAACGACAGGGAAGTAGCTCAATCTATTCTGCTTCTTGCCAGAAGCATGCACTATGTCCTGGAAAATACAGGACTGAAGGATGCCGCGCTGGAGGATGAGCTGGAATATGTCGCCATTTATCTGCAAATTCAGAAGCAGCGCTTCGGAGACAGAGTGAACTGGGATTTTTATCTGGATGAAAGCATAGACAGAAAGCATTATCCGATTTTACCTCTTTTAATCCAGCCTGTGGTGGAGAACGCCATTATTCATGGTCTGGAGAATATGCAGGGGGGCGGCCATATCAGCATCATTCTGGAAAAGGATAATAAGGAGCTGAGCATAACGGTCAGGGATAACGGAGCGGGAATTGCTCCTGAGCATCTTGCAAAGCTCCGCGAAAGCCTGGAAAAAGACAGTAACGATGACGGCTCCAGTATCGGCCTTTTTAACATCAACCAGCGCATTAAGGCGCGTTACGGAAATGAATATGGGGTGCAGATCAAGAGCGTACTATTTAACGGAACGTCAGTGACGCTCATACTGCCGGCGGAGCCGGAAAACAGGGAGGAATACGGTGGACAGACAGATCAGTGTTCTGATTGTGGACGATGAAATGTATGTGAGAGAGGGACTGCGCCATATTCTTGACTGGGAAAGCCTTGGCTTTACCATTTGTGATGAGGCAGGAAATGGGCAGGAGGCTGTGGAAAAAATCAGACTGTATCAGCCCGGGATCGTGCTTATGGATATCAGGATCCCAGGAATGAGCGGCATAGAAGTAATACGTACCGCGAGGGAGGATGGATTTCAGGGAGAATTCATCGTTCTCAGCGGCTACTCGGATTTCAGATACGCCCAGGCCTCCATACAGTACGGCGTGCGGGATTATCTGGTGAAACCGGTGGAGGAAGAAAAGCTGACGCAGGCCGTCCTGGCAGCGGCGGAAAAAATTAGCCGGATGAACGATCGTGAAATGTCCCTGGTTCAGTATCGGAAAAAGGCCAAATCCATGGTATTGCATGATGTTCTTACCGGAAAGGAATTCGATCCTTATATCAATTACCGGGAACTGAAGCTGGACGCTTCCCTTTATCAGGTGATCATTTATGAAAGCGGTATTCCGCAGCTTCAATTCATCCATTTCGCGGATATCCTGCTGCCCGGAGAACAGCAGGATCTTTATGTGGAACAGATGAGAATACAGGACAGGGAAGTGATTCTTTTAAAAAACCGTTATCCAATGGAACGGTTTCAGCGCTGGATTTCCCATTACAGCAAAGGATATCAGAAAAATTCCTTCATGGATTCCGCTTTTTTTGTATATGGCGAGGCTGTATCCGACATAAGGGAAATCCATCGTTCCTATGAGCAATGCCTGACGCTGATCGAACGGCGGTTTTTCTGTGATGAGAAACAGAGGGCTTTATCCTGGCTAGAGCTTCCCAAAAAGAAAGGCATCGGGCAGATCGGCGAAGAGGAAAGCCGGCTCTACAGCGAGAGACTGGCGGGATATTTACAGACGCATAGCAGAAATAAAATTGACCGGCTTCTCGAAGAGCTGAAATTGTACCTGACAGAGAACGATTTTTCAATACTCGCCATCCGGCACTTTCTGATCGGTATATTCCTGGAGGTAAAGCACCGGATTCTGAAGAGCTACGGAAGCGGCGCGGAGATTCCGTTCCCCAAAAATGCGGCGGTGATCGAAACCATTGAAAGCATGCGCTTCCTGTATGAGATTCTCGGATATTTTCGGGAGCAGTCGGAGATGATAATGGAGCATGTGGGAAATGAGACGGCAGACAGTATATTTGATGAAATCCTCTACTATGTGCAGAGTAATTACGCAATTCCACTGAAGCTGGAGGAAATCGGTCCCATGTTCGGTTACAGCAGCTCCTACCTGGGAAAGCTTTTCATCCAGAAATGCGGGTGCAGCTTTAAAGCCTATCTTGATAAGCTTCGGATCGACCGCTCGAAGGAGCTTCTTGTAAAGACGGATATGAAAATCTATGAAATCGCGGCCATGGTAGGTTATAAGTATGTTGACGTTTTTCATCAGAAATTCAAAAAGCAGGAATCGTTGAGCCCGGCAGATTACCGTAAGCAGGAAAGAGAAAAAAACCGTTAATTCCGGACTTTTTTACAGTAAAAATTAGAACTTTTGATGGGAAATATATAAAAAGCCTCTGAAAACAGTATGTTTTCAGAGGTTTTTTGGGTATTTCCCCTTCCCGGATTTGTATAAAATAAAATCGGAGGTGAGAGCAATGCTGAAGAAAATGAGGAAAAAGAACCGGAAAGGGAAAAAGATGACGCTTATGATTCTCCCTTTCCTTGTTTTGTGTTTCCTGTTCTCCTATTTTCCATTACACGGCTGGATTTATGCTTTTTATGATTACAGAGCGCCCTTGCGACTTTCACAGTGCGAATTCGTGGGGCTGCGCTGGTTTAAAATGCTTTTCGCCAATCCCACTCAGGTAAGACAGATGTGGGTTGTGCTTCGCAACACATTTGCCATGAGTTTTCTGGGAATTGCCACTTCATTCCTGCCGGTGCTGTTCGCGATTTTTCTGAATGAAATGAAGTGCAAATGGTTTAGAAATCTTGTGCAGACCATTACCACCATCCCCAACTTCATCAGCTGGACACTGGTGTACGCGGTTGCCTTTGCGTTATTTTCCACGGGAGGAATGGTGAATACCTTTCTGCAGCAGCTGGGAATTATCGATCAGGCTGTCAAATTTCTGGACAGCGGCGATCACGTCTGGCTTTCCATGATTCTGTGGAGCCTGTGGAAAAGCCTGGGATGGAATTCCATCATGTATCTGGCCGCAATTGCGGGGATTGATCAGGAGCTGTATGAAGCGGCAAGGGTGGACGGAGCCAACCGTTTTCAGCTCATGAGGAACATCACCATTCCATGTCTGATGCCCACATATTTCGTAATGCTGATGCTGTCTGTTGCCAACTTCCTTTCCAACGGCATGGATCAGTATTATGTATTTCAGAACGCGTTCAACAAAACCAGTATTCAGGTGCTGGACCTGTACGTATATAACATCGGTATGACCGGAAACAGCATGTCGCTGGCGACGGCGGTAGGCATACTGAAGAGCCTGGTCAGTATCGTGCTTCTGGTTTCTGTCAACATGTTCTCCAGGAAGGTACGGGGAGAGACGATTATTTAGAGTGGAGGCGCTTATGAAAAAAATAACCGTAGGAGAAAAGAAGAAAAAAGCGAAAAAGGGCGATGCTGTATTTTCCATATGCAATTATACCATTTTCGGCGTACTCACCTTTCTGTGCGCATACCCTTTTTATTATTTGATTATAAACTCCATTAGCGCCAATGACCTCAGCGCAAACGGTCTGATCAATTTCCTGCCGAAGGGGATTCATTTTCAGAATTATATTGAAGTATTCCGGCTCAGCGGCCTTATGGATGCTGTGGTCGTTTCTGTTGCGAGAACCGTGATCGGGACTGTATGTACGGTGCTGGCTTCTGCCTTCCTGGGTTTTATGTTCACTCAGAGGAAAATGTGGCACCGCAGCTTCTTCTACCGGTTCATTGTAGTTACAATGTATTTCAGCGCCGGGCTGATTCCCATGTTTATGACCATGAAGACGCTGCATCTGACCAATTCCTTCTGGGTTTATATTATCCCTGTGATTGTTCAGCCCTTTTACATTATTATGGTAAAGACATATGTGGAATCTATTCCGTCTTCCCTGCAGGAAGCGGCTGAGGTGGACGGTGCTGGGATTCTGACGGTTTTCGTCCGTATTATCCTTCCAACCAGTACGCCTATTCTGGCAACCATCTCTATCTGGGCGGCTGTAGGGCAGTGGAATTCCTTTCAGGATACGCTGATATATGTCACGGATCAAAGCCTCTATTCTCTGCAATACCTGTTATATATATATATCAACCAGGCGAATTCCCTTGCCTCCATTGTGAGGTCTTCATCGGGAAACGCCATGGCGGCAGTCGCCAATCTGGCTACCCGGCAGACTCCCACTTCGATCCGGATGACTATTTCCGTGGTTGTGGTTCTGCCAATTATATTCATTTATCCATTGTTCCAGAAGCATTTTGTAAAAGGAATCATGATCGGGGCGGTAAAGGGCTGATACCTCTGACGGTATGGGCGGTATTGGAAAGATAATCATCCTGAGCGGAGGTTTCCGGAAGCAAAGAAGTAATTGCAGGATGTTTATCATGATAAAAAGACAAGGAGGAATTATATGCGAAAGAAAAACATTTCCAGACTTGCAGCCAGTGTGACGGCACTGGTGCTTGGGCTCTCCGCAGTGACAGGCTGCGGAAGTGGGGGAGGAGCTTCGGATTCTGTTTCAAGCCAGACGGAGTCGGCGCAGGAAACAGCTTCAGCATCAGACAAAGTAGTGGATTCCGGTTCAGCCGATGCGGAAGGGGCGGAAAAATATCCGGAATTTCTGACCATCGACGTATTCGGTGGGCAGTCCAACTATCAGGGGCTGCAGTCCGGGTGGTTCGCGAAGCTTGTCAGAGACAAATTTAACATGGAGCTGAATATCATTGCTCCGAATGTGGCGGGAGGCGGGGATACCCTGTTCCAGACCCGTTCTGCCAACGGAAATCTGGGGGATATCATCCTCACCAATCTGGACAGGAACCGGCTTAAGGACCTGGTACAGGCGGAGCTGGTGCTGGATATGACGGATTATATTGACGATACGCAGTATTTGAAAAATTATCTGCCAATGATAGAAACAGTCAGCTCCCTTGCCGAACAGGACGGTCTGTGGGCGGTACCCAGCTCAATATCGGAAGTCTCTGCCACAGAACCGGGCGAGATTTCGGAGCCGACGAATGCAGCCAGCCTGAGATGGGATCTGTATAAGGAAGTGGGTTATCCGAAAATCAGTACATTGGAGGATCTGCTTCCCGTGCTGCAGCAGATGCAGGAGGCTGCGGGGACGAGTGATTCCGGACAGCCGGTATATGCTTTTTCACTGTTCAGTGACTGGGATGGGGATATTATGCAAAACGCGGGATCCTTTTCCGCATTGTATGGATATGATCCTCAGGGCTATGCTCTGTTCAATATCGTAACCGGCGAAACGCAGAGTATGATAGCGGATGATTCTTATTATGTGAGAGGACTGAAATTCCTCTTTGACGCTAATCAGCTTGGCCTGGTCGACCCGGAATCCACCACGCAGAATTTTGATACTGTATCCTCAAAGTTTGCGGATGGCGCGGTGATCTATTCCATGTGGCCATGGCTTGGAACGGGATATTACAACAGCCAGAGCAACATGGAAGCGGGAAAGGGCTTTCAGTCCGCTGTGATTGAGGATGCCAGTTATCTGTGCTGGGGCAGCTCCCCTGCCGGAAGCACCAGCTATGGCCTGATGATCGGAAGCAATACGGCGGACCCGCAGCGGATGGTCGACTTTGTTGACTGGCTGTATTCTCCGGAAGGCGTAGCAGCCGGCGGAAGCGATACCAACAATGTGTGCGGACCGGAAGGCCTGACTTGGGAACTGGTGGACGGCGAACCTCAGTTTACTGAGCTGGGCATGCAGGTTCTGATCGAAATGGATTCCAATGCGCTGGTTCCTGACGAGTGGGGAGGTGGAACTTACAGCGACGGTATTTCTGCCCTGAACTACAGTGCTCTTGGGGCAAAGGATGTAAATCCTGAAAACGGTGTTCCTTATAATTTCACCATGTGGGATGCCTATCAGGATATCACTTCCACCGCATTGACGAATGACTGGAGAGAGCACTATGGAACGGAGGATTCTCCCATCGATTACCTTGACGGCATTGGAAAAATCTGTGTGGTTCCCGGTTCTTCCTGGGCTACACCGGAATATTCCACGGAAATTAACGCTGTGAAAGAACAATGTAAGCAGACCATCGTGGATTATTCCTGGCGGATGGTTTTCGCCGGAAGCGAAGAGGAATTTTACTCCTTACTGGCGGAGATGCAGGAAATCGCCTACGGACTGGGATACAATGATGTTCTTGCGATAGATGAAGCAAACGCCGCAGCCAGATATGAGTTGTTCACAGAAGTAAGAGGCGAATAAACACTGAAAAAAGAAGGGGCTGTGAAAAAAGCATAGCCCAAAACAAAGAAGGACCAAGGGC
>ERZ780162.1064-NODE-1064-length-19854-cov-3.220466_pt1 | contig 19854 bp, 12 predicted proteins | sample MGYA00511474_ERZ780162 | MGnify/ENA primary metagenome ERZ780162 (study PRJEB29588, sample SAMEA2143633) | human gut metagenome | biome: human gut; feature: human-associated habitat; material: faeces | place: Denmark | collected 2008/2010 ...
TATACCATAAAGCTGCTTGATGAAGAGAAAGGATGGAAGGAGAAAGGGATCCCTCCGTGGAAGAAGGCTTCTATCTTATACAGGTACAGAGACTGGATCCAGAAAGAAGCGCAGATACAGGCCGTAGGAGAGAAAGGCTCGGAAGTACTCCTGGAGGAAACAGAGCAGTTTACCTTTGATGGGGAGATGGATTCCTTTGATTATCGGACCTATCTTTCTTATCTGAAGAATCCGGAAATTTTCATCTTCCGATATGGACGGAAGGCATGCAAAAGGATCAAGAAACAGTATCAGATCCAGCAGATTCTTAAGGAAGCCGTGGAGCAGGAACGGAAGCAGTATCTGCTTAAGAGACGGGACCGGATCGCTTTGATCACACGTCTCCGTGAATCGCTGAAAGGGATTGACCACGAAGTTACTGTGATCGCAGAAGATGAAGACGGGATTTATGATGCGTTCCATATGGAACCGGAAATACTTCGGAACTGTCTCGGCATTTACCCTATTTCTGCAATATCCGGACAGGAGAGAAGGTCACTGCTTAAAAAGTATCGAAGCGACAAGGTATGGGATATCACACAGATTCGAAGACTGGGCGTTCGGGACCGGTGGATCTACAAGGCAGAAAGCACAGGAATATCCAATGCCGCATAGGAAGGAAGAATAGGATGATAAGAAGGAAGATCAGGCAGTGCCTTGCATTTTGGAAAACGAAATGGAAACGTGAAAAAGACGGGCCGGGAGCCTATCGCCTCTTTCTGCTGGATCTGGATGAAACCTATGGGCAGGAGGACGCAGACTCCTATGGGGTAGAACCGGTTCTTTATCTGCTCTGCGACCCTGCAGGAAAAGCCGAGCAGATTGCCATACATGCGGTCCATACGTTTCATGACAAGGAAAATGATGTGCCAATCGGTGATTTATTTGAATCTGGGCTGAAAGAGAACCGGATCCCTTTTGAGCAGATCTATACATTTCAGATCCCGTTTGGAGAGCGGAGTGGAAAGTATTTAGAAGACCACATCTCACAAGTATATTTATAGGAGGACACACAGGATGAAAAAAAGACATATGCTGAACCTTCAGCAGAAACTGATCAAGATTTCGAAGAAACTGCCGAAGCTGATCAAGAAGCATTATTCCGACGAAGTGGATTATGATTTTGTAAAGATTGATGACATTTATGAGATCATCAATCCGGCGTTTGCAAAGTACCATATCTGCATTCAGGAGATGGAAGAGAAGGATTCCAAAACAGAATTTAAAGACGGAAGATGGCTTTATACATCGGAACTTTATTTCTGCCTGGTCAATGCAGACCAGCCGGCAGAGCGGGAACCGGTACATATCCATCTGGTAGGCGACCATAAGGATTCCCCTGCAAAAGCACAGGGAGCTGCGTGGACTTATGGCCTGAAACATTTCCTGCTGTATAAATTCCAGATTAAGCAGGTATCCGAAGACCCGGATATGAGAGGTAAGCCTGCAGGCGGCACAGCGAAACGCTCAGAAGTACCCAAGGGTTCAAGAGAGGTTCGGAATGCCCAGGATCGAAGACAGGAAGAAGCTTCCCCAAAAGCGCCTCAAAAAACGCCCTCAGATGTTGTAGGAAAGAGCCCCTTATATGGACGGCTGGCCTCTGATCTGAAGAATGGAAAACGGGAAGAGGCCGTTTTACCGAGTCACAGGGGAAGTGCTGCAAGGGGGATGGTCACCACAGAACCGGATCCGGCGAAGATCTTTGGAAGTGGGGGCCCTAATGTGGCAGCACCGGTGAAAAGCGAAGCAGCAGGCCCGGCGAAGAATGAAGCAGCGGCCCCAGTCACGGCAGGAGACTTGGAAAAGGAAGAAAAGGATATGGGAATCTGCAAGAAAGCAGAAGCAAACGCTGGTGGGGAAGAGGTATACACTTCCCGCCCTATGACCGGAAATGGTCAGGTGATCCCAATGTCTTCAACTGCAAAGGTCGTTCAGGGGAAGTTTGGAAGCAGGGAAGAAACAGCTCCCACGGATGGGGAAGCAGCAGATCGCCATTTTGACGACTCTGTGAATCTGGAGCAGGAAGAAGCGGTACAGGAAACAGTAAAACATCCGGAATCCCAGAATAGGGAAAGCGGAAGTAAGGAAGCGGAATCCGTACTGGCTAAACCGGAAGAAAAAGCAGGGAAAGCGGCTGAAACCAAGCGGCAGGAAGAAGTGACCTCAGATCCGGTAGAGGAAGCAGAAGCATTGCCGGCAGAGGAAAGCCAGGAGTTGTCAGAGGAACCACATCTGGAATCCGAAGAGGAAAAAGAAGGGCAGCAGATAACGGTAAAAAGCTGTGAAGACGAAGAGGAACACAGTCCTGCAGAAACAGTTTCGGATGCAGGAGAGGAAGAACCGGATAAAGCTGCAGAGCAGGCGCCTGCCGGACACCGGGAAGAAGGGAAACCTGCGGAACAGAGCACAGTCCCTTCTCACAGAAGAGAGAGAAGAAGCCGGAAAAACAAGAAAAACGGCGGAGATGAGGCAGAGCAGATGAGCCTTCTGGATTTTGCACAGTCAAGGACTGGAGCCTCAAAAGAGACGAATCCGGATTCCTCAGCCGGTGATCCGGAAGGGAAAAAAGCAGCCGAGACTGCTTCGGAAACATCAATAAAGGATGAAAATACAGCAAAAATGTCCAGACCGGAAGAAAAAGTGACAGGGGATATGGAAACAATCCCTGAAAGCATAGAGGAAACCGAGAAAGATGGAGCTTCGGAAGAGAAGGATGGATTTGTAGAAGCAGAGGAAATCCCTTTTGAGGAAGCAGATGAGGAAGACTTCTTTAAGGAACTGGAGATGGAGATCCGGGATGAGGAAGAAAAGCCCCTGACCATGGAGGAAGCACTGCAGACCATCTGCCCTTATGCGCTTTTTGAAGGGAAAACTTTTGCGGAAATGCTGGAAGTGGAAGCCGGGCGCAAACAGCTTGCCTGGTTTGCTACAGAGTATATGGGTTCTGATTTCCGGGTACGTGATGCAGCCAAGCTGATCATGGAGGATCTGGAGCAGAAAGCAGCATGATCTTACGGGAGAAAGGAGAAGGGAGATACTCCCTTCTTCCTTCCCGTTACGTGGATCTCTCCTTAGGAAGGAACGTGGCAGAAAATGAAAAAAACAAAACAGAAGGAATCCTATACAGCGCCTTTTACGATCCTGGATGTTGCCGCTTACCTGGGAATTGAAAAACTGGAAGACTGCCAGAGAGGATACCGGGTGAAAGATCCGAAAAACGAAGCGAATGTGGTCTGCCCCTTTTGCGGGGACGCCAGAGGAAAGGCAAGTATCTGTGTCTGCCGTGACGGGGAAGTAAAAAATGTCTTTCACTGTTATGACTGCGGCAGCGGCTATAATATGGTGACCCTCTATGCGGAACTGAAACATATGAAGGGAAAGGATCGCTATAAAAGGGCCTACCGGGAGCTTTACCGGAAAAAACAGCGGCAGGGAAATGGAAAGATGCGATCCCGCAGGGCGATGCAGCAGGAATCTCGGAAAGTGAAGAAAAGAGCCAGCAGTCAGAAAAAGAAGATGGCAAAACCGCTGGATAAAGAGCAGGTGGATGAGACTTACCGGGCGATGTTAAAGTATCTTACCCTGGAGGATGTGCATAAAAAAGATCTGGTACGCCGGGGTGTCAGTGAGGAGATCATTAACCGGATGGTTAAAAAAGGCTACCGGAGCATTTCAGTAGAAGAAAGCCTGACGATTGCAAGAAGACTGCTCAAAGAAGGCTGTAAATTAGAAGGGGTGCCAGGATTCTTTAAAAACTGGAAGGGAGAATGGGACATTAATTTCCATGAGGGAAACCGGGGCTATCTCTGCCCTGTGTACGATATCGACGGTTACTTACGTGGATTTCAGATCCGGCTGGATCATCCGAAAAAGAAGAATAAATATGTCTGGCTGTCAAGCAGCGGTATGGAGAAAGGGACTTCCATCACCAGTCTGGTTGGCGTATCCGGCGAGCCAAAAGGAGAACGGATCTGTCTGACCGAGGGAATCTTAAAAGCGGAGATCGCTTCCCAGCTTCTGGGCGTATGTTTTCTGGGAAATCCCGGGATCGGCAACTGGAGAGATCTTTTGGAAGTGCTAAAAGCTGCAAAAGAGCGGGGCGTAAGACATGTGGAGGAAATGTATGATATGGACAAGATGCTTCGTCTCACCTGCCAGGAGGATTATGATGAAAACTGCAGCGAATGTGAGTATCAAGAGGAGCATGGAAATCCGGATTTTGAGTGCCCGAAGAAACGCCTAAAGCGGGATACCATCCGAAAAGGCTGTAATGCAGCTTACCGGGTCTGCCGGGAACTGGGACTTACCTGCGAGCGAAAACTCTGGGATGTAGGAGATGACGGCCTTTGGGATGAACATGAGAAAGGAATTGATGACTGGGAGACCAGGGAGTTAAGGAAGAAAGATAAGCGTGTATAAGCGGATCCGGGATCCGCAGAAAAGATATTTTTAGGTTATGCAAAAGGGGAACTTAATTTTTTAAGTTCCCTTTTTGCATGGCTTAAAAGCCATGAGAAGGGAGGTATTTTCATGATCCGTGACAGACCGGATGCATAAAGCGGCAGGGGAAAAGTTTTGAAAAGAAGGCGGCCTTAGAAAGAAGAGATCCCCTGCCCGGCAAGGCCGCCTGTTTTACAGGGATGAATGAAGATTTGGAACGAAAGGAGAGACGTATACTTGAAGAAAAAGTGGAAAACAAGGCTGACCGCAGGACTTCTGGCAGTAATGCTTGGGTGTTCCGCCCTTTTTAGTGTGCAGACGGATCCTGTATTTGCTGCGTCTGCAAAACAGGAAGAGACCCAGAAGGTGGAGGCAGAGGATCTGACCATAGAAAAAGGGGAAGCCTTTGACATTGCCAGTGATTTTACCGGGATCCATACAGAAGAAGGGGACAAAGTTTCCTATGTTGCCTCGGCAGATGAGGATGGAAAAGCCTTTGACGCAGACCGGCCTGGAACCTATGACTGTATTTACCGGGTAGAAAAAGTCACAGGGGAGACCTATGAAGTGGTCCGGACGATCACGGTTGCCAGTGAAAAAGAGAGCACGACTCCTTCGTCCCAGCAGAAGGAAAAGGATGCTTCATCCGAAGAGGAGGATCCTGACCCTGCCGGGGCGGAGATTGAGCTTGAAGGTGTGACGGAAGAGGATGCCCTATATCTTTCCGTTGTGCCATCCGCCCTTGCATTGACAAGGGAAAGCGCAAACCTGGTACAGGGGGAGCGGATCTGGTATCCCAGTGACCTGGGGCATTACAGCACCTGCTATTTCTATGTCAATGACCGGCTGGCATACTGTATTGAATCCAACTTAAATTCCCCGCCGTCTGCAGACTATGTGGCGGAGATCTATGAAAGCAATTTGAATCTGCAGAAAGTCCTGTACTATGGATATGGCGGGCCGGGAGACCTGACTGGAGATTATTTAAGCGGCTATGATGACCAGATGAAATATATCATGACCCATCTGGCCGCCAGCGTGGCATACGCAGGAGAAGAGGTCGGATTCCACGGATGCTATGAAAGCGGGATCCAGAAATACGGGATCCGGGAATATATCCAGTTCCTTTACAGCCAGGAAGCGCCTCCAAGCGCAGCAATCAGCCTTTCCTCAACCCAGGAAAAGGCATACCTAGAGGGTGATGTGCAGCGAACTGCCAATATCACCTTAAACGGGGATCATAGAAATTATATCACCTTGGACCTTCCTGCCGGCGTGACCTATCATGATACAAACGGCGGGGAGCAGAGCGGAGGAACCGTAACGATCTACGGTGGCACCACCTTCTACTTTACCGCTGCAAAAACGGTACACGGGACATGGGACTCCGGAAACTTAAGCGGACAGATCGGCGCCCAGTGGAAGACCCTGGTGGTTTCCGCAGGGGGCGGCTATCAGGACGTGGGCTATGGGGAATTTTATGAGGAACCGAGCGCTTCTGTCAGCTTTTCCATCCAGTGGCTGGATTTCTCCTGGGTGGAAGTGATCAAGCAGGATGCACAAAGCGGCGTCCGCTTAGCGGGAGCTGTCTTCGGGATCTACCGGGATGAAGCCTGCACAGATCTTATCACTGAGATGCCGGCGACCGATGAAAACGGCGCATCAAAGGCAGAACTGAATATGGGAGAAGGGACCGTTTACTTAAAAGAGATCTCGGTTCCGGAAGGCTATAAGCAGAATCCGACCGTTTATCCGGTGGAATTAAAAGTTGCGGCCAACCAGACGGTAACCGTGACCAATGAGGAACAGAAAGGAAAGATCGTGATCCGCAAACAGGGCGAGCGGCTGTCCGGGGTATCCGGAGAAGAGGGAAATCTTTCCTTTACCTATGAAAATGCAGCATTTGCAGACGCCCAGTATAAGATCTATGCGGCAGAGGACATCTACAGCCAGGATAAACAGACCCTGATCCATCATGCCGGGGACCTGGTTTCGGAACTGACTACGGGAGCAGATGGCAGCTGTGAGAGTGACATGCTCTATCTGGGCAGTTACCGGATCGTGGAAACAAAAGCGCCCCACTCCCTGACCATCGGGGAGTCCGAGGAAGCGCGGACGAAAAACGTGATCCTTTCCTATGCCGGTGAAACGGTGGAAGTGGTACAGGAAGAAGCTGCTTATACCAATGCACGCCCGAAGGTGGAAGTTCAGGTCGTAAAGAAATCGGAAAATGAGGATGTGACCTTACAAGGCGCTGTGTTTGGGCTGTATGCGGCAGAGGACATCACGACTGCTGATGGTTCTGTACTGGTAAAAGCGGGCACGCTGATTCAGAGCGTGGAATCGGATGGGGATGGCAACGCTGTGTTTACCGCAGATATCCCCGTTGACTTCCATTATGCAGTAGAAGAGATCCAGGCACCGGAATTTTACTATATGAGCAGCGACCGGTATGAATTTTACTATCAGTATCAGGATGATACGACCTACACGTATCAGTTTGCCCACACCTTTTCCAATAAAGAGGTACGGGGCGAGATCCATATCGAAAAGATTGACAAGGATACCCAGTCTTCCAAATCTCAGGGAGACGGGGACTTAGACGGGGCTGTTTACGGCCTGTATGCGGCAGAGGCGATCCAGCACCCAAATGGCAAGAGCGGTACTCTTTATGAAAAAGATGAACTGGTGACCCAGGGCGTGATCGAAGACGGCAAACTGGATTTTACGGACCTGTATCTGGGAAGCTATTATGTCCAGGAGATCTCTGCGCCCCCTTCCAATGCCTATCTGCTTGATGAAACGAAATATCCGGTAGAGCTTTCCTATGAGGGCCAGGAAGTGGAGATCGTACACCGGGATGTAACGGTAGTGGAGACGATCAAGAAACAGGCGTTCCAGCTCATTAAGATCTCCGAAGATGGGGATCAGACGGAAACGGACCTGTTAGCAGGGGCCGGCTTTAAAGTATACCTGATCAGCGCCTTAAAAGGCGTACAGGACGGAACCATCCAGCCTTCCAACGGTTCGGAATATGCAGCCGAGGATTTTATCGGCTATGATTTCAGCAAGGACGAGTGCGCTTCCTACTATGAGAACGGGGAAAAGATCGTTGTAGAAGAGATGTTCAGCGACCAGAACGGCTATGTACTGTCCCCGGAACTTCCCTATGGGAAATATGTGGTCGTGGAATCTACCGTGCCGGAGAATATGAACGGGATCAATCCTTTCCTGGTAACCATTGATGAGGACAGCCGTGAGCCTCAGCCCTGGCGTGTCTTTGATGACCGTCCTTTTGAATTCTATTTTAAGATCATCAAAAAAGACGCCCAGACCGGACTGCCGGTGCTGAAAAACAGTGCGGCATATAAGATCTACGATGTAGAAAAGGAAGCATACGTTTCCATGAAGGTTCGCTATCCGGAAGTGGCTACCATTGATACGTTTGAGACCAATGAGGAAGGGTATCTGGTAACGCCGGAGGAATTAAAGAGCGGCACGTACCGGATCGAAGAAGTAAAAAGCCCCGACCTGTTCGTACAGCCGGGATCTGAAAATGCCCTGATGGATGGGGAGACGTCTATTCCGTTAAATGAGGTGACAAATGCAGGAGCCTATGAGGAAGCACCAAGGGATTCCATCACCATCAAAGTGGACAGCGAAACTGCCCATGAAGTGGAAGAGGATACCGGCAAGACCATTATTGTGGTGGAAGTTTACAATGATGAGGCAGTAGGCAGCCTGACCATTGAAAAGACCGGGGAAGTACTGGCAGATGCAGAGGCGGCAGGGGAACCGATCCTTACAAAAGCCCGCAATGCACTGGCCGGCCTGGTAAACCGTGTATCCAACCTGGTCACCGGAGAGGATGCTATGGAAGTTGCAGAAGGCTATTCCTTTACCTATGAGGAGCAGGGGATTGCCGGCGCAGAATTTTCCATCTACGCAAGAGAGACCATCTATTCCCCGGATGGCCAGACGGATGAAGAGGGAAATCCGGTGATCCGTTATGAAAAGGACGCTTTAGTGGGAACCATTGTAACCGGCGAGGACGGAAAAGGGACGCTCAATAACCTTCCGGTAGGCGATTACTATATCAAAGAGACCAAGACCGGAGATTCCTTTGTCCTGGATCCGGAAGAGAAAGACTTTTCCATTACCTATCAGGGACAGGAAGTTGCAGTGGATTATGTGACAAAAGAGATTGAGAACCAGAGACAGAAAGTGGATCTTTCCGTAGTGAAGAAATCTTCCCAGACCGGGGAACCCCTTGCAGGCGTTGTGTTCGGCCTGTATGCGGCTGAGGATATCACCGGTGCAGACGGAAGCGTTCTGGTGGAAGCTGGCGCTCTGATCGAAAAGGCAGCCACTGGGGAAGACGGAACCCTTGTCTTTTCTTCAGACCTTCCCCATGGGAAATATGAGATCCGGGAGATCGAACATCTGCCAGGCTATCTGCCAAATGAGGAACCCATTGAAGTGGATGCTTCCTATACAGACCCGACTCTGGAAGTAATCGAGATCACCAAGGAAGTAGAGAATCAGCCGACCGTGACGGAGATCACGAAGACCGATATTACCGGGGAGAAAGAAGTAGAAGGTGCTACGCTTCAGGTAATTAATGAAGACGGAGAAGTGGTGGAAGAATGGGTATCTGCTGCCGAGCCTCATGTGATCTATGCCCTGGCGCCGGGAAATTATACCCTCCATGAAGAATCTGCACCGACAGAAGACGGTTATGTTCGTGCAGAGGATGTAGCCTTTACGGTAGAGGAAACAGGGGAGATCCAGCAGGTTTCCATGAAGGATGACCATACGAAGGTGGAGATCAGCAAGACGGACATTACCGGGGAAGAGGAAATTGAAGGCGCTCATCTGCAGATCCTTGATAAGGATGGAGAGGTGGTAGAGGAATGGACCTCTACGAAAGAGCGTCACCTGATCGAATATCTTCCGGTAGGGGAATATACTCTGCATGAGGAAAGCGCACCTACGGAATCCGGTTATGTGCGTGCGGAAGATGTGACCTTTACGGTTGAGGAAACTGGGGAAATCCAGCAGGTTTCCATGAAGGATGACCATACGAAGGTGGAGATCAGCAAGACCGACGTTACCGGGGAAGAAGAAATCGAAGGCGCCCACCTGCAGATCCTGACTCCGGATGGGGAAGTGGTGGAGGAATGGACCTCAGAGAAGGAACCCCATCTGGTAGAATACTTAACACCTGGGGAATATATCCTCCATGAAGAATCAGCGCCGGAAGGCTTCCTGATCGCAGCAGATGTAGAATTTACCGTAGAAGAGACAGGAGAGATTCAGAAGGTATCCATGGTGGATGAAGTTCCTATGGGCCAGCTTGTGATCAAAAAGACGGATGCGGCAGACGGTTCCGCTTTAGCCGGCGTAGGATTTACCCTGACAAATAAAGAGACTGGAGAAGTAGTGGCAGAGCTGACAACCGGGGAAGACGGCACTGTGACCAGTGACCTGCTGCCCATCGCAACCTATGAGGAAGGCAAGGTGGCTGGGGACATTACTTATATCCTGAAAGAAACCAAGCCATTAGAGGGCTATGTGGCAAATGAGGAGTCCTATGAGATTACCTTCAGCTATCAGGACGCAGAAACAAAGGTGATCGAAGTAGTACAGGAGATCACCAATGAGAAGGTACCGGATGCACCGGAAGAAGTAAAGACCGGGGACAATGCCATGCTGATCGTTCCGGTGATCATTGGAATCTTGGCAGTGATCGGAATCATTGTGTTGATTATCCGGATCCGCCGCAGCAAGAGATAAGAGGAGCTCAGAGGATTTTAGAGAAATTTAAAGTAGATAGAGAAATCCTGTGGGATCATAATCTACAGGAAAACGGATAAGCTGGAGCGGCAGTGTACTTTTTCGGTATGCTGCCGCTCTTTTTTTGATTGGAGGCAGAGGATGAAAAAAGAATATATCTTATTGGGAATCTTGGTTGTTATTCTGCTGGCAGCAGGGCTTTGGATCTTTCAGATTATCAGCGAATACCAGCGGGCAGACCAGGAATATGAGGAGTTAAAGGAATATGTAAAAGAGGCAGAGGAAGAGGAGCAGGCCCAAGAGGAAGGACAGCCGGAAAAGCAGGAGAAAGAAGAGAGCGGAGAAGCCGGCAGCGCAGAGGCATTTACCGTTGACTTTGCGGCATTACAGCAGATCAATCCGGATATCGTGGCGTGGCTTCGGATCCCTGGCGTATTGGATTATCCGGTGGTACAGGGAACGGATAATTCCTATTACCTGCACCATACCTTCCGAAAAGAGTATAACATTGCCGGGAGTATTTTTCTGGATGCTAGAAATGCGGCAGACTTTTCCGACAGCAAGAACATCATTTACGGGCATAACATGAGAAACGGCAGTATGTTCCATGTGCTGCGGAAGTTCCAGGATCTGGACTTCTACCAGTCAAACCGGGAGATTTGGCTTTACCTGCCGGATGGCAGCGTAGAGGTTTATGAGATTGTGGGATGTGAAGAGGTGAAGGCGGCAGGAGAAGCATATGAGCTGGGAAATGGAAATGAAGAGGAAAAGGAACTGATTCTTTCTACCTGCAGTTCACGCTCTGCGTGGAGAGTGATTGTTAAAGGAAAACTAAAACACCATTCATAAAGGGGCATAAGAACGCCCCTTTTCTATAGATTGGCTGTGAAAACATTTTTGAAAGAAGTTTGCCTCAGTGCCATTATTAAGAGTTTTAAAGCATATTATTATATGCACATCTAAAAAATTCCCAAGTTATAATTACATTTCTAGAGTATGTTTATTCACTCATAAATGTAAAAAAACGATTTATCAAGAACGATTATTCATCAATATAGGTCACTTTTTCCAATTCTATCAAAAAACAAATTTAGGTTATATAATTTAGACATAGAAAACAAATAAAGAAGAATAAGAAAAGATTTTTCATTGTTTCTTACGGTAAAAAGCTATTTTGACGTCGAGTAGCTTTTTATATAAAAATACCTTAGAGGAGGAAAAACAATGGCTGAATTAAAAATTGAAAAAATTCAGGACAAGGAAAAAGTCGAAGTCTTATCACAGTGTGGATCTGGAACGAGTGTTTACTCTGCAAACAATTGTTCTACACAGGCACATCCCTATGGACAGGTGGATCCCTGCTACAGTGATTGTAAGCCGACAAAGAAATGTAAAAAGTGTGGTAAATGGGCAGCAAATGCAGCAACATCAGTATATTATTAATGTAATGTGACCACATAGGGTGCCGAAAGTATTATGCAATGATGCGAAAAGTTTAGATACGCATTTTAGTATATGCTTTTGGCACCTGCCATATTAAGAGAAAAAGGAATTTGATAGAGAGGTACAGGGCGTATGTTTTCTGCTGATACACGAATCTTAGAGTATAAAGAAAAAAGAATACTACTAAATGTTTTTAATGGATTATGGATTAGAGTCTCTCGAAAGGTTTATGATCTTTTTACTCTTGCAGAGAAAGAGGGACTTTCATTTAGTCAGCTGTTAGAGGCTTTGTATGATGATGAAGATAGAGAATATATGAAGTCTGTTTATAGCAAAATGCAAGAAATTGGTATAGCTGAAGAAACAGCAGGCAAATCAAGAGAAAATCGTTCAGTATTGTTTGAAATCACAAGAAGATGTAATTTGCATTGTCTGCATTGTTGTGTAGACGCAGAAAGAGAAACAGATTACGAAATGCCGTTTGATGATCTCGTAATGGCTTTAAATAAAATTATTAGCTGGAAACCGAGACAGATATCTCTTACTGGCGGTGAACCATTGGTGAGAGAAGACATATTTGATATTCTGGAATACCTTAACAAAAAATATGACGGGAGAGTAACCTTATCCACAAATGGCACTCTGATTAATGAGAAAAATGTGGATGTTTTGATTCGATATTTAGATCAAATTGATATCAGTATAGATGGTGTAGATGAAGTGACATGCAGCAGGATCCGAGGACAGGGCGTATTTGAGAAGATTATTCGGACGGTCCATTTGCTCCACAAAAAAGGATTTTATGCAATAACGCTGTCAATGATTTCGGATAAGTTTCATGGAAAAATGGAAGAAGAATTCTATCGGATGAATAAAGAACTGGGAACTACACCTATTGTGCGTTCATATGCGCCTGTGGGAAGAGGAAAAGAATCAGGCGGATTTTTGGAGCATGACCAATATTATAGTCCAATTCCTGCAATAAATAAACCTGTTATTCAAGCATGTTCCTGTAAAGCAGGAGAAGAAAAGCTTCTTATTGATTACAGGGGAAATATTTATCCGTGTCAGTATTTCGTACAGGATGAATTTTGTATGGGAAATATTTTAGAAAATCAGGATTTCCCTTTTGAAATAAATATGAATATGGCTGCGGTGTCGGATTATTTTCCACAGAACTATGAAAAATGTAGCACATGTCCGGTAAATATTTTCTGTTGGCCGTGTCCAGGAGAATTGTATCTTTATTCGGATTTAAATCAGACAGATAATTTTGAAAAAATATGTAAATTCCAAAAGAAGTTTTTGTATAGAAAAATTTGGGATGAGGACGTGTTGGTATGATGAAACTAAATAGTAATGTCGCATGTATAGAATATAAAAACAAGGTGATTCTGGCAAATAAACTAACCGGAATGTGGCTGAGAATTACAAAAGAAATCTATGCGTATTTTATTAAAGCATTGGAATTAAATTATGAAAGAAAGGATTTTCTTCGCTCTTTTATGAGAGAGGAAGACCAAATATATATAGGAAAACTGCTAGACAAAATGGAAGAAATCGGTATTCTTGGAGATGCGGAATTTCTTTTCCCAAAAAGTATTGCATTTGAGATCACAAATCGTTGTAATTTGACTTGCACGCACTGTTGTTATAGTGCAGGTATGCAGGGCGTAGAGATGACAACACAAAAAGTTACAGAAATTTTACAAAAGATTATCAAATGGAAACCAGATAAAATAACGATAACAGGTGGAGAACCACTGCTACGTAAGGATTTATTGGAACATCTAAAGTTTTTACGGGAAGCTTTTGAGGGAACTATCATATTAGCAACAAATGGTACCTTAATTCACGAAGGAAATGTATCTGATATTATTCAGTATATTGACCGGATAGATATCAGTGTAGATGGAGTCGATGAGGAAAGTTGCAGAAAAATTAGGGGAAGGGGCGTATTTGGAAAAGTTTTAAAAAGTGTTGAGCTGTTAAAACTGAATGGGTTTGATTCAATTTCCTTGTCAATGGTATTAACAGAAGATAATGAGAAGTTGGAAGATCAATTTCTGGATCTGAATCGGAAACTGGGCACATTTCCTGTTCTCAGAAGAATTTCATGGATTGGCAGAGCATTAGAAAATCAAAAACAACTTACATCAAGTGAAATTCTTTATGAACATAGTGCAGAAATCAAAAAAGATGAAAAAAATATGTGTACATACGGAAATTGCCAGAATTTGGTTTCGAAGTATCATATAAGATATGACGGATATGTATATGCCTGTCAGACAATCGAAGACAGAAAATATAGTTTGGGTCATATTGATCAGATTTCAGAGTTTAACAAAATTACAAATAATAATTTAATGTTCATGATTGAAGATTTATTAAAATTCAATCATAAATGCCGCCAGTGTAAGGTAATGCCGTTTTGTTGGAAATGCCCGGTAGAGATTATGGAATATACAAAAAACGGAAGCATGAGAGAGCATTGCAATACTGTACATGATAATTTGTTTCGTGTTATATGGGAGGAATAAAATATGCAGGCATCATTTTGGTTGACGTCTTCTTGCAATATGAAATGTGTTTACTGCTATGAAGGTGAAAATAAGAAGAAAGAAAAAATGAATAAGCAGGTAATTGATCAGGCTCTTAATCTGGTAATTACGCATATGAATACGATAAATGATAAGTATTTATGGATTGTTTTACATGGAGGCGAACCCTTCATGGCCTTCCGTGAAATGCAATATCTTGTACCAAAGGCAAAGGTCCTTGCAGCAGAGAGTGGGATTTCCATCAGCTTTTCTACGACATCAAATGGGACACTATTAAATGATGAAATGATTTCATTTATAAAAGAAGAGATTGATGATTTTACGATAAGCATGGATGGAAAGGAAAGTACGCAAAATTATTCAAGACCATTTGCAGATGGAAAACCGTCTTTTGAAATTGTCGATAAAAATATAAGAAAAGTTTTGCAGATTAAGCCGGATGTGAGAATACGGATGACATATAACCATAAAACAGTTAGAGATTTATTTGAAAATGTAAAGTATTTTGTGGATTTAGGTGTCCATTGTATTGTGCCTGTGCATGACTTCTACGATCGGAATTTTACAGATGAGGAGTTGAAAATACTGGATTGCGAGATTAAAAAAATATGCGAAATATATAAAAATAATGAGGATTTATTGAATAATTGGAAGTTACATAAACTTGGAATCTGCTCTGGCGGGATTACGAGTATGCATATAGATCCAAAGGGGGATATATATCCATGTATGTTAGCAGTTGGTAATCGAGAATTTCTAATTGGAGATATATATCATGGAATTGATACGAAGAAGAGAGATCATATACTTGCATACTCAAAATATGCTATTCCAGAATGCGATGGGTGTGATTTATATAAATACTGTAGTGAAACAAGGTGTAGGATCATTAATAAAGTTGTGAACGATGACTATTTGAAACCATCACCGCTAGCCTGTGGAGTAGAAAGAATAAAGTACAGAATATGTATGGAGAGTATGTAACGAAAATAGTATATGAAAGTGAAAGTAGCCGTTATTGATAGCGGAATCGAATTATACCACGAAGCATTTAAAGACATCCATGTCAGCGGAACTAGGATTATAAAAAAGGGATGCTGTTTGGAAAAGAACGAGGATATTTATGACACAAGTGGTCATGGCACCGCCTGTGCTTCCATGATTGTTAGCGAATGTCCATATGTAGATATTGTGAGTATTGGAATACTGGATAGGGATGGAAAATCAAATCTAGCTGCATTGGAATTTGCCTTGGAATCCCTTATAAATAGCGATGTATCTATAATTAGTATGAGTTTGGCTTTCAATATATTAGTTGATCAGAAATTATATAGAATCCTGAAAAAATTATCTGAACAAAATGTTACTATCATTGCATCTATGTCAAACGAAGGGAACGTAAGTTACCCGGCTGTCTATGACAATGTAATAGGGGTACGAGCCGGGATACTTGAAAATGTTTATGATACACTAAATTTACCGAAAAAAAGCGTCAGAATTCCCTGAAAAAAGCAAGGGAAATTCCCTAAATAAAGCGGGACATATTGATTCCCCTTTACATTATATTTATCCTTTATCTAAGCACCACCAAAGATAAAGGAGGAAAGGAAGATGCTCACTATGTCCCAAATCAATCATATCAAAGACTTGAGCAATTGTGGATACCGGATCAGTGAAATCTCTAAAAAAACAGGTGCTGATCCCAAAACGATACGCAAGTATCTTGCACAGGATGATTTCTCACCGCAGCCACCCGTTATCCAGGAGAAGCCATCCAAACTGGATCCCTTCAAGCCCATCATCCAGGAGTGGCTGGACGAAGACAAGAAACATTGGCGAAAGCAGCACCATACCGCTCAGAGAGTCTATGAGCGTCTCGTGGAGGAACATGGCTATACCGGGAGTTACAGCATTGTCCAACGCTACATGAAGAAATGCCGTTCCATCCAAACGGAGAAAGCAAACCTGGAACTGATCTGGGATCCCGGACCTGCACAAGTTGATTTTGGGGAAGCTGACTTTTATGAGGCCGGGAAGCTCTGCCGCAAGAAATATCTGACCGTGTCGTTCCCTTACAGCAATGATGGATACAGCCAGGTATTCGGCGGAGAAACTGCGGAGTGTGTCTGCCAGGGCCTGCAGGATATCTTTGAATTTATCGGCGGCGTACCGCCGTTACTGATCTTTGACAATGCAACCGGTGTCGGGCGGCGGATTGGCGATGCGATCCATGAATCAGAACTTTTCTCCCGTTTCCGAGCCCATTATCACTTCCGGGTGCGCTTCTGCAACCCCTATTCCGGCTGGGAAAAAGGGAATGTGGAGCGCAAGGTTGATTATAACCGTGCGAACCTGTTTGTTCCGGTCCCGCATTTCAATGAGATAGAGAAGTACAACCGGAAGCTGCTTGCCCGCCATGAAAAGAAAGCTTCCGAACTCCATTATAAGAAACAGATCCCTATCCGGGAATTGTTTGAAGAAGACAGGAAAGCCCTCCTGATGCTGCCGCCAAAACGGTTCGATGTCTGCCGATATGAATGGCTGAAAGCGGATGGTTACGGCAAAGTCTGTATGGATGGAAAGCATTTCTATTCTACCAGGCCGGAAAACGCAAACAAACAGGTGCTGGTGGGAATTCGTGCCCATACCGTTGACATTCTCACAGAAGGCGGACAGGTCGTCACGACTCACCGGCGCGCTTACGGAGATAACCGCACGGATATCAGCGATTACAGTACCACGCTGGCTGTCCTGATGAAAAACTCCGGAGCATGGGGAAACAGCGGGCTGCGCCGCGAAACACCGGATGCTTTAAGGGCTTACATGGATGCCCAGCCGAAAGAGAAACTGAAGGACTGCCTCCGGATCATGAATGAGCTGACCAGCCAGTACGGCTTTCAAGCAGCGGCCAGCGCTATGGAGATGGCCTGTACAAGAGGCAGTATTAACATCTGTGATGCTTCCGTGCTTGCCGCAAGGATTACCGGATATGGCATTTATACACCGCCGGAGGCGGGCCCATCCCTTGCAGTATATGATGATATGTTTCTGAAGGAAGGAGGCACTGTTTCATGATGACACCGAAGATGAAAGAGGATTTCTGTACACAGATCCTTGGAGCAAGCCGGCAGCTCTTCCTTTCGGGCAGGATCTCAGAGATCTGCCGGGAAAAAGGGACGCAGAAGCAGCTGGAGTTTATTCTGGAACTGCTGCAGGCGGAATTGACTCTCCGGGATGAAAACCGACGAAAACGTCTGATTAAACGGGCCGGGTTCCCAACCTATAAGACCTTTGAGGGGTACAGCTATCACTGCGTAAAATTTCCCCCTGCATTCAGCAGGGAGGAACTGGAAACCCTTGAGTTTGTCCCGGGGAAAAAGAATCTTGTGCTTTACGGTCCAGTGGGCATCGGTAAAACCCATATGGCAATCGCAGCCGGCGTAAAGGCCTGCAATCTCGGTTACAAGACGAAGTTTTATACCGTAACAGAACTTGTGTTGAAGCTTGCGGAATCGCGGAAAAACGGGACGCTGGAGCGCCTTCTGCGGGATCTCCGCAGCCTTGATCTGCTCATACTGGATGAATGGGGATATGTACCAGTCGATAAAGACGGATCCCAGCTGCTGTTCCGTGTCATATCTGACAGCTATGAGAGCAAGAGCCTGATCCTGACAACCAATCTGGAATTCTCCAAATGGGGAGGGATCTTTACGGATGACCAGATGGCCGCTGCAATGATCGACCGGCTTGTCCATCACGGACATTTATTGATCTTCGAGGGGAAAAGCTACCGAATGGAGCACGCCCTCATGCGCAGGGATGCATAATGCCCGCTGAAGGCAGGGAAAATCCCTTGCTGAAAAAAGGGAATTCCGACGCTTTTTTCAGGGAAAAGTACTTGACAAAAAACAGAAAAAGAGCGCGGGTTTTGGTTCCATAAAGGCGAACCAATACAATGCATTATGGACTGTGTGACGCCTGTTGTTGCTGTTCCCCAAAATAAGTACATCATGATACCATCCTGCAATAGCATTGCGGCTGCTAGATTAACTGGAATAGTCGGTAAACTGCTTTGGGAGAAAAAGACCAATAAGATTTGTTATAAAACTCTATGTGACTGGTTACAGAATAAAGCCTTGCGAAATGAATGGAGAGAGGACGAGGTTTACACAAGATTCCGAGTTCCGGAAAAGGGTAATTGGTTTGTAGAAAATAATGATCCTGTATTAAATAGAATGTTTCAGGTTATAGGCCAATATTTTCAAAAAAGATTTTCTGACAAGCAGATCTGCGATATTGAACTGCTTACCAGAAAAGGACCGTTAAAAATGGAAATGGTTATCCCGTTTTTAAAGTATGTGGAGAAAACTATGAATATAAAAATAGATTATCTGAAGGTAAATAGATATCATTTAATTACGGTTGGGACTTTGGTGAAGTATATAAAGTCACTTTGAAGATGGGAGCTACTGAAAGAAAGCGTAGGGTGAAAATATGAAAAAAAGATACAATTTGATTGGAAAATTTCTTAGGGAATCATTTAGGCAAAGTAAGCTGAAAAGCATAACTTGCTGTCTGATAATGCTTGCTCTTACATTATTGAGCGTATTTTTGCCGATTATTCTACAGCGGATTATAGACGTGGCCATTGGAGGTAAGAATGCTGGCGCATTATTTGTATACGGTGGGGTATATATGGCTATTATGATAGCTATTGCTATATTAAACATGCTCCAGCAGTATAATCTCTCATATCTGAAGACAAAAATGACGATTCGGTATAAATATCTTCTGCTAAAAAAATTGAGCACTTTTTCCGGTACTTATTATTCAGAGCAGAAATCGGGAGAAGTTTTAAATATTATAGATAATGATACCGATATGGTTGAAAACTACGGAATTGATCTCGTTTTTGATTTTGTAAGAAATGTTATAACATCTCTCTTTGCTTTATCTATGTTAGTCCATATTCAAAGTACTATTTTATGTATCATTATTGGTATTCAGATCATTACCATTGTAGTACAAAGTAAGTTTAGCAGAGTACTTGCAGACAAAACAGCTGAAGTTCGAGAACAATCAGGGAAAGTATATAACATCATCGAACAGTATATCAGCAACATATTAGAAATCGTCATTCTGAAAGCTCGGCGTTATTTTTTGACTCACTATCTTAAAAATGAAGGAGAGTTTGCCAGGAAAGGAATTCGGTTGGATGTTTTATTTTCTGCAAGCAGTCAGTCAGCTACATTTTTATCCAGTTTGATTACTATATTAGTTTACATTATTGGGGGAATGGAAATTATTAATGGAAGTCTTCAATTTGGTGAGTTAATTGCATTCCAACAGTACACTGCAATGTTCATCGGTCCGTGTATGGGATTGCTTAAAATAAACGAAAGTATTCAACGTGTGTGTGTATCTTTGGATAGAATTTATGGATTTCTGGAATCCGCTAGTACGATTGTTCAAGATAATAAAGGACTGAAAATTCCGGATCATGTTACAAAAATAAATATGAAGAATGTGAACTTTAGTTATTCTAATAATAAGATTTTAAAAAATATAAATTACA
>ERZ780162.1067-NODE-1067-length-19835-cov-3.132255_pt1 | contig 19835 bp, 22 predicted proteins | sample MGYA00511474_ERZ780162 | MGnify/ENA primary metagenome ERZ780162 (study PRJEB29588, sample SAMEA2143633) | human gut metagenome | biome: human gut; feature: human-associated habitat; material: faeces | place: Denmark | collected 2008/2010 ...
TCCTGGGACCGAACGGGGCCGGAAAGTCCACGACCATGAACATCATTACCGGGTATCTCGCGCCCACGTCAGGGGAAGTGAAGATCAATGGATACGATATTCAGCAGGAGCCGGAGGAGGCGAAGAGGTGTATTGGATATCTTCCGGAAATGCCGCCGCTTTATGCGGACATGACGGTCAGGGAATATCTGGTTTTTGTGTCGGAACTGAAGCGGGTTGCCAGAAAGCAGCGGAAGAATAATATCCAGGATGTTATGGAACGAACCGGCGTCACTGAAATGAAGGACCGGTTGATCCGCAATCTCTCAAAAGGCTATAAGCAGCGCGTCGGTCTGGCGCAGGCGCTGCTGGGAGACCCGGAGATCATCATTCTGGACGAACCCACAGTTGGTCTGGACCCAAAGCAGATCATCGAGATGCGCGATCTGATCCGCGGCCTCAGGGAAAAGCATACGGTTATATTAAGCTCTCACATCCTTTCCGAGGTGAGTGCGGTCTGTGACCGGATCCTTATTATTTCAGCAGGAAAGCTGGTGGCCTGCGATACGCCGGAGGGGCTGACCCGGCTGATGACCGGAGGGGAAGAGCTGACGCTTCAGGTAAAGGGAAGCGCCGGATATCTGGAGGAAGTCTTAAGCGGACTGGATGGAATCTCCGGTTTTGAGGTGAAGCAGGTGCCTGAAACGAAGGAACAGCATCGGGAATCCGTGGATGCCGGAGAGCAGGCAAACGAAGAAAGCGCCCGCGCTGCTGCGGTGATCCGGGTAGAGGAAGGGTGTGATATCAGGGAAGAGATGTTTTACCGTCTGGCGCAGAACAGGCTTCCCATTCTGGAGCTGCATGTCACTGCCAAATCTCTGGAGGAGATCTTCCTGGAGCTGACAGCTTCCGAAAGGAATCCCGAAGAACCGGAGGAGACGGAAGAGGCAGAAGCGGAAAAGACAGAATCAGAAGAGACAGAAGAAACGGAGACAGAGAAAATGGAGATGACAACAAAGGAGGGCGGTCATGCTGGCGATTTATAAGAGAGAATTCAGGGCATATTTTCATTCCATGACCGGCTGGCTTTTCCTCGCGGCGAATCTGTTTTTGTCGGGACTGTATTTCTTCGCGCTGAATCTCCGCTATGGTTACGCCAGCATTGCCAATACCATGTACAACATCGTTTTCCTTCTCCTGATCACGGTACCGATTCTTACCATGCGCATGATGAGCGAGGAACGCAGACAGAAAACGGATCAGCTCATTCTGACCGCTCCGGTATCGGTGGGAAAAATCGTGGCGGGAAAGTACCTGTCCGCGGTCACTGTTTTTACCATTTCTACCGGGATGATCTGTACCTATCCGCTGATTCTGTCAGCCTTTGGAACGGTGCCATTTGGAGAAAGCTACACGGCAATTCTGGCCTACTATCTGTACGGCTGTGCCAGCATTGCCATCGGTATGTTTGTTTCCTCGCTGACGGAGAGCCAGGTGATCGCCGCAGTGCTCAGTTTCGGCGCGCTGTTTCTCGGGTATATGATGAGCAGCATCACAGCGTTGATTTCCAGTACGGGAAACCTTCTCACAAAAGTCCTGAACGTGCTCGACATGACGACCCGGCTGACGGATATGATGCAGGGAACGCTGGAGATGAAATCCGTTCTGTATTTCCTGTCCTTCATCCTGGTGTTCTTTTTTCTCACCGTTCAGTCCATTCAGAAGAGACGGTATCAGGTTTCCGCAGGACACCTGAAAATGGGGGCCTACAGTACGGGAATGATCACTGTAGTTATTGCGGCGGCGGTATTTCTCAACCTGGCGGTGGAAGAGCTTCCTTCCCGGTATACATCCTTCGATGTGACGAGTGAGAGGCTCTATTCCCTGACGGATACCACGAAGGAGCTGCTGGCCGGACTGGGAGAGGATGTGACCATTTATATTCTGGAAAGTGAAGAGAATCAGGACACGGTCCTGAAGCAGACGCTGGACAGATATACGGGCCTGTCCGATCATATCCATGTGGAATATCAGGACCCGGTTGCCAATCCAGGCTTTTACCAGCAGTATACGGACGGAAATATCAGTATGAATTCCATGATTGTGGAGAGCGGCAGACGGTATACGGTCATCGATTATGCAGATATTTATGAGTATGAATACGACTACAGCTCCTATACCAGCACTCTGACCGGCTATGACGGTGAGGGACTGATCACCAGCGCCATCGCCTATGTGACCAGCGATGATATTCCCACCATGTATGTGCTGGAAGGACAGGATGAACTGACTCTTTCATCCACCTTCCAGGATGGACTATCCAAGCAGAACGTCACATCACAGTCTCTGAACCTGCTGACCTCGGACGGCGTACCGGAGGATGCGGAAGGTCTGCTGATCCTGGCGCCAACGTCGGATATCTCGTCGGACGACGCGCAGAAGCTTACGGCTTTTCTGGACGGAGGCGGGAAAATTCTGATGACCACCACCTATACGGAGAATTTCGCAGAAAGCTTTCCCAACCTGCAGACCGTGCTGGATTATTTCGGCATTTCCATCACGGAAGGTCTGGTGGCGGAAAATGATCCGTCCATGTATTATCAGCAGCCCTCCTATCTGCTTCCGGATGTTGGCTACGATGCGGTGACAAACGGTGTCGCGGGCGAACGGTATGTGTTCATGCCCTATGCGCAGGGAATTACCTGGGAGGAGTCGGACGATATCACGGTCACATCGCTTCTGACTACGTCGGAAAGCTCGGTTTCCAAGACAAACCTGAATGAGGCGCAGACCTGGGAATGGGAAGATGGGGATATTGAGGGGCCGTTTACGGTGGCCGTGCACGCTTCCAGAACGCTGGAGGATGAAAATACGGCAGAGCTGTATCTGTACACCTCGGAAAATCTTTTTACCGACAGCGCCAATTCCATGGTGGCGGACGCCAATCTGACCCTCTTCAATAATACGGTTGCAGCAATGACGGACGGCGGATCCAGTGTATCCGTTCCGGTAAAATCCTATCAGGCATCGGATATCATGGTAAATAACGGAACCGCATTTCTGCTGGGAAGCCTGCTGATGGTCATACTGCCTCTCGCTCTGCTGCTGTTCGGCCTTTTCAGATGGCTGGAAAGGAGAAAATGTTGAACAATGTGCCGGGCACATTGCTCAACCGGCAGTTTTGCATCGAAGCTCCGCAAAACTGCGTTTTATGACGCTTCGAAAAGGAGGAAAACATGAAAAAGCAAAAGCTGCATTTCTGGATTTTAGCGGCTGTCTGTCTTTTGTGTGCAGCTGCCTGGTTTCTGGTGAGATATCTGGATCTTCCGGAAAGTGAAGAGGAGGAAGCCGCTGAAGTTACTGTGACGGATTTCAATGCGGGAGATGTGACGACTTTGACAACAGGCGGCGAATATCCTCTGAACTTTGTGAAGGAGGATGGCACCTGGTACAACGCGGAGGACAGAAATGCGTCCATTCAGCAGTCCATGGTGGAGAATCTTCTTACCTATATTACACATATCACTTCGGAAACGGCGATAGAGGAGCCTGATGATCTTTCCCAGTATGGGTTGGATGAGCCGGCCATGACGATTACGGCCACACTGGAGAACGGAACGAGTGTAATCCTGCATATCGGCGAAAGCAATTCCATTACCGGAGATTACTATCTGCAGGTGAGCGGGGATGATACGGTGTATACGGTGGGCTCGTCCCTCGTCTCAACCTTTGAGAAGACGCCGGAAGACTTTGTGGAAGAGGAAACGGAAACCGGGACAGAAAACTGATCTGAAAAAAAGCAGCACAGGAGATGCAGCGCTATCTCCCGCGCTGCATCAGCCTCATGATCTGATTCATTTTTAAAAGCTCTTCCGGCGTGCTGTATTTCTTGATTGCCTCGATGATGGTGTTCATCTCTTCCGTGGAGAAGGTGATATTTGAAGACCTGCTCCGCTGGGCGAGCGCCATCAGGAAGGGCAGCAGCTCCTTCTGGGAGAGCTCTCTGCTTTCAAATACCATTTTCTGCAAAAAGTCCAGCTTTTCCTGCGGAATGTCCTGAAGCGAAGGTTCCGTCATCCAGCGGGGCTTTTCCACGTATTCTGCCATAATCAATTCTCCTTTTCCGGCGGCTTTTTCTCCGCCGCCTCTGTCTGAAATTCTGACTGAAACATCTGAAACATTTCTTTCTGGGAAGGGGAAAGCATTCCCATCAGCATGCTCATGGGATCCATGGAGGAAAAGCGATCCATGGATGAAAACCCATCCATGGAAGAAGGACCATCCATGGAAGAAGGACCATCCATGGAGGAGGGATCCTCTGAAGAACCGGCTTCCCTGCTCCGGCTTTCCGAAGCGGTACCGGCATCTCCGAACAGTTCCATCATCTGCTTCATTTCTTCATACATCTGCATGGCGTTCTGCATGGACTGGAACTGGTCCAGCATGGATCTGAGCGCGGGAGGGCAGTAGCCTCTGATCTTTTCGCAGAGCTCCCCGAAGGAAAGGGAAGGAGGACTGCGGAAGGCTTCCGGATGGGAACGGACGAAGGAGAGTGTGTACTGAAGCTCCAGAAAGCGGATCATGACAGCCAGACTTCTCTGCGTGTCCGGAGCGCAGTAAGGCAGCAGGATCTTTAAAATCTGTATCTGATTGGTGGTATACAGGGTATCAAAAGCCTGTATGGAATCCTGTTCCTGTTTTTCCATTGCCCGATTCTTTTCCCTTTACAGAAATTTTATGTCAGGGGAGGGTGTATAAGAACCGAAACGGGCACATGTCAGTAGGCGCTGTGGGAAACGGCAGAATCCCTGCCGTTTCCCATAAAAGTCATCCGGTTATCAGCAGCAGAAACCGTTTCCGTTTCCGCAGCAGCACAGCAGGATCAGAATCCAGATCCAGCTTCCGCATCCGTTTCCGGAGTCGCCGCAGCCACATCCGCATCCATTTCCCATGCCCATGCCGTTACCGTTTCCACAGCAGCAGCACAGCAGAATCAGAATCCAGATCCAGCTTCCGCATCCGTTATTGGTTGTCGCACAGCCGCAGCTGTTGTTAGAGGAACTGCCGCATCCGCAGCCGCTCGCCGTTAAATCACTCATGTCTGTTGCCTCCAAAGTTGGTTTTTATGGTTTATACTATGCCTCTGACATGTCCGTGTTTCCGTTGAAAGGAAATGCGGATTCAAATTTTTTTCAGATGAGCGGTATGCCGGCCCCTGCACAGGTTCGGATTCTTTTCATAATGATAAGAAAAAAGGCGAAGATATATCATGGACCATGCAAGGAAACTGATTCATGCAGGAGAACGGGAGACCTATCCCTATGACGGCTCCGGTGTGACGGCGGCAATTCTGGATACCGGAATTGCCATGCATCCGGATCTGGCAGACAGGGTGATCGGATTTAAGGATTTCGTGGGAAACAGCCGTGTCCCCTATGACGACTGCGGGCATGGAACGCATGTCGCCGGATGTCTGTGCGGAGACGGCACCTGCTCCCAGGGGAGATTCGCAGGGGTAGCAAAGGGCTGCCGCGTGCTGGCCGGAAAAGTGCTGGACGAAAAGGGAGACGGTACGATCTCCGGAATGATAGAGGGAATCGACTGGGTATTGAAAAAAAGAGAGCTGTATCAGGTGAAAATCCTGAATATTTCAGTGAGTATGGGAAGGGACACAACGGGAAGCGATCCGCATAAACTGATTGCGAAGCTGGAGGAGGCATGGGAAGCGGGTCTGTTTGTCGTGGTGGCTGCAGGAAATGCGGGTCCCGCTGCCGGAAGCCTTTCCAGGCTGGGAGCGGGAAAACGGGTGGTGACGGTTGGCTGCCATGACGGGGAAGAAAGCCGGGAAAGGCCGGATTCCTGCGAGGCCTGTTCCGGACGAGGGCCTTCCGGAACCGTTCTGAAGAAGCCTGATCTTGTGGCTCCGGGAACGGGGATCGTATCCTGCAGCGCATTTTTCCGCCGGACGGCAAGAGGATGCAGGGATGCTTATGTGGAAAAGAGCGGAACCTCCATGTCCACGCCATTGGTGGCCGGGGCGGCGGCACTGTGCTTTCAGAAGTATCCCCGATATACGAACGAGCAGGTCAAACGCCGTATTCTGTGGACGGCGTCCGATCTGGGAGAGCCCTGGAACAGACAGGGGTGGGGGATGCTGAATGTGGCGCGTATGCTTGGATGAGGGAACTGTCTGCCGGCAGACGGCAGTACAGTTATATCGGTTATGTATGTAATGGAAGAGAAGAAAAGGAAGAAACACTGCGGAAGACAGTTGACATACATTGGATAATTGTATACAATGATACGTGAATTACAGCATTCATACATTACGGATTCAAAATTGCAAAAAGAGGAGAGCAGCCATGAATACGAATGATACCTTTACCAACCGTCCGGTTACCATGAACGAGAAGAACAATCTTCTTCAGATTGAAGAGCATATGTATATTCTGGATGATGTTAAAAAGCCGAACGTATTCCGCAACATGTTCCCGTATTCTGAGATCCCGAAGATCCCGTTCAATGACAGGATCGTTCCTCACAACATGCCGAAGGAAATCTGGATAACGGACACCACCTTCCGTGACGGTCAGCAGTCCCGTGCACCGTATACCACGGAGCAGATCGTCACCATCTATGACTATCTTCACAGGCTGGGAGGTCCTAACGGAATGGTGCGCGCCTGTGAGTTTTTCCTTTACAGCAAGAAGGACAGAGACGCGGTTTACAAGTGTATGGAAAGAGGGTATCAGTTTCCGGAGGTGACGAGCTGGATCCGGGCGAGCAAGGATGATTTCCGTCTGGTAAAGGAGATCGGCATGAAGGAAACCGGTATTCTGGTGAGCTGCTCCGATTATCATATTTTCATGAAGCTGAAGATGACCAGAAGACAGGCGATGGATCATTATCTGAGCGTGATCCGCGACTGTCTGGAGGAGGGAATCAGCCCCAGATGCCATCTTGAGGATATCACAAGAGCGGATATCTACGGCTATGTGGTTCCCTTCTGCATGGAGCTGATGAAGCTGATGGAGGAGTATAAGATCCCGATTAAAATTCGTGCCTGTGACACCATGGGCTATGGCGTGAACTATCCCGGCGCGGTGATTCCCAGAAGTGTGCCGGGTATCATCTATGCCCTGCATACCCATGCAGGCGTTCCTCATGCGCTGCTGGAGTGGCACGGCCACAATGATTTCTACAAGGCCGTCACCAACTCCACCACCGCATGGCTTTACGGCTGTTCCGGCGTAAACGCCTCCCTGTTCGGTATCGGAGAGCGTACCGGAAATACGCCTCTGGAGGCCATGGTATTTGAATATGCCCAGTTGAAGGGTGACTTAAACGGCATGGATACCACCGTCATTACAGAGCTTGCCGAGTACTATGAAAAGGAGATCGGATACCACATTCCGGAGCGGACGCCCTTTGTCGGAAAAAATTTCAATGTGACCCGTGCGGGGATTCATGCGGATGGTCTCTTGAAAAATGAGGAAATTTATAATATATTTGATACGGAAAAGTTTTTGAACCGTCCGGTGATCTGCGCTGTGTCAAATACCTCCGGTCTTGCGGGAATCGCGCACTGGATCAACGCCCATTATGGTTTGAAGGGGGACAGTGCAGTGGATAAGAATTCGTCCCTGGTTCATGAGGTAAAGAAATGGGTGGATCAGGAATATGCGGACGGCCGTGTGACCGTGCTCACGGATGAGGAACTGGTTTCCGTGATCGATGATGCCTGCCGGAGGCTGTCCATCAGCCTTACAGGGAAGGAGATTGCCGGAACGCAGGAAAACGGGAAGAAGGAAGCGGGTGCGCAGACCGATGAATGAGAAGAATGCGGTTCGTGACAAAAGCGGAAAGGAAAAAAAGGATGTGCTCAGCCAGGCGGCGGAGACCGCAGACAAATATTCTCTCCGCGGCAGGGTATTTCACAGACTGCGCGATGATATTCTGAACGGAAAATACCGGGAATATGAAGAACTCAGGGAAGCGGCCATCGCGGAAGAGATGGGAGTCAGCCGCACCCCTGTCCGGGAAGCGTTAAGGCAGCTTGAACTGGAAGGGCTGGTTCAGATCATCCCCAATAAGGGGGCCTATGTGACCGGCATCGCGGTCAAGGACGTGAAGGATATTTATGCCATCCGTTCTCTGCTGGAAGGACTGTGCGCGAGATGGGCGACAGAGAACATCAGCGCCGAACAGATGGAGGAGATGGAAGAAAATGTCTATCTGTCCGCTTTTCACGCGGGAAAGGGCCATGCCCAGCAGCTTACAGAGCTGGACAACCGTTTTCATGAGATCATGTATGAGGCTTCCGGCAGCAAGATGCTGGAGCATGTGCTTCGGGAATTTCATGAATATGTGCTTCGTGTGAGAAAGCAGACGCTTTCCGACGACACGAGAAGCATCCAGTCCAACGAAGAGCACAGGCGGATCATGGAGGCCATCCGCGGCAAGAACGCGGATCTGGCGGAGCAACTGGCGAACGCCCATATCAAAAACGCCTATTCCAACATGGTAAAAAGCGGCTTGTATGAAGCCTACGAGGAACCGGAAAATACCTGAAGAGCTAAAAAGCGCAGTGCGCTTCAGAATGGAGGAAAGAATGGAAAAAATCAAAATGACAACGCCTCTGGTGGAAATGGACGGAGACGAGATGACCAGAATTCTGTGGAAGATGATCAAGGAGGAGCTGCTTTCCCCCTTCGTTGAGCTGAACACGGAATATTATGATCTCGGTCTTGCGCACCGCAATGAGACGGACGATCAGGTGACCGTGGATTCTGCAGAAGCCACGAAGAAATACGGTGTTGCCGTCAAATGCGCTACCATTACGCCCAATGCCGCCCGCATGAAGGAATATGATCTGAAGGAAATGTGGAAGAGTCCCAACGGAACCATCCGCGCGATTCTGGATGGAACCGTATTCCGTGCGCCTATTGTGGTAAAGGGAATCGAGCCCTGCGTCCGCAACTGGGAAAAGCCGATTACCATCGCCCGTCACGCCTATGGCGATGTCTATAAAAATGTGGAAATGAAGATTTCCGGCCCCGGAAAGGCGGAGCTGGTGTTCACTGACGAAGCCGGAACAGAACAGAGAGAGACCATCTTCGACTTCAAGGGTCCCGGCGTCCTGCAGGGCATGCACAACACGGAGGCTTCCATCCGCAGCTTTGCCCGTGCCTGCTTCCAGTATGCGGTAAGCACGAAGCAGGACCTCTGGTTCGGAAGCAAGGACACCATTTCCAAAAAGTATGATCATACCTTCAAGGATATTTTCCAGGAGGTTTACGAAACGGAATATAAGGAGCAGTTCGATACGCTGGGACTGACCTATTTCTACAGCCTGATCGACGATATTGTGGCCCGCATCATGAAGGCGAAGGGCGGCTTTATCTGGGCCTGCAAGAACTATGACGGAGACGTGATGAGCGATATGGTTTCCTCCGCCTTCGGTTCTCTTGCCATGATGACCTCCGTCCTGGTCTCCCCTACGGGCGTATACGAATATGAGGCGGCCCACGGAACCGTGCAGAGACACTACTATAAATACCTCAAGGGAGAGGAGACCTCCACCAATCCCGTAGCTACCATCTTTGCCTGGACCGGCGCTCTCAGAAAACGCGGCGAGCTGGACGGCATTGAAGCGCTCTGCCAGTTTGCGGACAAGCTGGAAAAAGCGACCATCGATACCATTGAAAGCGGCGTGATGACGAAGGACCTCGCTCTGATCACCACCCTTGAAAATGTAACTGCATTAAACAGCCAGGATTTCATCCATGCCATCCGTACCAGGCTGGAGGAGCTGCTTTAACCGCGGCTCCCGCGCAGGAAATCAGGGGGCTGTAAGCTGGCACAGCCCCCGGTATGGAGGAAAAAAATGAAAAAATTATTTGAGCAGATCATCAAATTCGGGCTGGTTGGTTTTCTCTGCTTTTTCATCGATTACGGCATCATGGTTGCCCTGACGGAGCTTGTCGGCATCAATTCTACCGTTTCCAGCGGAATCTCCTTCTGCGTTTCGGTGATTGTCAACTATATTCTGAGCGTAACGGTCGTTTTTGATGCGGATAAGGAAGCCAACAAGGCAAAGCAGTTCATTGTCTTTCTGATTCTGAGCGTCATCGGTCTGGGAATAAACACCCTGATCATGTGGGCGGGAACCGGTATCCTGGATCAGTACATGGAACGTTCTTACATGCTGGTGAAGATTTTCGCTACAGCGGTGGTGATGGTCTATAACTTCATTACCAGAAAGATTTTTATTGAGAAGAAGAACTAACCTGTCATCGATTTGAGAAAAGGAGCAGCAGGCAAGTAATATAAGAAAAGGACAGCAGGATTCTGATATGCTGTCCTTTTTACATCTATATGAATACTTACTTAAATTCTTAAATATAATGCTGGGAAATGAAACTACTTTTGATCACTTAGTCCTACGAGGTAATCCAGAGAAACCGAATAATATTTTGCAAGAATAATTGCGTATGAAAGTGGCAATTCACGTGTGCCCTTTTCCTATCTGGATGCAGAGATGGAAATCAAGTGAACGAGAACGAAACCATTGCTTATACAGAAGTGGTAAATGCAGAAAACGAGGGAGACGGCTATAAGGATGATGGTAATTTGTACTTGAGGTAGGTGATTCACTTATCTATTTAAATGTGGAAAATAATGTTGATATGATACGAAAAATAGATAGCACTTTGGCAAAATTATCATATAGTGATGGGAAATATATTGTTTCTTCAATAATAATGATTCATGCAACTGTTAATCCTTTTCCATTCCTGTTAGCCTGTTTTTTACTGAAAATGGTTTCGACACCCTGATGTCAGGTGAGTACTGGTTCGGGGCTTAAACAGATTTAAAGATTATTAGATGGTCGACCGTGTTCCCGTCAGAGCTCCATATCTGCACATTACTTTTTTCTCTGGCGAAAAGACCGCCCTCTTCATTTATAAAATCAGAATATGTTATTTGCTTATATTTCATATATTCGCCGGATATTGTGCTGAAAAAATAATCTGTTTTGTTATTGCAGATAAATATGCTGCTCTTTGGCGAGATTTCCAGATCAATCAGCTCCCGCGTTTCGGTTGCGCTGTGGACATTTTTTTCTATAGTTATCAGCTTCCCATCTACTTCGACAAGCTTTCCGGCGAAAGCAGGAGGCAAATCGATAAAGTCTTGGATAAGTTCCTCGTTTTCAACAACCACTTTTTTCTCTGAAAGCATAAAAAGCTCCGTATGACTGATAAACAATACGCCGAGGGCAGTGATACCCAGGACGGTGACCAGAACGATGGTTGAGAAGCCCGCGGTAATATCAGTATGTGATCTCAAGCGTATTATTTTGTACAGCAAATAACCGATCATAACTCCGGACGTGTTAAATATCAGGTCGTCAATATCGCTGCTTCCAAGGGCTAAAGCATATGGGATCACACTGATTGCCCGTTCTACGGAACCTGTTGCGGAAAATAGGTTGTATAATGGCGCCTGTTTAAACAGGACAATACGAACCAGTACGGCCAGATATGCCGTGAACAGACCAAAAGTAAGAAAATGTAAAAATTTTTCCTGGCGATACATACCTTCCTCCGTTTCTGCCTTCCTTTACAAAAACAACGATCTGCCTATTATTGTACCAGTTACCGGCAAATCGTTGTTTTATTATTCCTTATTATATTCTTATTTTTTCTCTTATTCTTTGCCTTGATGTGTTCAGCGCTGTTGACGGATGCGTTTTATATGGGTAAGGAAATAGCATGGCGGTGATATTCCAGGATAAGCAATGCTGAAATGTAACAAATATATAACTTTTATAATTATAAAAGTAACAAAATCAAGACATTTATGTTGACACATAATTAAACTATGATAAAATATAATTAAAACGTGAATTTAGTAAATATGGTGAAAATTTTTCCTGTCTGTTATTGCGACAGCAGAGCGACAGGGTATTATCAGAGGTGTGTATGGATCGGAGCAAAGGGCTCGCCGCTAAGGAGGTACTTTATGAATGAATTGCTTGGCAATCGTATAAAGGAGTTAAGAAATGCCAGGCACCTGAAGCAGGAACAGGTGGCAGAACTGGCCGGAATCAGCAGACAGAAGTATATTCGTATTGAAAATGGAACCAACAATATTACTCTTGAGGTGCTTGCCAGGATCGCAAAAGTATTGGACGTAACAGTTGGCGATATTACAAAGATTTTGGATGAGCCCTCTGCGGTAACTTATAGAAACGGGAATGGGAATGACTCTTCTAAAATGATCGTTGATATGTTGGATTTTTTTTATGCTAATAAGCATCTATATATGAAGTTGCAGCAAAATGATAATATTCAGAGGTAAATTGTATGCTGAACAGCAGAAAAAAGGAAATCAGGATCGAGGCAGATTCTTTTCGTGGGAATTGCAAGGTCGGTCAATATGGGATTATTAATCTGTTTATGGAATGCGAAAGGTGCAAATACAAGCTGTTGAGATATCCCATAGGTGAAAATGCAGATCTTGGATTTGCAATGCGGAGAGATACTGATACGATTATTTTTACGAATACAAGCAGCCGTCTGTCCAGAGAGATTTTTACACTGGCGCATGAAATAGGTCATGCGGTTTTGCATCTGAAGGATACGGCCTCGTTTATGGATGATGCGGTTACAATATCAGAAAAAAGCGCGGATGAAAAAGAGCAGGAGGCAAATTATTTTGCAGCCTGTCTGTTGATGCCTGGGGATATGGTAGATAAATTTCTTGATCTGGAGATTACGGATTTTGAAAAAAACAGATTGTCAGTAATGGATATTGCAAGAATCATGTCCGAATTTGGCGTCAGCTTTGATATGGTGCTCAACAGGCTGGAAAGCCTTGGAAAAATAAACAGCGGTGAAAAACTGAGACTGGATAATGAAAGAAACCAGGTTCGCGTGGGAAATCTTCTGCGGAGCGTGGAAGGAAACAGCCGATTGAATGAACCAAGTAAAGAGATCAGTATTCCACATGAGTATATAGAGTATGTGATCTATAACTATAACCATAATGCTATCCCGTTGGAGACTCTTAAGAGAGCATTGAGGTATTACCAGCTTATTGAAGATGATGTGAGTGACAGAATTACCGTTAGACCTCAGGATGAAGAGGAGTTGGATGATTTGATTGGGGGCCTGGAAGATTGAGGGCCTCATTGGACACAAATGTAATAATCCATCTTTACCGGGCTGATTTACAGGATATGCTATTTGATTTTTTTAGCGATGGCGTATTCATATATGAACAGATCAGAACTATTGAGCTTGTGAATCATGGAAGGGATATTCTGGAAAAAGTTGATGCAGATATTGCTTGTGGGAAAATAGATATATATACGGACGACAGATTAAAAAAGCAGTCTGTATTCAAAATATTCCAGATCAATGTTAAAGAAAATCGAAATCTGTATGGAAAAGGTGATCTTGGAGAGGTATATGCGATTTCATTGGCACAGACGTTAGGCGCATATGCGCTGGTTACAGATGATACAAAACAGGGAGGACCGTATATGTCCCTGTTGCAGCTTGACTATGATATTATGCCCTTTACTTTTTCTGATATTTTAATTTTGCGGTATTTATTGGGGAATGCTAATGAGTTTCAAACGATAGAAGATTTTGAACGGATAAACAGATTGTCCGGTCTGAATTGGTCATTTAAGAGTCAGATCATAAAATTTATAAAGCGATTTTGGAAAGAGCCCTATAAAAAAGAAGAGAAGCTGTGGATTGACAGTATTGTGAGAGACAATAACATCAGAATTAAGAGCAAATTCACTGCATTAAGAAGGCTGCTGTAAACAGTACAGGAGAGTGGCACCGATGAGAATTGCCCGCTGTTTATTACCTGCAATCTGACGGGTGTGGGTACTTGCCTGTTCTGATTGTCTGATGATCTTTTTTGTCTTTTTGCAGAATGGTTCCCCGACTCTTTTCACCCTCTACGTGATCTGATATAATGGCCTCAAATTGGCGGAAAGCCAAAAATCAGTAGAAGGGAGTATTGTTCATGTATCAGATTTCCAATTTTACCGACAATGACGACATCCGCACACTGGCTTCCCTTGGAGCGTTTACCGTGGTGGAATATGAGAGGGATCTGAGCGTCTCGCCTGCCAGCGCCCAGGAGGCTTATTTCTGCAATGCCATGAATGTAAGAAAACGCCAGGTGATCTGCGATTTGTCCAGATCCCATGTCACTGTGCAGGCGGGGGCCATGCAGTGGACTGTGGGAAACGTGAATGCCACGACAGGAATTAAGGGAGTGGGAGACCTGTTTGGTAAGGCGGTACGCGGCAAGGTGACGGGAGAATCGGCCATTAAGCCGGAATATACCGGAGACGGGATTCTTGTGCTGGAGCCCACATACCGTCACATCCTTCTTTTGGACTTAAAGGACTGGAATGGAAGCGTTGTCCTCGACGACGGCCTCTTCCTTGCCTGCGAATCCACGCTGAAGCAGAAGGCGGTCATGCGTTCAAATCTTTCCTCTGCCGTTGCGGGAGGGGAAGGGCTGTTTAATCTTGGCGTTACCGGAAATGGCGTTCTGTGCCTGGAGTCCGCTTCCCCACGCGAAGAGCTGATTGAGATAACGCTTCAGAATGACGTCCTGAAGGTGGATGGAAACATGGCTGTCGCCTGGAGCGGCACGCTGGACTTCACTGTAGAACGTTCCGGCAAATCCCTGATCGGATCGGCTGCATCCGGCGAGGGCCTGGTAAATGTTTACCGCGGAACCGGAAAGGTTCTTCTTGCGCCTGTATCCCGCGGCGTGGGCTGACAGTCAATGGCAATGCAACACCTGAATGTTAATACGCGTTGCTTGCAGCAACGGCTGCTTTCCCGTACAATAACCGCAACAATAGGAAAGGAGTTCGTTACCAATGCTGAATGAAAACATTAAGGCAATCAGAAAATCAAAAGGACTGTCGCAGCAGGAACTTGCTGTCAAATTGAACGTGGTACGGCAAACCGTCTCCAAATGGGAACAGGGATTGTCCGTTCCGGATTCTGATATGCTGATCTCCATATCGGAGGCGCTCGAAACGCCTGTGAGCACTTTGCTGGGAGAAACTGTTACCGAACCGCAAGCTGACGACTTAAAGGCGATTTCTGAAAAACTGGAGATTATAAACCTGCAGCTCGCACAGAGAAAAACGGCCGGCAGGAAAATGCTTCAATGGCTTCTGATTTCGTTATGTGCGGTTATAGTAATAATTTTTGCAGCCCTGGCGGTATGGAACAGTCCCTATCTGGGCTGGGATTATGGCGATCCTGAAACCGCCGTTGTTGGAGTTGGCCTTCACGCATTTGAGTGGGTGTTCGTCAGAACAGCGCCGCTTGTCCTTACAGCGGCAATCGTCGGAATTTTTTTGACACGGAAAAATGGTCATATCTGATGGAGGTATTGCAATGAAAATAGAGATCGGGGAAGAGTTCCCGCAGTATTTCAGGCCGTCATATCCGGAAGAATTTGAACTGTTTTCACATTTTGAGGTGACAGCGGGAATTCCAACAGTTTTGTTCGCAATTACCACATGGAAAGAAAACGGGAAACCGAATGTCTGTTTTCATTCATGGAGTTGTTTTCATGGGGATAAAACGGCTTTCTTCGCCGTGATGGGAAATCTGTACCAGCACACCCACACCTGCGCCAATATCAAAAGGGAAAAATGTTTTTGTATCAATTTTCTCCCGATAAGCTGTTATGATAAGCTGGTAGACACAATCAAACACAACGATATGGAAACAGACGAATTCGCGGCAGGTCATTTTACCCTTTCCAATGCGAAAACCATTCATGCGCCAGTCATCCAGGAGGCATTTATCAATATGGAATGTACCCTGAAGGAAATGCAGGATTTAAGCGGCGCAGGAATAACAGTTATGGTTACGGGCCAGGTACAGCACATTTCCGTTGAGGAAGAATATGCACAGGGCTATGAGCAAAGATATGGGAAAGACGGTTTTATGATGCTGATACCTGCGCCGCAGGATCTTGTTACCGGGGAACCAAATCAATCTGCGATTGCTACTGTAAATATCGAAAAGTACGACTGAAAATAACAGGGAATCTGGCACGCTGTACAGGGCTGTGGCAGGTTCCTTTTTCACGGCTATATCATCCAGATCGGGACAATATAGTTATCGTTGTTTATAGCTGACAATGAAGGACGCATGCAGAGAAGAGCGCCCTTTCCTTTCGGAACACTGCCTTTATTGAGAATATCAAATGCTCCGATCAGTTCATTGCCCGGATAAACGGAGCGTTTGACCTCCAGAGGATGCAGCATACCATCACTTTCAATAATCATATCGATCTCATGCATCTCTTTATCCCGATAGTACCACAGGAGACATTCCTTTGCATTATTCTGGTAGGTCTTTAAAAGCTCAGACACCACATAGTTTTCAAGGATCGCGCCGTTTATGGCCCCATTTGCCAAAATTTCAGGCGAACTGTATTTTGTAAGCCAGGCAACAAGTCCTGTATCAAAAAAATACAGCTTGGGAGTCTTTACAGTACGTTTCAGAAGGTTATTGGAGTAGGGGCGGAGATAAAAAATAATATCCGATTTTTCCAGAATCTGTAACCAGCGCTTTGCGGTATCGTCAGAGACTCCCACATCCTGGGCAATATCATGAATGTTCAGTAATTGTCCAATCCGACAGGCCGCCGCACGAATAAAATCACGAAATATGAATTTATCGGTTAAATTGACAAGTTCACTGACATCCCTTTCAATATAGGTTTGAAGGTAACTGCTGTAGAAAACATCCCGGTCGGAGAAGCGGCCGCTGATGAATCCCGGCATAGAACCCTTCCAGATGCGCTGATAGATTTCCTGCAGGCCTGCGGGGGCGTGTGTTTTCGCCCTTTCCTTCAGCGCATTCAGATCAATGGAAAAAGGCGAAGTGTTTCCACTGCCATAAATTTCATGTTGTGATAAGGATGGCATGTGAAGCAGAGCCACTCTTCCGGCCAGTGATTCCTGTGCCAGCTCCATCATGCGGAATGCCTGGGAACCTGTCAGCCAGAAGCTTCCGGGTTCAGCACCGTTGTCAACTTCGATTTTAATGTATGAAAAAAGCTGCGGAGCATACTGAATTTCGTCAATAAGAATCGGACGGTCGTGCATTTGAAGGAAGAGCGCAGGATCCTTCCTGGCCAGGGCCTGTTCTTCAAGATCATCGAGCGTGACATAGGTTCTGTCTTTTTGCATTAACTGGCGCATAACAGTAGTTTTCCCCACCTGTCTTGGGCCAGTGATAAGAATGACTGAATATTCTCTTGATAACGATATTATTTTTGGTTCCAAATCCCTTTTAATGTAAGTCATATCCAAACCTCCTGGCTAAAATACGATACAATCTTATTATAGTCAAAAAGGAGAAAGGAATAAAGACTATAATACAATTAAAAAAATTTAAAAGTGAACCGCATACAAAGTCATGGCGAATATAGGGTGAACGGGCAATGGAGGTGAAGCATTGGACGCAAGAGAAATCGAGAAGTGTATTGATGAGTTCGGTACAGATATATATAGATTTTGCCTGAAACTCTGTATGGACAAATCAGAAGCAGAGGACTTATATCAACAGACTTTTCTAAAAGCGTTAGAAGCTGAATGGACGCTTGACTGGGAACAAAATCCCAAAGCACTGTTTTTTTCACTGACTCATAATCTTTGGAAAAGCGATAAACGAAAGCAGGCCCGCCGAAATATGATTGTTCCGTCAAGTAATCTGGATGATGAAGCAGAAACAGTCTTACATTCCGAAGAAAGCATTGAAGAAAGCTTTTTACAGAAAGAGCTGGTTTCAGAAGTTAACCGGATTATTGAAACACTGCCGGAAAAAATCCGGATACCGTTGACGCTGTTTTATCTTTCTGATTGTTCCGTAGAGCAGATATCAACAATCATTAAGAAACCGCCCGGAACCGTAAAAAGCAGGTTGTTTAAGGGAAGAAGTCTGATTAAGAAAAGATTGGAGGAAGCAGGATATGAAAAATGACCTTTTCAATACAGAAATGGATGAACTCATCCGGGCTTCTATGAAACTGGCTGACGAACCAGACCCGGAGCTGAACGACAAACTGAAAGCAACATTGTATCAAAAAGAAGCGGCAATGCGAAAGCAGCCAGCCACACGCGGTTTTTCTCTTTGGTATTTGCCGATGATTTTGAACCTGGTTACATTTATGATGCTGGCAGGGGCAGCCCTGATTGTAATCAGCAACACTTATTTGTCTTACTTTGCCGCCGGTATCTGCTTATACATTGGACTGGCGGGTGTGCTGCTTACCATAGTTGGTGTAAAAAGGACAAATATAAAAGAGGAAATAACAATCCGTATTGAGAAAAGAGGTGCATTGGCGTGAATCATACAAAAAAGAACAGATTTCTGCTTTATATTGGTATTCCGGCCATCTTACTGTTGATTTTCCTGAGGTTTGGTCTGTATTTCCTGAAAAGTGACGGCTTTAGCGGCCTTTCTTTGCTGCTTCCCGTTCTTCTTCTTTGCTTTATTCTTTTTGCCTTGTGTACCGCAGCTTCCTTTGCGGCATGGGTATATCAGGATTGCAAAAAACGGGGAGATGACCCGATATTATGGGTATTTGTGGTTTTTATTGCAACACCCTTTATTGGATTATTGATTTATTTTCTGCGCCGTTCAGAGATTAAAACAACGTGTCCTGCCTGCGGGCATCGAATTTCATTAAAAGCAAAATATTGTGAGGAATGTGGAACGCATGTTGAAAATAAGGAGGATAATGGCGTTATGGCAAAACAGGAAACCCACCACTTAAAATTCATTGTTACAGGTGTTATCAGCATGGTGCTTATGCTGGTCTGCCTGACAGGCTTTATTGTCAGTGCCGCTTCCGGAAATGGTGTAAATACGGATGTCGCTTCTGACGACCGGGTTTGGAATTTGGGTGCCATCAGTATGAATTCTAACACCTGTCTGAATGGGGTCTGGAAGCTGGATTTTAGAAGTGCAAGCGATGGTTTTGTGGAAGAACAGGACATGGTGATTGCGGACGCAGACACCCAAAGGCTTTACGCAGACATTTCCTGTGAAACGGTGCCTGACGACGCAACACTTATTTTGTGGTTAGTTCAGGGTGAGGTTGTGAAATCCATTGATGTGACAAATCTGTCCGAACCGCTTGAATATCCGCTGAATAAATTTGAAGACGGAGAAGTCCATGTAAGATTACAGATCAATGGGGTGGAAGATACTGTTGCAGAAATCTATGTGAAATAGTAAACCGGAGTAATTGAAATTTTGATTAACGGGGGAGAGACAGTATGGCGAAACAACGGCTTTCAGCAGAGCAAAAGCGGCTGGAAACCGATATCTGGATTATCGCACTGGTCACTTTTGGAGTTTTCCTTTGCTATGCAGCCATGGGAAGTCAGCTGAGGGATTTAACTATGCTGTCGTTTGTGAGAAGATTGACAGAAGGTATCCTTCAAAAAAGAAATGGCTGGATTATGGCGCCCTCACCTGTGCGATAATCTGTATCCTGTTGCATCCGTTCAGCACATCTTTTTGGGGAATTGTCGAGATCATTACGACATTTATTGCAATATATGGAATGCTGATGGTAAGAAAGCAGACAGGAAACGCATGAGGATGTGTATTTGCCTTTTGCTTCATCTGGAATGCCATTTAAGCTACGGGTATTGGAAGTTGTGGCCACACTCCAGAAAAAACAGCAGGACAGCGGGCAACCGTCAAGACTGAAATGGTTCTTTCCTATGTTTGTTGAACAATATTTCCGGATATGATATACTGGGACTG
>ERZ780162.1072-NODE-1072-length-19749-cov-3.421347_pt1 | contig 19749 bp, 18 predicted proteins | sample MGYA00511474_ERZ780162 | MGnify/ENA primary metagenome ERZ780162 (study PRJEB29588, sample SAMEA2143633) | human gut metagenome | biome: human gut; feature: human-associated habitat; material: faeces | place: Denmark | collected 2008/2010 ...
GGATAAACCGGCGGTCCCGTTCTTTTTCCCTTATGAAAATTTTCCGTCAAAATAATCCGTCTCATTCCATTCAGTCGTCAAGAGAGATGATTTCATACTCACGGCTTCCCAGACCATGCTGCGCGGCAGCTTCCACGGTATGGATGCCGTGGCGGGAATCCATACGCTCAATGAGCGCCTTTTTTCCGGGGTCAGGGGAATTAATCACTGCATCATAGCAGGCCTGATCCACCGCAACCGGATCCGTGGATGCGAAAATCCCCAGATCCGCCATCTCCGGCTCCGCAGGATGGGAATCGCAGTCACAGTCCACACTCAGCCGGTTCGCCACGTTGATGTAGAGCATGTTTTCCGCCCCCTTATGGCTGATCACCGCTTTGCAGGCGTCCGCCATGCTCTCCAGGAAATGATCCTGCGGCGGCAGATTGTTGAACAGCTCCGCCGCTTCCGTGGTCACGCCCGCCGTATGGATGTTGGTCTTTCCGTGCGTGGAGGCGATACCGATGCTGATGTTCTTCAGCGCGCCGCCGAAGCCGCCCATGGCGTGTCCCTTGAAATGAGACAGCACAAGGATGGAATCATAATTGTCCAGATGCTCTCCCACGATATCCTTATCCAGATGGAAGCCTCCCTCCACCGGGATCTCCATCTCTCCGAACTCATCCATGATGTCACAGGGTGCCATGGCCTTAAAGCCATGATCCTCAATGGCCTTCCAGTGAAGCTTCGGGTCCTGACGCTGTCCGCCGTAGGCGGTACAGCACTCAATGATCGTGCCGTCCAGCTGATGAACCAGATCTCCGATCAGCTCCGGATGCAGATAGTTATGTCCTCCCGGTTCTCCGGTGGAAATCTTCACGCCCACCTTTCCCTTCAGCTTTGTTCCCAGCGCCTGATAAATCCTGATCAGGCTTTCCGGTGTGATTTCCTTCGTAAAATAAACCTTCGCTTTTTCCATTGTTACCTCCAGTCCTGCCGCCGCAGGCGGCATTCATATTATGTCCAAAGGGTTCATGCCGTCCTCCGGCTCTGCCGCCGCAGACGGCGTCTATTTTGCAAAATACGCCGCAATCTCCTTCATCCTTGCGCTCTGGTGCGTGTGGAACGGGCAGCGTCTGTCACAGTGTCCGCAGCCGATGCAGGCGTCCGCCTTCACGGCGAGCTTTTCATAGTGATTCGCCGCCATCCTGTCTCCAGCCTGAGCCAGGTCGTAGTATTTGTTGACCAGCCCCACATCGATTCCCGCGGGACAGGGCTGGCAGTGGTTGCAGTATACACAGTTTCCCTGCGCTGCCTGCGGGGTGAATTCCCCGATTACGGAGTAGTCCTTTTCCTCATCCGTCGCACCGCCAAAGCCAAGCAGGGCGTTTAAATCCTTCAGGTCCCGCACTCCGGGGACGACAGCAAGCACGCCGGGACGGTCCAGAGCATACTGGATGCACTGAAAGCGGGTCATCGCCGTATGGAAAGGAGATGTCTTTTCATCCAGCAGCTTGCCTCCGTGGAAGGGTTTCATGACGGAAATGCCGACTCCCATGGATTCGCAGCGGCGGAATAACGCTGCCCGCTCCGAAGTGGATCCGATACCCAGCTCATCCCCCTGCTCCAGATCATAGGCCGGATTGATGGAAAACATCATCATATCGATGACTCCCGTATCCAGCACCCGGTTTGCGACGGACGGAGTGTGGGAAGAAAATCCGATATGGCGCACCTTTCCTTCTTTCTTCAGCCCCTTTATATAATCAAAAATGCCGGAGCTTACCAGCCCGTCAAAATCCTCGTCCTCATCCACACAGTGCAGGAACCCGAAATCCGCATAATCTGTTCCCAGCGCCTTCAGTTCCCAGGCGAAGGTTTCTCTGATCACGTTCAGATCCCTGGACCAGCCGTATTCGCCCTTTTCGTTATAGACCGCTCCGAAATGCAGCTGGAAAAACACCTTTTCCCGCTGTCCGGCAAGGGCCCTGCCAAAAGGTTCATAAACATTTTTTCCTCCTGCACACAGGTCAAAAAAGTTGATGCCGTTCTGGGTGGCGGTGCGCACCACGCTCTCAATCTCCGCATCCGGGCTGTTCTGAATGCCTCCCATCCCCAGACCGAGCACGCTGAATTTTTCCTGTGCCGTTCCATGGGGCAGCTGTCTGTACTCCATAAAAATCCTCCGTTTCGAAACGTTTCTCAGCACCCTGCAGCATTCTCAGGGGCTTCCTGCTGTTTTTATTATATCCGTCCCGTCTGCCTCATGGAATCTCGCAGTTCATCATGCGGTATGAACTAAAAGATAATACAGGAATCCTGCTGAAAGGCCCTCTGAAGCGCCAGTATACGCATCCGGATCATTTTCTGTGTGACCGTTTTCTTTCGGAACACATCGAATCCATGAAAGGTTCCTCTCACATCTTCAAGCTGTACGGCAGCGCCGGCACTTCTCAGACGTTCCGCAAAAGCTGCCCCCTCATCATGCAGACAGTCAAATTGCTCCACCTCAATATAGGCATCAGGAAGCTTATGCAGATTTTCTGCCAGCGCCGGAGAAGCATACTCCACTTTTTCCAGGACGGGCTTTTGCAGGTAAAGCTGCCACATTTTCCTGTTCAGTCCGGCATTCCAGAGCGGACTGTCCGTAAATTTCCGCATGGATTCCGTCTCCATACGGCAGTCCAGCACAGGATAAATCAGCATCTGAAAACAGATATCTGCCTTCCCCGTATCCCTGCTCCACAGCGCACAGGCCGCTGCCAGAGCGCCTCCCGCGCTGTCTCCTCCCACTGCGATGCGGGAGCCGTCAATATGGAGCTCCTTTTCATGCCTGCGGATATATTCCAGACCATCGTAGCAGTCCTGAAAGGGAACCGGAAACGGATACCGGTCAGACGTCCTGTAATGGACGAGCACCACCGCGCATTCCGCCTGCCTCGCATATTCTGCAACGGTTTTATGAAGATAGGGCGCGTCGGCCAGACAGAACCCGCCGCCATGAAAATATACGAGGCAGGGAAAGGTTTTCTTTGCATCAGACGGTCTGTAGACAGTCAGCCGCAGCCTCTCTCCATCCCGTGTTTCCATCCATTTCATGTACCTCTTTATTCCGTCCGGAGGAACCGGCAGCTTCATGGAATAAAGCCGGGCATTCGCAAATTTCAATAACCGCGGTGACAGGAAAAAACCGGGAATGAAAAATTTATTGATAAATCTGTACTCCTTCTCCAGCGGGTAACGGCAGTTTCTCCATTTGCACCATCCTGCGGCTGCCGCAGCAGCTACGATGGCTGTCCCGGCAGCTGTGGCCAAATGAATCCGCTTTTTTCCTTTTCGTGGCATCGTTCCAATCACTCCTTTACAGCTTTCCATACAGTCTATCATAAAGCATTCTTCTCGCGGAAGGAAGAGCCGATGAGTTTCCAGGTATAAACCGGATGGTTTTATGTAAAACAAAAGCACCTCCTGTTACAGAGATGCTTCCGCTCAAAATTTATTCAGCGCCAAGTGCCGGATCACGGATACCTTCTCGCGCCCACATGCCTGTCCGCAGAATACAACGCCTCGATGTTTGCGATCGGGACGTCTCCCTCAAACGCCTGGCTGGCCATCAGGATATAGCCGCCTTTCTCCCCCAGCGTATCGATAAAGAGACGGGTTTCCTGTTCCACTTCCTCGGGCGTACCGTAAGGGAGCACTCCCTGGGTGTCAATTCCGCCGTGAAAGGTAATTTTTCCCGCATACTTTTCCCGAAGCGTCTCCACCTCGAGACTCTGCACCTTCTGGACCGGCTCCAGCACATCCACGCCGCAGGCGATGAATTCCGGAATCAGCGGACCCACTGCGCCGCAGGAATGCTGCTGATAGAAAGCGCCGTGGCTGTGAGCGAGGCGCACCAGCTTTTCCGTATTTTCCTTAAAAAATTCCCTCCACATATCCACGCTGAAAAGAAGAGAAATCTGCGTTCCATAATCATCATGCGGTCTTAAAATATCAATTCTGCCGGGTACCGCCTCAAAGCATCTGCGGTAATATTCCAGCTCGAACTCTACCATTTTGTCCAGGATATATTTTGCCGTTTCCGGCTCGTCGACCATCAGCATGAAAAACTGATCCATTTCAATGAGAAACGTCACCATCTGAAAGGGGCCTTCATGTCCCATGATCAGCGCCTTGTCAGGATACCTGTCACACTGCTCCTTCAGAGAGTCATAGTCGAACCAGTCGGGATCGGGAAAGGTATATTTTTCCTTCACATCCTCAATGGATTCCACCCCGTTCAGGGGAAAAAAAGTGGTCACACCGTAAGTATCGATATCCGTCACATGCTCCGTGGTTTCATAGCCCCAGAAGGACTTCGTCACCGTCTCCCCCTTTTCATTCTTCCAGGATGGAAGCTCAGGACCGATATATCTGGGGCCCACCGGAACCACATCAATTTCAAATTTTTCCAGAAGCTGATCATAATCCGTAAAACCGTAGTGCTTCATCAGCTTCTGATTCACTGATTCTACCGCTTCAAAAGCGGCCGGAATCCGGTCCGGATTCTGATGCAGAATCGCCGCGCGCACGCGCTCCCTTGAAGTCATAATCCCTCTCCTTTCCAGCTGTTTTCCTCATCCGGGAACAGCATGCCTTCCATATAACTGTTTTTAAAATATTCATCCGCGGCAAGCGACACCGAAACGGTCCGCCGTGCAAGCTCCTCCGCCGCCTTCCGCCTGCTGCCGTCCAGAAGCAGATCCGCCGCTCCATTCAGCGCCGCATTGCCGCAGATCACAACCCGCTCCACATCCATATCAGGCAGAAGGCCGATGGAAATGGCATTTTTCATATTCAGGCTGCTGCCGAAGCCGCCCGCCACCAGCACTTTTGCCAGCCCCTCCACAGGCAGATCCGCCCGGTGCAGCATGGTCCGGATTCCGGCGGAAATGGCCCCCTTGGCAAGCTGGATCTTCCGGATGTCCTCCTGAAGAAGCTCCACCCCTTCCGCCAGAACCGCATTTTCTTCCAGAAAGCCGGTTTCATCCAGCCATCCGCTCTGCAGCAGGCAGCTGACGGCATCCACCACGCCGCTTCCGCAGATCCCTTTTGCCGGTCCGCCTCCGATCACGCTGGTTTCCAGACGGCCGTCCTTCCATTCCACACGGCAGATGGCCCCTTCCTTTCCCGGCATTCCGCAGCTTAACCCCGCCCCCTCAAAGGCCGGCCCCGCCGCCGTAGAGCAGCAGAACAGCTCTCCGCCCTGATTCAGCACAATTTCCCCGTTGGTTCCGATATCCGTAAGAAGCTCCGGCTCTGCCGCATCCCCCAGACCGGTGTGCAGCATGGCGCAGGTGATATCCGCCCCAACGAAGGCAGAGATGCAGGGCGGAAAATACACCTCTGCATCCGGGCAGGGCAGCATGAGAGCCTTTCCGTCCGTCCACTCTCCCGCCAGCCAGTCTGCCTGAAAGGGCGCATGGGAAAGGCATTCCGGGTTTCTGCCCGTAAGAAGGTACAGCATGGAGGTATTCCCTGTGATCACAAGCGTATCGATCTGCTCCGCCGAAACGCCCGCGCGGGCCGCGAGCTCCTCAAGCAGTGTTCCGATTCCACCGCACACGGCCTTTTTCAGCGCTTCTCCCTCTCCCGCAAGGCTTCTCTCCACCCTGGATATCACATCCGCCCCGTAGGCCTTCTGTGGATTTTCCAGACCTGCCTGGGCGAGCAGCCCGCTTTTTCCGTAAAGCTGCGCCGCCAGCGTGGTGGTTCCCACATCCACCGCCGCTCCCAGCCTGTCAAACAGAGGCTCTCCCTTTCCGAAGGAAGCCCTGCCGCCAAGCCGGATTTCCATGTCCTTTTCCGTTTCCCATTCCACCTGGCAGGGGCCGAGAATCACGGTCCGGCAGGCCAGACGGATGTTGCCAAGCTCCTGTGCGGAAATCTTTTGCCGTTCCACGGCATCCGGCTCACTCAGCATGCCCTCCGCGCGGACCCGGCATTTTCCGCAGCGCCCCATTCCTGCGCAGGGCATGGCAAGCCCTTCCTTTTTCAAAAGCTCTCCGAGAGTCGTTCCCTTTGCGGCACGGAGGATTCTGCCGTTTACTGTCACATCGGTCTCCTCCGCAGCTCTTTCATTTATCCGTTTTTCTTCTGTGCATCCTTTATTTTCCATAAAAATCCGCCACCGCCCGGAAAAAGGCGTCAATATTTTCCCATTTCGACATGGGAGGAATATCGCAGCCGGAAGAAATCACAAAGTTGGGATATGTACAGCACTTTTCCATGAGTGAAAGCGTCGCTGTCCGGATGCTTTCCGGAGTTCCGTTTCTGAACTGTCCGGCCGGATCCACATTTCCCATGGCAATCGTATCCGCCGGGATATGCTTCAGCATTTCCGCCATGTCAATGGCATTTCCAAAATGATACGCCGCTGCCCCCGTATCCAGGATGGAGTCGATCATCTGGATCGTGCTGTTTCCGCAGTTATGATAAATCACCAGAAAATCATCATCCTGAAGCGCTTCCACAATCCGTTTCACGAAAGGCGCGGAAAATTCTTCGGCAAGTGCGGGAGACAGCAGACCAGCCAGAGGCTCCGCCAGCATGATGCCGTCTGCCCCGGTCTCCTTATATGCCTTTCCATATGAGATCAGAAACTCCGTGGCCTTATCCAGAAGCAGAGCCACCATTTCCGGCTCGTCATAGCAGTAAAACATGATTTCCGTCACATCCAGCAGACGGCCCGCCAGAGAGTAGGGGCCGATCATGCCGGCAAATACGGGCCGGTCCTGAATTTTTTCCGCCGCTTTTCTGACCGCATCGATATAGATATCCGTTCGTCCCGCTCCCACAGGCGGAATCCGAAGGCTTTCCACCTCCTCCGGGCCGGATACGATGCTGCCCTTTACCGTAGGCACTTCGTCCTCACTGACCACAATCTGCGATCCAAAGCACTCCGCTTCCACCGACAGATCCATCAGGCTCACCGACGCCGCGGCATCCACCCTTTCCGCAATCCGTACCATTCCCTCCGCCTGTCTGTCACTGTCTGAAATCAGCTCCTTCACGCTGATTCCCATCAGCTGAACGGCCGGGAAAGAAAGAATTGGCATCGCTTTTTTCCGTTCTGCCTCCCGTAACTCCTTCAGCCATTCTTTCATATTCATTCTGAAATTTACCTCCATTCCGAAACATTGCTGAGGAACCCGCGCCGATCCTTCAATTCGTCGCTGCGGTCACAGCCGCACGGCAGAGTATGGCGCCGAAATAGGTAACCGTATTCTGTCCGTTAATGTACCGCATGCCCGCAGTCCGGGCCAAAAGAGACACATTGACCCCATATGCTTCCAGAGAACCGATTGCCTTTTCGGGGAAACGGCAGGGCTCACCGCTCCGTTTTCCGCATGTTGTACATACCCGGCACCCCCCGGCGCCAAGGTGAAGCAGCCGGATCCCGCTCCCCTGGCCTGCTCCTTTCCGGGCGCATCCTTCCTCCGTACGGTTTCCCCTGGCACATCTTCTCTGTTCCAGCTCTTTCCCTGCAAAGCTTCGAAGCTTCTGCGCAAGCTCGTTGTGCCGGTTTCCCGCTTCCATCATCCCCTCGAAATCATAGCTGTCCTCCAGGAGGCCCACCGTCTGATACACCAGGGCCGTTTCATAGGTGCGAAGCTCCTGCATCAGCTCCTCGATGCTGCCGACATCCGGCGGACACATATAATTTTTTCCATAATTGCCGCAGGCGTTGGAGGCACACAGACTGCGGAAGGAAGCGTCCGTGGAAATGTCCTCCACCCTTACCAGTTCCGCGCGAAAGGCTCCGAGCGCAAGCGCCTCCTCCCGCAGAGCCCTCATCAGTTCCTCCATCGTTCCCATCCCTTTCTTTCACGCGCTTCGTTTAAGCGGGAATCTTTCCATTTCTCATCCGGCAGCCCTGCAGAGCTCCACAGCTGCGTCCGCGGCGCTGGCAGCGTCCGGCGTATATTTATCCGCGCCGATCTGTTCGCAGAATGCCTCCGTTACCGGAGCTCCTCCGATCATGATTTTCACTTTATCCCGGATTCCCGCCTTTTCCGCCGCTTTCACCACTTCTCCCATGACGGGCATGGTGGTGGTAAGGAGTGCGGAGCAGCAGATGATCTGGCAGTGCTGATTCACGGCAGTCTCCACATAGGTCTCCGGAGACACATCCGTGCCCAGATCCACCACTTCCAGTCCCTTTCCTTCCATCATCATCTTCACCAGATTCTTGCCGATATCGTGCAGATCTCCCTTAACCGTTCCGATGCAGACCTTTCCGGCAGAGGTCTGGTCCCCGTCGGCAAGCAGAGGCTTCAGCACCGCAGCGCCCATGTTCATGGCGCGGGCCGCCACCAGAACCTCCGGCACGAACACCTCGTTATTCTTAAACTTTTCACCGATCACGTCCATACCGGCAAGAAGGCCCTTTTCCAGCACTTCCTTTGCCGGGATGCCCTGCTCCACGGCCTGTCCCACCAGCTCCTTTACAATTTTCGCCTTCCCCTTCTGCAGATTTTCAGAAATTTCAACCAGAATATCCATGCTTACCCTCCTGTTCCGCCGTCAGGCGGCATTCGTTTCCTCACATTATACCATTCCGACTTTTCTTTACTTGTATTAAGACGGATTTTTTGGTAATTTTCCGTACTCTTTTCTTGACTTACCAGAAAATTAATTTCATAATGGAGAAAAAGGCAGGAACCTGCCTGAGAATGGAGCATTGTCAGATGAAAAAAGAAGCCTTTGACCACCAGCTGGCAGACGAATGTGCCCGCGCCTTTTCCGCTTCCACCGGACTCGGCTGTACCGTCTCCGATACCTCCGGGAAAATTCTGTTCGAGCACGGGCCGGGCTGCGGAAGCTGCAGTCTCTGCCGTGCCGCAGGACTTCCAGAGGAAAACTGCATCCGGGCGCATCATTACGGGATGATCGAGGCCGAGCGCTTCGGCGGAAAATACATCTATTTCTGTCCCTTCGGTCTGACCTGCTTTGTCTCTCCCATCATCGGGGAGGAGGGCAGCACGGCCAAGATCACCGTCGGCCCCTTCATGATGGTGGAGCTGCAGGATTTCATCGACTGCGAACTTTCCGAGCATATGCATCTGGAACCCGAGGCAAAGGAACAGGTCTGCCGCCTCCTCCTTTCGGTTCCCCAGGTTTCTCCCAAAAAAGTGCAGGAGCTGTCCGTCCTGCTCTTTATGGCGGTCGGTTTTATGAATAACGTTTCTGCTGAAAACAGGCTTCTGGAGATGGAGCGCTCCGACCTGCTCCAGGGGCAGATCAACGCCTACATTTCCCAGCTGAAGGGACACGGGGTTCCGGCTTCCTATCCCTTTGAAAAGGAGCGCGCCCTCCTGCAGGCGGTTTCCCATGGAGAAAAAGAAGAAGCAAGGCGGTATCTGACGGAGCTTCTCGCCTCCCTCCATGCGGGAGGCAGCGACATCGGCCGGATCCGGGGACAGATTTCGGAGCTTCTGGTCCTTCTGTCCCGCACCGCCGCAGAAAACGGAATGGATGGGCAGCAGGTTCTTCTCCTGCACAGGCAGTGGCAGAAAAGTCTTTCCTCCCTGCCTTCCTTTCAGGCGGTTTCCGCCTGGCTGCTCACCGTTGTAGAGGACATGCTGGAAAACCTCGCCGCCTGGCCAGACGTGAGGCATGCCAATATCATCCACCGCTGCATCCAGCATATCGGGGCCGGCTATCAGGAGCGGATCACGCTGGAGGACACCGCGCGCATGGTCTGTCTGTCCCCGGATTATCTGAGCCGCATCTTCCGTCAGGAAACGGGAATCAGCTTTCACCAGTACCTGAATAACGTGCGCATCACCAAGGCGAAGGAGCTGATCCGCACCACCTCCCTGCGCCTGACGGATATCTCACAGATGGTCGGCTATGATGACCAGAGCTATTTCACAAAGGTATTCCGGCGGACCGCCGGGATGGCTCCCGGGGAGTATGTGAAGAAGTACCGGAGATCTTCCTCTGTACGGACATCTTCTTCCGGCAGATCAGCCAGCCCTGTCTGATCCGCCCTTCGATGTATCTTCCCTCTGCATCTTCTCTCAGGTCTCTACAACGCCTCCCGTATCCGGCGGATCTCCTCCTTATGTCCCGCATCGTCAAAGGGCGTCTCCAGATAAAATGGCAGATCCTTCAGTGCCGGATGGCGCAGCACGTTCAGAAGCGCCTCCCAGCCGATCAGCCCCTCCCCGATGGCCGCATGCCTGTCCTTGTGCGAACCGAAGGGCATCTGACTGTCGTTTAGATGTACTGCCCGCAGCAGGGGGAGACCAAGGATGCGGTCAAACTCCTCCAGAACGCCGTCCAGGTCGTTTACGATATCGTATCCGGCGGCGAATACGTGGCAGGTATCCAGACAGATCCCGATCCGTTCCGGATGCTTCACCCCGTCCCGTATGGCCTTAAGCTGCTCAAACCGGTCTCCGATCTCCGTTCCCTTGCCGCTCATGGTTTCCAGAAGCACCGTTATGTTTTCCTCTCCCGTGATGGCCTGATCCAGCCCGGCGATGATGTTTTCAATCCCCTTTTCCACCCCGATGCCCGTGTGGCTTCCCGGATGAAATACCATATTTTCAATGCCCAGCGCGTCCATCCGCGCCACATCCTCCCGGATCACCGTGCAGGCGAACTCATAAACCTTCTCCGTGTCGCTTGCAAGATTCATGGTATAGGGCGCATGGGCCAGAATGGGGCCGAAGCCATGCTCCCGCCGGATGCGCTGAAAGCCTTCCGTTTCTTTTTCCGTCGGCGTCCTGAAATTGGAGCCTCTGGGATTTCTGCTGAATATCTGCATGGTATCCGCTTCCATCTTCACCACGTTCTCTGCCGTTTTTTCAAGCCCCTGCGCGATTGACATATGGGTTCCTATTGTAATTTTCTGTTTCATGTTTTCTTCCTTTGTTTCGTTTTTCTGCAAATTTTCCGATTTTTTCATCATATCATGCACCCGGTGGCTTATAAAATATGAGTTGAGATATTTTTACAAACCATCCTGCGCCTGCTTTCCGAATCCTCACCTTTGCAGAAATTTTTTTATATTGTAGCAAATTTTATGTTTTATCTCAATGAAATTTCATGAGCAGAAGACTCTGCTGTTTTTTCTCACGATTCCTGTATATTTATGATTGAAATTCGTTCCTAAATTCAGAGAAAGCGGGGCAGCCAGACCTTTCGGCCATGCCGCCCCGCGACGATTAGGTTATATCCTTATGTCAGGACGCGCCCCTGTGCGGCGCCCGTTGTCTGCTCCATTATGCCTCCGGAGCGTTCAGAATATTCATAAACTCTTCTCCGGTAATGGTCTCTTTTTTATACAGATACTCGGCCAGCTCATCCAGCTTCTTCCGATTGTTCTCCAGAAGCTTCCTAGCCTTTTCATGCTGTCTCTTCACCAGCTCTACCACCTGTCTGTCGATCTCTGCCTGGGTATCAGCGGAGCAGGCGAGGGAAGCATCGCCGCCCAGATACTGGTTGGTGATGGTTTCCAGTGCAACCATGTCGAAGTCATCGCTCATACCGTACTGCATGATCATGGCGCGGGCCAGCTTGGTAGCCTGTTCGATGTCGTTGGAAGCGCCTGTGGTGATGGAACCAAAAACCACTTCCTCAGCCGCACGGCCGCCGGTCAGCGTGGCGATCTTGTTTTCTATCTCTTCCTTATTCATCAGGTAATGGTTGCCTTCGTCCACCTGCATGGTATAGCCCAGCGCGCCGGAGGTTCTGGGAATGATGGTGATCTTCTGAACCGGGGCTGAATTGGTCTGCTTTGCGGCAACCAGTGCATGGCCGATTTCGTGATAGGCAACGATCTTTTTCTCCTGATCCGTCAGGATGGAATTCTTCTTCTGGTAGCCTGCGATCACCACCTCGATGCTCTCCTCCAGATCCGCCTGAGTAACCGTCTTACGTCCGTCGCGGACAGCACGAAGAGCGGCTTCATTGACGATGTTGGCAAGCTCAGCGCCTGACGCGCCTGAGGCCATGCGGGCGATAACGGAGAAGTCCACGCCGGAATCCACCTTTACCTTCTTCGCATGTACTTTCAGAATCTCTTCTCTTCCCTTCAGGTCAGGCAGTTCTACGGGTACCCGCCTGTCAAAACGGCCGGGACGAAGCAGGGCAGGATCCAGAGAATCCGGACGGTTGGTCGCCGCCAGGATGATGACCCCTGTATTTCCTTCAAATCCGTCCATCTCCGTCAGCAGCTGATTCAGCGTCTGCTCCCGTTCATCGTTGCCGCCGTACTGTCCGCCTCTCTTTTCCCCGATGGCATCGATCTCATCGATGAACACAATACAGGGAGCCTTCTCCTTCGCCTGCTTGAAGAGGTCACGCACCTTAGAGGCGCCCATACCCACAAACATTTCCACAAATTCCGAACCGGAGATGGAGAAAAACGGCACGTTTGCTTCTCCCGCGACCGCCTTTGCCAGCATGGTTTTACCGGTTCCGGGAGGGCCGACAAGCAGGATGCCCTTCGGCATGGATGCGCCGATTTCCTCATATTTCTTCGGATCATGCAGATAGTTGACGATCTCGGTAAGGCTTTCCTTCGCCTCATCCTCGCCCGCCACATCGCTGAAGCGGATGCCTGCGGAGGATTTCACATAAATCTTCGCATTGCTCTTTCCCATGCCGAACATCATGGAATCTCCGCCCATCTTGTTCATCGTTCTCTTATACATCCACTGGCCCAGGCCTACAAAGATCGCGATGGGCAGCACCCAGGAAACCAGAAAGCTCACGATGGGAGATGCCTGCTCTACGATCTCGGAGGCGAACACCGCTCCGGAATCATGCAGCCGTTCCGTCAGCCCCGGATCGAACATCGGGCCTGTTTTATAAATCTGAGTATTGTCCTTGTCCGTAAAAATAATCTGGTTGCTCTCTACTTCAACCTCTCCGATGTTTTTGTCATCGATCATGTCCATGAAGGTGCCGTAGTCCACTTCCTTGATGCTTGCCTGCAGCATTCTGGGCATAACCAGAAAATTCAGCAGCATGAGGACGAGCAGCACGATGACGTAATAAAATATAAACGGCTTTTTTGGGGTTTTTACCTCATTCATCTTTTTCTCTTCCTTTCTCTTCGTAGGAAAGCTGCCTTTCCACCGCCTTCAGCGCGGCGAGCAGCGCATAGTTCATGGATTGTGTGGCAAAGTCGGCGGCATATTCCGCGTACAGGATGGCAGCCTCCGGATCTCCGGGCTTCCTGTGTTCCCGGGAAAATTTTCCCTCCTCCGCCTCACACAGGATTTCCCTTACAGTTTCCTCATAGGTAAGCTGAGCCTGGGCAAGGCGCGCGGCAGCGGGAAAACCGCTTCCCATCATTCTCTTTTTCAGGAGAAGTCTGCTTTCTGCCTCCTCATCCTCCATCTGGCGGATTTCCTCGCTTATCCTGTCGTGGTCCCTGCTCTGGCAGAGCTGAATCCGGCTCTGAAGCTTTCCATACTGCTGTTCCATTTCGCACAGCTTGACAGAAAAAATTCCCTGATCCACTTATCCTTTCTCCTTTCCGGATGTTTCGGCCCTCGGCCGGCCTTGCTGTCGGCCGCCGGAACATCTATTTTCTTTTTACCAGAAATCCGGTCAAACTGCCATACTCAAGTTTTCCCATCTGTCCTGACAAAAAGGCTCATGTGTAAAAATCCTTTACACACGGGCCTTTTTGTCAAACTTTTTCCGGTCTTTCTCCGATGTTCCGCCTTATGCCTCCTTCAGGAGCCGTCCTTCCATCAGGCGGATGAGCTGGCCTGACAGGCGCTTTATGTTTACATTGGGCTTCATGCAGTATTCCAGCAGGATGCCGGCGACGGCAAACGTATAAAAATCCAGCGCTACCTGTGCGTCTGCACGGCTCACATCCTGAAAGAGCTCTTTTCTGTCCGTCAGCTCCTGAAACCAGGAGCGGATCGAGTCGATCATCAGGCGTTCTGTCTGTTCCCTTAACTGGGATGAAAGGAGCTTTCGGATCATCTCCCGCCCCTTTACTGCGGAGTCGAGAAACAGCTCCATCACCTCTTCCCGGGACTGCATCTGCAGACTCTTTTCCACCAGCTCCTCCATCACCCGGCGAAGCGACCAGTCTATCACGTCGATCAGATCCTGAAAATGATAGTAAAAAGTCTGTCTGGTAATGTGGCAGGCTTCCACAATGTCCTTTACGGTAATTTTGTCAACGGATTTTTCCAGGGTAAGCTCCGCGAACTTTCCTGCAATCCTCTCCTTCATGTCTGAGGGCATGGCCTTCCTCCTGAACCTTTCTATGCGTTTTCAGTCTTCCTGATCAGACGGCAGATTCCGTCCTCCGGATAAGAAAGCAGACGTCCGAATTCGCGGGCGAGCCGCTCATCCTCTTCCCTGGTATAGAGCCCCTGCTCCATCAGGCGTTTCTGCTCCTCCTTCAGCGCCAGATATTCTGTCAGCGTCTCTTCTTTTCCATAAAAAAGATACAGGGGCTTTCCCCGGTTTGCCTCCTTCGGAAACAGCGCGGTCAGAAGCGCTTCCTCCTCCGGATAGAAAAGAATTTCATACTTATCGCAGAGCCGCTTTACTTCCTCCCGGTAACGGTCCCTTTCCTCCCGGTCTGAAAAGGGATGGCTCATGGCAAGCCTTTTCACACCGGCGGCGACCATCTCACAGAAGCAGTCCATGACGCCCAGCTGATAGGAGAAGGAATCGATCCGTCCCGTTTTCCGGCCTTTTTCGTCCGACGCATGCTCCTCCTGTCCGGCAGAGCTCTGCGGCTCCTGCCTGTATTCCTCATATTCTTCCCGGTCCAGCGACAGGGGGATTCCGCTTCTGCTCTTTGCGTTGACGCCGCCGTACCAGGTTCCTTCCACCGTAAGAACGTCTCCCACCTCATATTCCAGAGAATCCGGATCGTTCTTTTTCACAATTCTGATCTTCTGCATGCCTTCCATTTCAAACTCCATTCCGGAGTGTCAGCGACAGCGCCGGATGCGTCCCCCCTTTTATCCGGCCGTCTTTTCTGACCTGTCCTTTGATCCTGTTTTCCTGTTCTATCTCTTATCCCTGAGCATCACGTCGTGAGCGCCGCCCTCCACGATACTGGTGGAGGAAACCAGAGTGATTTTCGCCTTCTGCTGCAGCTCCGGGATGGTGAGCGCGCCGCAGTTGCACATGGTGGATTTCACCTTGCTCAACGTCATGCTCACATTGTCATGCAGGCTTCCGGCATAAGGGACCAGGGAATCCACGCCTTCCTCAAAGGAAAGCTTTTTGTCTCCGCCCAGATCGTATCTCTGCCAGTTCCTCGCTCGCGCGCTGCCCTCGCCCCAGTATTCCTTCATGTAGCTTCCGTTGATGTTCACCCGCTTGGTGGGGCTTTCATCGAAGCGGGCGAAATACCGGCCCAGCATGACGAAATCCGCGCCCATGGCAAGCGCCAGGGTGATGTGATAATCATGCACGATACCGCCGTCGGAGCAGATGGGAACGTAGATGCCCGTTTCCTTATAGTATTCGTCCCGGGCCTTCGCCACCTCGATGACCGCGGTGGCCTGTCCTCTTCCGATACCCTTCTGCTCTCTGGTGATGCAGATGGCGCCTCCGCCGATTCCTACCTTGACGAAATCCGCCCCCGCCTCTGCAAGAAACCGGAAGCCGTCTCCATCCACCACATTTCCCGCTCCCACCTTCACGCTGCGGCCATACTTTTTATGGATATAATCCAGCGTGATCTTCTGCCACTCGGAATACCCCTCCGAGCTGTCGATGCACAGGGCATCCGCTCCGGCCTCCACCAGAGCGGGAACACGCTCCTCATAATCTCTGGTATTGATTCCGGCTCCCACCATGTAACGCTTGGAGGTATCGATCAGCTCGTTCTCATTCTTCTTATGGGTATCGTAGTCCTTGCGGAACACCAGATAAACCAGCTCCTGCTTCTTATTCACAAGCGGAAGGCAGTTGATCTTGTGTTCCCAGATGATGTCGTTCGCTTCCTTCAGCGTGGTGTCCTCATCCGCATAAACCAGATCCTCAAACTTCGTCATGAACTCGGCAACTTTCGTCTCCGGGCTCATCCTGCTGACCCGGTAATCCTTGTTCGTCACGATTCCCAGAAGCTTTCCGCCGCTCTTCCCGTCGTCGGTGACCGCGATGGTGGAATGTCCCGTTTTCTCCGTGATGGCGAGCACGTCCGCCAGCGTCATGTCCGGCGACACATTGGAATCGCTCACCACAAATCCGGCCCGGTAGCGCTTCACCCTTCTTACCATTTCCGCCTGCTGCTCCACCGGCTGCGAGCCATAAATAAAGGACAGGCCGCCTTCCTGCGCCAACGCGACCGCCAGTCTGTCGTCGGAAACAGACTGCATGATCGCCGACACCATCGGAATATTAATGGAAAGCTCCGGCTCCTGTCCTTTTTCATATCTGACCAGCGGCGTTTTCAGACTCACCTTCGCTGGTATGCATTCCGTGGATGAATATCCCGGAATCAGTAGAAATTCGCTGAAAGTTCTTGACGGTTCCCCATAATAAAACGCCATATTTTCCTCCTTTTCGAGCCGTCCGCGTTTCAAGGACCACCAAAAACCCCCATGCCCTCTGCCGGACAGCCTGGTTGATAATTCCATTATAGCTGTGGAAGATGGGGGCGTCAACCGTCGAAAAAAAGGGAAGCCGGCCCGCCATGCACGCTCGACTTCGCTTCGCTCCGTCTCGCTTAACGGCATTCGCCGTATACCCTCAAACCAAAAGACCCTTCGGCAAGCGAGCTTGCCGAAGGGCCCTCTGGTTTGAGGGTGCATGGCTCATTGCAGATTAACATTGCAGATTAACGTCGCAGACTAAAAGTCTGCTTCAAAGCGATCCATGTTGTCGATCTTTCCGATCACAACGATCACGTCTCCGTCCTGCAGGCGGTAATCGGGCTGCACCTCTATGTTCGTCGTCTGTCCGCTCTCAATGGCGATGACGTTCAGACGGTATTTTTTCCGGATACCATACTCCTCGATGGTCTTGCCGACCAGCCTTCCGGAAACCATGATCTGGCGGATCTCCACGCTGTTATCCAGGGACACGTAATCCAGAAAATTCCGGGAAATCAGGCGTTTCCCCAGGCGGATCGCCATATCACGCTCCGGATAGACGACCTGTGCGCCCAGCTTTTCCAGCACGGCTCCCTGCTCCGCGGTGAGGGCCTTTGCGATTACGTGAGGGATTCCCATCTCCACCACGCACATGGTGGTCAGGATGCTGGTATCCATCTTTTCTCCGATGCAGACGATAACGGTATCGCAGTTCTGAATGCCCACCTCTCTCAGGGTATCTGCGTTCAGTTCATCCACCACAAAGGCATAATCCGTATACTGACGAAGCTCCTTGACCTTCGCTTCGTTTTTATCTATGACAATCACATCCTTGCCCGCCTTCGCTATCGTGATTGCCAGCGCTGCTCCAAAACGTCCCAGTCCGATCACGCCGAAGGATTCGGCTTCCTGTTTTCTTTTCATCATCTATAAATAATCCTTTCTTTTTTGGCTAATTAGTCTTCTCTTTCCCGTCGTTCCCATCGATATGAGCTCCACCGGAAACGTCAGCCGATGGTAACGGCCTCCTGGGTATATCTTGCATTCGGCTCCGGATGGTCGATCCACATGGAAAGCAGCGTAAATGCGCCGATCCTTCCCGTATACATCACGAGGATGATCACCAGCTTGCCGGCCACGGACAGCCCGGGAGTAATGCCGGTGGACAGCCCCACCGTACCGAAGGCGGAAATCACTTCAAACAGAAGCTGGATGAAGGTGCAGTCCGGCTCCAGAATACACATCAGAAATGTGGCGATGCAGACCACTCCCAGGGACAGGATCGTCACCAGATACGCCTTGGAAAGATTTTCCGGCGAAAGATTCCTGCGGAAGGAGCTTAAGGGTCTCTTCACAAAAATGCTTCTGGCCGACTGGATGAGCACGAAAAAGGTGCTCGTCTTGATACCGCCTCCCGTGGATCCGGGCGACGCGCCCACAAACATCAGCACACACAGCACGAACAGCCCCGCATTCGTGAATTCTCCGATAGAATAAGTGGAAAATCCCGCGGTTCTTGCGGAAACGCTCTGGAAGAAGGCGCCCAGCCAGGAAATGTCCTCCGTCGCCTTTAACAGCAGCGTACCGACAACGATCAGAACGATGCTGGTGGTGATGACCACCTTCGAATGCAGCGTCAGCTTCTTAAACCGCTTCTGCTTCATCACATCCAGAATGACCAGGAAGCCGATACCGCCGAAAATGATCAGCCCCGCAGTCGTCAGGTTCAGAAGGATATTGTCCTGATACGGAATCAGGTTCCGCAGTCCTCCCAGAATATCGAAGCCCGAATTGTTGAACGCCGCTATGGAATGAAATACGCTGATTCCAAGCGCATGCGGCAGCGGATAATCCTGGATGAAAACGAGGAAGCTGAGAACCGCACCAGTCACTTCAAAAAACAGCGTCATAAAAAGGACCGCCCTTACCAGCTTGACGATTCCCCGGAAGCTGTCCACGTTCAGCGCCTCCTTGGCGAGCAGACGTCCCCGGATGCTGACACGCTTTCCCGCGGCAAGAATCAGTCCCACGCCCACTGAGGTCACGCCCAGTCCGCCGATCTGAATCAGAATGGCCACCACCGCCTGCCCGAATGGGGTAAAATGATCCGCCACATCAATGGCGATCAGCCCTGTCACGCATACCGCGCTGGTGGACGTAAACAGAGCGTCCACAAAGGAAACCTCCGCGTCCGGCCAGACCGAAACGGGAAGCACAAGAATCACAGCCCCGATCAGGATCACCAGCGCAAAGCCCATGGCGATTAACCGTCCGGGCGGCTGCTTCTTCAGAAAATTTATGAAAAACATGATTTTGTCTTTTTTCCTCTTCTTTTTCTTATTATTAATCGATACTTATCGTTTTTTCTTACACCGGCAAAACACGGCGTTTTTTCCCGTCCTTTTTCTTCTGAATGAAAAGCTCGCGCAGAAAACGCGCATGACCCGGCGCCTCCCTGCACGGAAACGCCAGCAGATATTTCCGGATAACAGGTGCCGGAAATTTACCCACAAAAAGAAAACCCGCCAGAAAAACAGCGGTTCGAAACGCCCGGGAAAAGGCCTCCTTCCACAGAAGAGAAGTCATGCCGTTCACGGAGGCCGGACCCTGCATGCCTGCAGCAACGTCAAAAACAGGCAGCTCAAACGCAGCTGCCGTCTCCTGCACGCCTGTCAGCACCTGTTCCTCCTCCTGCAGCAGAACCGCAGCGGAAAGCTCCTCCGGTTCCGCCGGATAAACGGCGTCATAGGCCAGTTCTCCTGTAAACATGCAAAGTATGGAAACCAAAAGCAAAAGCGGGAGCAACCCGCCGGGCCTTCTGTCTGCCTTCAGCCCTCTCGCCTGTATCACTTTAATCTCCTCCTGTGTTGCCCTGAGCAATATCTAACATAACACCGCATAAGGGCTTTGTCAACAACGGGATAGAGAGACAACTGCCTACAGGGATAGAGAGACAACCGCCTCACAGCTTTCCGTCCATGGGAACATGTCCACCGGCCAGACCTCCCCGGCCTTGTATCCCAGCTTCCGGAGCACCTTCAGATCCCGTCCCAGTGTTTCCGGATTGCAGGAGATATAAACGATCCGCTCCGGCCCCAGCTTTGCGGCGCTTCGCATAAACGCCTCCGTGCTACCGCTCCGCGGCGGGTCCATGAAAAGAACGTCCGCCCGCTCACCCGGCGCAGCC
>ERZ780162.1079-NODE-1079-length-19694-cov-4.932736_pt1 | contig 19694 bp, 12 predicted proteins | sample MGYA00511474_ERZ780162 | MGnify/ENA primary metagenome ERZ780162 (study PRJEB29588, sample SAMEA2143633) | human gut metagenome | biome: human gut; feature: human-associated habitat; material: faeces | place: Denmark | collected 2008/2010 ...
GAAAACCGAGGTATCCCACGACGGGGGCTTCATTTCTGCGCTCCATCGCGGGTTGCTTTTTGGTCGCGGGAAGAATTCCCAGGTCAGCGCATCGCCCAATTCGAGGGCGACCCACGACTCGTGGCTTCCCCGTGGGATACCTCGGTTTTCGTGCCAAGATTTGCCTTGGGGGCTGTACTATTTCAGGCTCGCACGCCATTCCGATTCGGAAGAGCAGCTTGCCCTTCCGAGCGTTCGCTTTTCCTGTTTATTACCGGAAGCGACCCCTTATGGCTATCGCGCGGCAATTCTTCGTATGCCTTGCAATCTCGATGCTTCCTCGAGTATCTCGATAAGCTCATCAGCCTGGTAGTACGCTCCTCGTTTCGCATTGCCCATCTTCGAAAGGATACCTCTCTCGCAAGCGGTCTCTATAAGAGTGCGTGCCGCTCGGTCGGTGATGGCGAGACGGTTGGCGACATATGCGGCGTTCACGACAGGCTGTTCGACGAGAAGCTCGGGTAAACCGTGGGACGCCGATCCTGCGCGGTCGGTGTTCGAGGCACGCCATGCGCTCAACACATCGTCCACGTCGTCGGCGATGCGCAAACCGATGACGACGGCAAGCTCCAGAGCATCGGCAAAGCAGGCGATTATTGGCTCAATCTTTCCAACGTGGTAGGCGTCGAGCGCTTTCATGTACCGTTCAACGTCATGCAGCAGGCCCGCTGAGACGGGCAGGGTTGAATGCATCAGGACTTCGTCGTTTGCAAGCATGCGATGCACGAGCGCTCTGCCAGTGCGGCCGTTGCCGTCCGTAAAGGGGTGGATAGTCTCGAACTGCGCGTGGAAAATCGCTTCTTTGGCCACGGGAGGAACGTCCTCCCGCACCCCGAACTCAATTAGGTCGTTGATGTAGTCTGGAACGCGACTTGCGTGAGGGGGCACGAACGACGCTCCATGCGGGCTGTAGGGCGTGCCACCGATCCATACCTGCTCGTCTCGCAGTCCCTCCCACTCGGAGGTTTCTGCCATGAGCACGTCATGGATGCTGCAGATAGAATCGATGCTCACGGGTCCACTTTGCCGCAGAGCCTCGCGCATGGCGGCGACGTTGCCCGCGATGAGGAGCGCATTCGTAGGTGCCTTGTCGGAAAGTTCTGCGAGTGCCACATTGCGCACGCTCGATGTGAGCCTCTCAATCTGGGAGCTCGATGAAGACTCGCTTCTTAAAAGGAGGGCTGGAAGGTTCCAATCGCGCGCATTCTGGGCTTCGTCGAAGCGCGTTACGGCAACTTCGACATCTGCAATCCGCCGCTGAATCTCAGGAGACAGGTTGACCGTCAGTTGGGCAATCTTTGCTGGGAGCGCAGCCTCATATGTCGGCAAAATCTTGCGTCTGCGACTCTTGGGTATGAACGCGAGCTCGTCGTAATCCCTTTCCCATGCGCATGTCTCATAGGCTACACTCGGCCACATGACTTACTCCTTGCGAATTCAATGTCGATTCTGCTAGTTTACGGAAGTGAATCATAGTACACTTCCGTAAAACTAGCAATAGATGTCATCATTCGTGTGCCTCTTGTGATTACAGATGTTTCTTCGTTTGACGAGGCCGGCGCTCAGCTCGTCCGGCTGGACGCTCACTTCCAAACAGATTGTCGAGCCCGCCGAGCGCGTTTGCATCACGTTCTCCCATCCCCTCGCATGAGAGCCCTAAAGGGAATGTGGCGAAGTGTGGCGGCGGGGGAAGGGAGGGGCTCGACGTTGCGACCCATCTGGGCGCAGTTGGTGCAGCGATTCAGGAAGATTCTGGCACGAAAACCGAGGTATCCCACGACGGGGGCTTCATTTCTGTACTCCATCGCGGGTTGCTTTTCGGTCGTAAGAAGAATCCCCAGGTCAAGGCCTCGCTCAATTCGAGAGCGACCCACGACTGCGCCTTCCGCGTGGGATACCTCGGTTTTCGTGCCAAGATCTGTCTTGAGGGCTGCACTTTTTCGGGCCGCTGTCCACTGCATTCGCTCAGCAAGCAGGCTTGTCCAAGAGCGTTGAATGCTGTCCCCGCTATATCGGGGGTTCGTCCGATTGTTGGAGGCTCGCATTCCCAACGCCGTTCCCGGACTCTTGGAGAGCGTTCAAAGTGCGTCCAAGAAGCTATTTTGGCAGGCTTTCCTCGTCGAGCAGAAAATCGAACACGGACATAGTCAGAATCCCCTCGTTGTCGTAAGTCGGCTTCACCACATCGCGCACGAGCACGATCTTGCTGAAACTGTCGGGTACTTCGCGAAGTGGGGCCTTTTCCTGGCGTGTCTTCTCCTCATCCGGCAAGTGAAGCGCCGACTGTATGTAATAGCGCCGGGAACCTAGATTCGCGACGAAATCCACCTCGAGTTGCTTGCGCACTACCTTGCCGTCGACGCGCCTAGCCTTCGCGACAGAGCCGACGTCGACGGAAAAGCCCCTCGCGCGCAGCTCGTTGTACACGATGTTCTCCATGATGCGGGTCTCCTCGACCTGCCTGAAGCCTAGTCTCGCGTTGCGCAGGCCGATGTCCTCGAAGTAGTATTTCTTAGGACTCCCGATGTACTTGCGTCCCTTGACGTCGTACCGGCGGGCCTCTTCGATGAGGAAGGACTCCTCAAGGTAGCTGATGTAAGTGGAAATGGTGTTCGCGGTGATCTTCGAGTTCAGAACGCTTTTGAAGGTCGCCTCGATTTTGGGTGGGTTGGTGAGCGAACCGATGGAGGATGCCAGCACGTCCACGAGGTCTTCGAGCTCTTGGGTCTTTGCCACTTTGTTCCTGGCCACCACATCCTTCAAGTATGTCTCGGAGAACAGGCGCTCTAGGTAGCGTGACTTTTGCTCGTCCGTGCGCATGCCAAGAAGAAGGGGCATGCCTCCGAAGACGACATACTCGGCCCAACCCTAATATTTGTCTCCCTCAAAGCCTTGCATGAATTCGGAGAAGGACAGTGGTCGCACTCGGACCTCGTCTCCTCGTCCGCGAAACTGCGTCATGGCGTCAGAGGACAGCAGTTTGGAGTTGCTGCCTGTCACATAGACGTCGACATTTCGCATGCGCAGCAGGCCGTTGAGAACACCATAGAGGCGAGGAGGCTCGTGCCCGCGCAGCTCCTCGTCGGAGATCGCGTATTGCACCTCGTCGAGCATGACGTAGTATTGCGACGTCTTATTCGCTATCTTGGACTTCAAGTAGCTGTCAAGCACACCCGGGTCGCGCAGGCCCCTGTTCGCCTCCTCGTCCAATGCAACCTCTACGATACGATCGTCGTCGACCCCTAGCTCGTCTCTGAGGTAGTTGCCGAAGAGTTCGAACAGCAGATATGTTTTGCCGCACCGTCTGACGCCCGTGATTACCTTGATCATCCCGTTGTGCATTCTGTCTATCAGATTGTTTAGGTATCTATCCCTGCGCACTTCCATGTCTGCCTCCCTCAAATTTTCATTTAGTGATTATGTCATATGTTGCATTTTCGCTCGATGTGAACCCATGGTGCGATGCAATTCGGTCATGGAGTGTTTGACAATCAGGAACGTTCGCGGCGCAACGGTCGTTCCCGTCCGTCAGGCATGAAAGTCGCTTCAGATCTTTGCGCTGAAGGTGGCTGTCGGGAAAGCGTTAGCTGTTGGAGTGAAAGCTGATTCGAGTCCAGCCTTTCTGAATGTTCGTCATCGCCACAACGACGTGTGCGCTGTGGCGGCCTTTGGGGCGCTATCTTTTCGCGGGTAGGCGCGATAGGCGATTAAACGATTCTCGATACTCTGACGATAAAAGCGATAATGACGATAATCGCGAAAGGCCAAGTGGGATTGTGGAGGGAAAGAGCAAGTCCAAAACTAACCCATTCTAGCCAACGGCAAACGCTGATCCACCTGCGCCTGTCGGGCCCAATCAAAGATTGGGCAGAAGATAATGCCTAGTATTTCTGGGCTTCCTTGAGCGCTTTGAGGTAGGTGGCGTAGTGCTCTACCCGGTGGGCATCGCTTGCGAGGTAGTCGACCAGCCCGTTCTTGAGCAGCGCCGTGGCGGTGCGCCGGCGCGGGTTGAAGATGCCTCCTTCCACGAAGTTCGCGGAAAGCTGAAGCCGGCAGCCCATTTCCCTCATCTCGCGCGCGACGTCGATATCCTCCTGCACGGGCTTGTAGCGCTCGGGGTGGGCGATCACGATGTCGACGCCCTTGCCCTGGATGGTGTAAATCGCGCGCTGCCAGTTCGCGGGCAGATGGCTGTTCGAGAACTCGAGCAAAAGCAAGTTGGTGTCTTCGATGCAAAGGCTCGGCGCCGCGTCGAGCCCCATGTCGGCGAGCTTCTTCCAGTGAACCTCATATCCCAAGCTCAGGTGCACGCCGTTCTTCTCCGCATGCGCCTTGAAGGCCCGATAGCGCTTTGCGATAAGCTCTGCGTCGAAGTCGGAGTGCTTGCAATGCGGGGTGCACACGATGCGATCGATGCCGGCGTCCCGCGCGGCAAGCAGCATCTGGTGGGACTCCGCCGGCGTGCGCGAGCCGTCGTCGACCCCGTTTAGGATATGGCAATGAATGTCGAACATGCCCTCTCCTTTCCCACGCTGCCTCGCTGCCCGCTAGTTTACTGCACGTTCACTTCGCCGCACGTGTCTGTGCCCGCTCTCTTGTCGAACACGGCGGCCCTATTTCTCGCTTCCCACCTCGTGGTAGTACACGTTGATAACCGTCTCGTACACGTTCGTCTTGTCCAGGTAGAACTCCGCGAACTTGCCTCCCTGCTGCATGGTGCCCTGAAGGGTGGTCATGTCGACCGACGTGATCCCTGTCGCCAAGACGGAGCTTGCCAGGTAGCTGAACTCGTTGAGCCCCAAGTTCGTCACGGCATAGTTCGAAGCCGTCGTGTATAGGTTGACCAGCGTCCCGACGTTGCCCTGGGCACTCGAGAGCGCCTGCTTGCAGAAGGTCTCGACGAACTGCGACTGGCGCGTCTGGCGGTCGAGCGACGACGTCAGCACCGATGTGTCGCGCCATTGCACGTACTTGAGCGCGTTGCTTCCGAACAAAACGGTCGGCTCGCCCTCGACGATGTTGGTGTTGGGAATCGACTGTGTCGGGGTCAGCGACACGCCACCAATGGCATCCGCGAGCGCGCCTACGCCGTCCATATCAAGCGAGAAGTAGTAGCTCACGGGCATGTTGTACAGCACGCGCGAAACTGCGGAGGCGGTGTATTGGCTGCTCAGTTCACCGCCGTCACCGTATGCATAGGCCAGGCACAGCTGCATGGTCGACATGCCGGTGAAGGTGTCTCCCATGAACTCGCCCACCTCGACCATCGAGTCGCGCGGGATGCCGATTCCCGTCGTCTCGCCGGTGTCGAGGTTCACGGCGAGCACCATGATGGCGTCCGCCTGCCCGACGCTCTTGCCCGGCACAACCTCCTCGGTCTGGCGGTCGTAGCCTATGACGGCGACGGAAACCATGTTCTCGTTCAGCGCGTACGTCTTCCCGTTGTACTCAACGGTACGGCCCTCGTCATAGGTTACGGCGCTGTCATCCGCCTGGATGTCATCGGCGGTGTTGGCTTGCTTCACGGCGCTCTCGCCAGACTTCATGAAGGCGAAGGCGGCGATGGCGATGACGACCGCGATCGCCACGAGAATCCCCACGACGATAGCGATGCGCTTCAAGATCTTCTTGCGACGCGAATGATGGCGCTTCTTCTTCCTGATGAGGACCTCTTCCTCCATCGTCTGGGGCGCCTCGGGGGTCTGGGCCCCCTTGGGAACCACGGGCGCCTCGGGCGTTGGGGTTGTGCCGCCGCCCGCCTCATCCAGGGCGTTCGCTTTCTCTTTGAGTGATCCTGCCGCAGCGACTATCGACGGTCTGAGCATCAAAGCTGGCGACAATCCCGAGATTTCCTCCGCGACGATCCAAGCCAACCTCGCGTTGAACCCTTCTGTGACGGCGACGGCGGAGCTGGCTTTCGGTAAGGGCTCTGAGACCCTTCTTGACTTCGAGGATGGTAAATGCGACGACGTGAAGCTCTCCTACAAGGGCTACAACTATTACCTCCCAAGAAGCAGCGTCGGCATCGCAACGGCGGAAAACGGGCAGGTGCATAGCGGGAAGTACTCGCTAGCGCTGAACATCGACTACTCCAACAGCCTGGAGTCCGGATATCAGATGACGTCGCTGTACCTTCCAGGCGAGCATGTCATCGAGAACGCCAAAACTATCGGTATGTGGATGTATATCCCTGACGACTACGTCGGTCTCTGGGGGCGTTGGGTCCTCGATGTGGCAACCACGAAAGACGAAAACGGAAATTGGAAGTATACTCGCGAGACTGGGCAACTATACGACGGGAAGAACGGCGCGACTGGCGTCGTGTCCTCCTTTAACGAATCGGGTTGGCACTACGTTTCGATAGACGTTAGCAAATACAGCGCAGTGCGCTTCGCTGACGGGGACGATTGCTTCCAGTTCTACATTTCCGATCGAGACGGTGCAAGCTACAACTACTACTTCAAGAATCAGCATAATGTCAACGGCAACTTCACGGTGTACGTCGACGATGTGACCGTTGACTACTCGAGCGTCATCGACGATCGCGAGGCTCCGGTTTTCGGCGACGCGAAGTACGCGATGAGCGGGATGTCCGATGCGGCGGTTCTGAAGGACGGTGCCTCTATTGCGGGCAACTCGGTCGATTTTTCTGCGGCTGTAGGCGACGACACGACGAAAGGCAACGCAACGGGCATCGATCCTGCGAGCGCCAAAGCCTATGTCGACGGCAACGAGGTCCCCGCAACCTACTCTGGGGGAATCATCAGCATGGACAGCGCGGCTTCACTGAGCGCCGGCAGCCACAGCGTCAAGTTCTCCATTTGCGATAAGCAGGGCAACAAATCTAGCATCAAGCGCAACGTCGAGATAACCTCCGGCGAGGCCGCACCGATCAAGGTAGTCGCCCATGACCCCAACGCTGACAGGGTGCTGCTCGGGTCGGTGAACTACGTCGATATCGTGGCGAACGACGCTTCGAGCGTGCAATCGGTGACCACCAAGCTCAACCTCGACAGCATGAGCAAGTGGGAACTCGACCATATGAGCGTCGCCTCCGGTTTCAAGGCGAGCTACAGCCTCGACTCCACGACCAATGATGTAGTGCTTACAATCGATCGCGTCGGCGGCGTTTCGGAGCAGGGCGAGCTCGTCCTGGCTTCTATCCCGGTTCGCGCCTGGACGCTGAACAACAGCGACAAGGTTAATCCTAGCAGCTCGAAGGAGTGGACGCTTGCCGAGTTCAAGGCGAGCAAGGAATTCTGGCCCATCGCCATCGACCTCAAGGTTGACCAGGGCATGGCAACCAGCGTCGACGGGTCTGCCTCTTCCTTTGCCGGCGACGGCGTGTTCATCTGGACCGAGATGTGGGCGAACTACGGCAACATGGTCAGCACCGCTGAGGGCAAGGCGTACTTCGATAGCTGGAACGGCGGTCACGTGCATTCTGCTGCGGCACTTCCGGACAAGGCTGCTACTTGCACTGAAAAGGGATACGCTGGCCGCACCTATTGCGATGGCTGCGATTCCGTTATCGACTGGGGCCAGGAAATCGATGCCCTCGGTCACAGCTACGCGCTCGTCGACGGCGTGGCGAAGTGCTCGGCTTGCGGCAATCTGCTGACGGGCTCGCTGAATGGCAAAGATTACATCAATGGTGAGCTTGTCAAGGACGGCTGGACGTCCGACGGAGAGGCTTATTACGTCGACGGGGCTAAGCTGACTGGCGTCAAGCTCGTAGAGAAGCCCGACGGCACCGAATCCCTGTGGTACGATTTCGGGGAAGACGGTACGTGCCAAGGCGCTTACACGGGTTTGTACTACGATGAAGGAGCTGGCGTTTACCGCTATGCCGTTGCTGGCGCTCTTTCAGACGGCTGGAAGCAAGTCGACGACGAATGGTACCTCTTCTCAAACGGAAAAGCCAAGGTCGGTGAATTAAACAACGGCACGGTCACCTATTCCTTTGAGCAAACGGGCCGTTTGGTTTCCGGCATCTGGTACGACGACGGGGTCGGCATGAAGTACTATTATGGCCCCAGCTTCTATCGCAACCACACTTCGGAGATTGGTGTCGTGTGGGCGCAAATCGACGGAAAAACCTACGGTTTCGATCAAAATGGGCATCGTTACGAGGGCTTGACGGTCGCCCAAGACTCCACTCGCGCCCCTAGAGCCTACCTCTTCGATGAAAGCGGCGTTTTCCAAGGTGAAAGCGAATATACTGGCACCATCGAACGCGATGGGAGCATCTACTATGTTGAGAATGGCGTGGTGCCTGGAGTGGGTCTCGTGAGGTCCGGGGACGACTACTACTTCGTCCTGCCCTCCGGCAAGGTCGCGGTCGACAGCGACAGGTGGATCTCCGCGTCTACCTCCAACGGCCTCCTTCCCGCCGGCAACTACCACTTCGGCGCCGACGGCAGGCTCGTCCAGACGAGCGGCGTCGTGGACGTCGACGGCACCCTCTACTATTACGAGACGGGCTCCGTCCAAGGAGGCAAGGGCCTGGTCGAGGTCGACGGCTCCTACTACTACGTCCTGCCCTCCGGCAAGGTCGCGGTGAACAGCGACAGGGCGGTGCCCGACGGGCTCCTGCCCGCGGGGACCTACCGCTTCGGCGCCGACGGCAAGTTGATTAATCCTCCGATTGCGGCGTAAGCACGTTGAGTTTATTTATCTGAGGGCGGAATCAAGGGATCTCGGTAATCGGGTGAGAGCCATCTTGCCCGATTACCGCCTCACATTTCTGCATAATGATGTTGGAGAAATGCGAGGCGGTGTCTTTGCCTCATTTGCAACAGTATTAATAAGGAGAGCGACCTTCTTGCGCAGCAGGAAAGGCAAGTATAAGCATTGAACAAACTGGCTCTATCGGGAATTGTATGAGTTACGACCTTAACGAAAAAGCAACGCAGTCCGTCAAATGGTCTTTGCTAACTGAAGTTCTGGTGAAATTGATTTCGCCCATCACTCAGCTAGTCTTGGCTAGAATTCTAGCGCCAGAGGCATTCGGTGTTGTGGCAACTGTCACGATGGTCACAAGTTTCGCTGACATGCTTTCTGATTCGGGCTTTCAAAATTATCTTGTTCAGCATGATTTTGATGATGTTGAAAAGCTGCGCAAAAGTGCGAACGTCGCTTTTTGGACAAATCTGTTCATTTCCCTATTTCTTTGGTTGCTCATAGGGCTATTCCAAGATCAACTTGCCTGCCTTGTTGGCAATCCTGGTTTGGGGCCAGTCTTAGTTATTGCGAGCCTGTCGTTGCCTCTGACGGCGTTTGCTAGCATACAGCTTGCCTTATATAGGAGATCGTTCGATTTTAAGACGTTGATGCCGATTCGCACGATTGTTGCGCTCGTTCCTCTAGTCTTGACGGTGCCGCTCGCGCTTTTTGGATGGGGCTATTGGTCTTTGATCATTGGAACTATCGTAGGTAATCTTGTTAACGCGATAGCATTAACGATGATGTCTTCTTGGAAGCCGCAACTATTCTACTCAATTGTTTTGTTGAAGGAGATGTTTTCCTTCAGCGCTTGGTCTCTCTTGGAAGCTATTGCTATTTGGCTAACATCGTGGGCTGGCACTTTTGTTGTCGGTAGCTTACTTAATACCCATTACCTGGGACTATACAAGCAGCCTATGACATTTGTAAACTCAGCATTCGCCCTTGTCACAAATGCGACTACGCCTGTGCTGTTCTCATCTTTGTCAAGACTTCAAGATGATAGACCTGAATTCAGGACATTTTATTCAAAGTTTCAGTTTTCTGTCGGTATGTTTGTCGTGCCGCTTGGAGTTGGCATTTTCTTCTTCAGGAACTTCCTAACTGATTTGCTTCTCGGTCCCGAATGGACTGAAGCTTCTTTGATGCTTGGTGCTTGGGGGTTTTCGACAGGTCTAGCGATTGTTTTTTCGCATTATTGCAGTGAAGTATATCGATCTTTGGGCAAGCCAAAAGTTTCTCTGCTTTCCCAATGCCTTTATATGTTTGCTATGATTCCGTCACTCTATTTTTCTGCAAACATCGGCTTTCAATGCTTGGTTGTTGTCAATGCGGCAATTAGGGTAGTAGGTATCGCCATCAACCAAGTTTTACTTTGGCGAATAGCCGAGATAAGTCCGACTGAAACTTTTTTTCGTCTTCGTACGCCGTTAGTGGCATCGTCATTAATGGGGGTCGTAGCGTGGTGCGTATCGAATGCGGTGGGTTCATCTTGGCTTTTAAACATTGGGGGGATTGTTATCTGTGCTGCAGCTTATGTTGCATTCTGCTTGATTTTCAGTGATGGAAGAACATTCATAAGAAGTCTTCTGAGGAGATAAAAAAGCTAATGTGGGTTGCCCTTAATTGATTTCGAGTTAGTAGTAGAAGGAGAAACAAGTGGGCTGCAGAACGATCTGCATAACAGGCGCAGCTGGATTTATCGGCTCGTTCCTGGTAAAGAAACTATTAGAAACAACCGATGATCGCATCGTTGGACTAGATAACATGAACAGCTATTACGACCCCGGAATCAAGGAGGCGCGCCTTCGCATGCTGGAGGAGGCCGATGCTGACGATCGATTCACGTTCGTACGCGGTGACCTGTGCGATGCCGCGTTGATTGAACGCCTGTTTGCTGAGAACAGTTTCGATGTCGTAGTAAACTTGGCGGCACAGGCGGGCGTTCGCTACTCCATCGAGAACCCAAAAGCTTATATTGATAGCAACCTGATTGGTTTTTTTAATATCCTTGAGGCATGTCGCCACCACCCAGTTAAACACCTGGTATATGCGAGCTCAAGTTCCGTCTATGGTGGCAACGAGAAGGTTCCTTTCAGCGAGGGCGACCGCGTGGATTCGCCTGTAAGCCTATACGCTGCCACCAAGAAGAGCAACGAGCTTATGGCGGCGGCGTATTCGAAACTCTACTCCATTCCCGCCACTGGCCTTCGCTTCTTCACTGTTTACGGTCCCATGGGCCGGCCTGACATGGCTTATTTTGGCTTTACGGAGAAATTGCGACGAGGCGACACCATCAAGATTTTTAACATGGGCGATTGCAAACGCGATTTCACTTACGTGGACGATATCGTCGAGGGTGTATGCCGCGTTATGGACAGTGCTCCTGAGGTCAAGATCGGCACTGATGGCCTGCCTATGGCGGCGCATCGCGTGTATAACATCGGCAATTCGAATCCCGAGAGCTTGCTGGGCTTTGTTGATACGCTGCAGCGTGTGCTAGTTGAGGAGGGCGTGCTTCCCGTCGATTTCGATTTTGAGTCGCATAAGCAGCTGGTGCCCATGCAGCCAGGCGACGTGCCTGTAACCTATGCGGATACTAGTGCTCTGGAGCGTGATTTCGGTTACAAGCCAGCGACTCCGCTTGAGGACGGTTTAAGGGCTTTTGCGAAGTGGTATCGCGAGTATTACCTGGCCTAGCTTATCCCTAGCGTTTCGGCTTCAGGGCGCTACTAACGCACTTTGCCAAGAAAGGAAGAAGGAATTAGACATGAAAATAGCCGTCGCCGGCACAGGATACGTGGGTCTGTCTCTCGCTGTTTTGCTCTCGCAGCACAACGAGGTTCATGCCTTGGATATTATTCCCGAGAAGGTTGAGAAGATCAACGCTTTCAAGTCGCCAATTCAAGACGATGAGATCGAGCGCTTTCTAACGGAGGCGCAGGCGGGGGAGCGCAAGCTTAACTTACATGCCACCGTGGATGTTTCGGAGGCCTACGCTGGCGCAGACTATGCGATTGTAGCAACTCCGACAAATTATGACAGCGATAAGAACTTTTTCGATACTTCGTCAGTTGAGGCCGCCATCGAGGCCATTCGTTCGGTAAACCCGACTGCGTGGATTGTAGTCAAATCGACCATTCCCGTAGGCTATACAGCTTCCCTATGCGAAAAGTTGGATGACAGCCGAATCGTGTTCAGCCCCGAGTTCCTGCGCGAGAGCAAGGCTCTCTACGACAATCTGCATCCTTCTCGCATTGTAGTGGGTGCGGCGAAGGATGACGCAGAAGCGGTCGCCGCTGCCGAGCAGTTTGCCGAGCTGCTCGCTCAGGGCGCTGATCCCGCAGAGCTCGAGCGCGTGAATGCTGACGGCACTGTGGGCATTCCGAAACTCGTGCTGGGCACCACTGAAGCCGAAGCCGTGAAGCTTTTCGCTAACACCTACCTGGCATTGCGCGTCGCCTACTTCAACGAGCTTGACACTTATTGTGAGGTGCGCGGCTTGAATACTCGCGACGTGATCAACGGGGTATGTTTGGAGCCCCGCATTGGTTCCCACTACAACAATCCTTCCTTCGGCTATGGCGGCTACTGCTTGCCAAAGGATACGAAGCAGCTTCTTGCCAACTACAAAGATGTGCCGCAGAACCTCATCGAGGCCATCGTCGCTGCCAACCGAACTCGCAAGGATTTTATTGCTGACGAGGTGTTGCAGATGGTATGGGAAAAGGTATACGCCGGGAAAGAGAAGCCAGTTGTCGGTGTGTATCGTCTTACGATGAAGTCGAATTCAGACAACTTCCGAGCTAGCTCCATCCAGGGTGTTATGAAGCGCGTGAAGGCCAAGGGTGTGCCCGTGGTGGTCTACGAGCCTACGCTTGACGCGTCGGAGTTCTTCGGCAGTGAGGTGACGCACGATTTGGCCAGGTTCAAGGCTGAGTGTGACGTGATTGTGGCGAACCGCTGGAGCGACGACCTGGCAGATGTTGCTGACAAGGTGTACACGCGCGACCTGTTTAAGAGGGACTAAGGGGATATTAGATCGATGGATAGACTATCTTTCGCAGACGACGGCCGCCTGAAGCTGCTGGTCATCGTGGGCACGCGCCCGGAGGTGATTCGCCTGTCCGAGGTCATCAAGAAGTGCCGCCGCCACTTCGACTGCCTGCTGGCGCACACCGGGCAGAACTACGACTACACCTTGAACGGCATCTTCTTCCGCGACCTTTCGCTCGACGACCCTGACGTGTATCTGGACGCCGTGGGCAGCGATCTGGGCGAGACGGTGGGAAACATCATCGCCTCGAGCTACAAGCTCATGGTGCAGGTGGAGCCCGACGCTCTGCTCATCCTGGGCGATACCAACAGCTGCTTGTCTGCCATTGCGGCCAAGCGCCTGCACATCCCCATCTTCCACATGGAGGCGGGCAACCGCTGCAAGGACGAGTGCCTGCCCGAGGAGACCAACCGCCGCATCGTGGATGTTATCAGCGACGTGAACCTTGCCTACTCCGAGCACGCTCGCCGCTACCTGAAGGACACCGGCTGCGCCCCCGAGCGCACCTACGTGACGGGCAGCCCCATGGCGGAGGTGCTGCGCGCGAACCTCGAGAAGATCGAGGCGTCCAACGTCCTTGGCGATCTGGGGCTGGAGCCTAAGCGCTACATGCTGCTCAGCGCCCATCGCGAGGAGAACATCGACACCGAGGCGAACTTCACGAGCCTGTTCACGGCTATCAACGCGCTGGCCGAGAAGTACGACATGCCCATCCTATACAGCTGCCACCCGCGTTCTCGCAAGCGCCTGGAAGCCACGGGCTTCAAGCTGGACCCGAGGGTCCGAATGCACGAGCCCATGGGTTTCCATGACTACAACTGCCTGCAGATGAACGCCTTCGCAGTGGTTTCCGACTCGGGCACCCTACCCGAGGAGTCGAGCTTCTTCGCGAGCATAGGCAAGCCTTTCCCGGCGGTGTGCATTCGCACCTCGACTGAGCGCCCCGAGGCGCTCGACAAGGCGTGTTTCACGCTGGCGGGCATTTCCGAGCGAGGCCTTCTGCAAGCAGTGCATACCGCTGTGGCTTTGGATGCCGAGGGCAGCTATCCCGAGGCCCCGGTCCCCGACTATGCCGATGAGAACGTGTCTACCAAGGTAGTCAAGATTATCCAGAGTTACACTGGCGTGGTTGACAAGATGGTGTGGCGCAAGCAAGGATAGCCACGAAACGCATAACAGCGGAGGAGCACGATGGGAAAACGGGGTAGCATCAAAGAGGCGAAGCCGACTCTGGCGGGTGTTCTAACTGCCTACGAGAAGCAAGTTCTCAGAGATGACGTCTTACGTCACTCGCAGTCGCAGGAGCACTTTGAGGAGTACAGGGATGTGCTTTCGTTTCTGGCCGGCAGGGGCGGGATGCATCGAGAGTACAAGCACTATGCGACCCGCGCCTGCATAGCTGGCATCTTGAGGAGCGGCGCGTTGTCCCTGACCGACGGTACGAGCTGGAACGACAAATACGACCGGGAGCACTTCAACCCCTCCTTCATGTCAACTAAGCGTTTTGGGGCGTGCTTTTCGGCTTCGTCCACTGAAAGTGTCGCGATGTGGATGCTCTATGGGGGCATGGATGGCAATGGCGCGATGATCAACTTCGATCGCCGAACGTTGCAGGGGGCGATGGGCCGCGAATCGTACGAATGCGGCTGGTTCGGTACCGACGGGAAGTTCGAGTGCGTCGTGGAGCTGCCTGGTGACAGGCTGAGTCTGCGCCTCGTTGACGTCCTTTATTTCCAGAATCATGCTGACGGCAACGTCACCGTTGGCAGGCCGTCGATAGAAGGGGGCCGTCATGTTATGGATGGCCGGGCCTTCAACGGCATAGAGCAGATAGCGAAGCACCAGTCTTGGTCCTACGAGAACGAGGTGCGGCTCGTCGCCACAATCAGCAAACTCGACTTGGTGGGCAAAGCGTCGCACGTCAAATGCGTCAAGATCCCGATCGATTTCGATGACGCTTTTGTGGCCGGCAGGGTGTTCGACTCGCCCGTTTCCGATGGCGGAGGCAATTACCGCGACAGCGAGCTTCGCGGAACCGTTGACTGGAACCTCTGCTCTGGCTGCGTGAAAGCCGGTGCCTGATGCGACTGCAAAAACGGAAGCTCTGGATTGACCGAGCTTCTGCCTTGCACTTGTTCAATGCGTATGCTGCCGCATTTGACAAATATGGCCGTGCTGAGTTTTCCTCTCGGGAGGAGTATCTTAGGTGCCTCTCTAAACTTTGGTTTGAAATATACAACCGACATGGAGGTAAGAATGTCTGCATCCCCATCTTGGGGTCTGGGGCCGCTGAGTTCGTGGGGGAATCTGGAAAGACGGCTACCCAGCAAGAATGCTTGGACATGATGCTGCGCTCGTATTTGCTGTGTACGCACAAGGTGAAATCTCCGAACAGGTTATGTATTGTCTGCAGGCCCCAAGAGGGCTTTTCCATTAACAAGATTGGCCTTGTTTAGACGAACAAGAGATTGGGGAAAGCTAACGTTTCTCCGTCCAAGAAACCTTGACCACTCTAGGACCATACGGATGTACAGCGCAGAGCAAAGGGCGAAAGCCATCGAGACGTTCGCCAGGTTTGGCTGCAGCGCGGCCGACACCGTAGCGAAGCTCGGCTACTCAGACCGCGTCATGCTCCGCAACTGACGGAAGGAGTGCCAGCTCGGTGGCGATGAGTTCCTGGAAAGGAAGCATCGCAGGCCGAGGTATTCTGATAAGGAGAAGCAGGGCGCGGTCGATTACTGCCTTGAGCACGAGAAAAGTCCAGCGCGCACGGTAAGGGCCATGGGGTACCCGAGCCGCGAGGTGTTCGGCAACTGGGTCGATGAGCACACCCTGGTGATTTGCGCCGTGCGTGAGAAGGGGTGACGCGTGCGCCGCGGGGCGGAATCGTGTCGCTTCTGACAATCGTGTTCTCGCCAATGCTGCGCATGTCATATCATCAAGCTTATCGTGGCGGTTTGGGACAGTCTTTAGTCGAGAGCATTTGGATTGCCGGAGAAAGCGGAGGAGCGTGTGACTTTGATGAGCAGAGAAATCGAAATCAGGGATAGAATCGCCAGACTCGATCCCGCTGGCTTCCAGAACCTTGCCCAGGAATTGCTTACGCAGCGCTTTGGATACGATAAGCCCGTACACAGGGGGTCTGCCGCCCGTTCGGCGGCAACGGCCCCGGGGACGCCGGACACAATCTGGCTTTTGCCTTGCAACAAATTCGCCTATCTCGAATGCGGCCATTATCCGGATAAAGCTGAAGCGAGGAAGAAAATTGAGGCGGATATCAAGAAGTGCCTGGAGACTGAAAGGAAAGAGCTCGATCCTGGGCAGCTGGTCAAGATAGCCGTCGCATATTCATGTCGAAGGCTAGACAGTTCTGACCTCAGTTATCTAAGGGGTATCGACGATCGCGTCGATCTTGTAGGTCCGGACGAAATGGCGAGTTTGTTGGCCCGACGGTACCCAAATCTCGCGAGAGAACATTTGGGCATCGAGGTGGGTACTGGGCAAATCATGTCCCCGGACGAATTCGAATCCGCGGTTGAAAAGAACAGCTTCGCCTCTACTCTGAAGGTTGATTTGCTTGGCAGGGATAAAGAGGTCAACGAGCTGCTCGCTGCGCTTGAGGGGGATCAGCTCGTCTTGGTGCATGGGTGCCCTGGATGCGGGAAGACCAGGCTTTGCGTGGAGGTCCTGCGTCGATATGCAGATGACAGCGGCGCGTATCCTCTTGTCATCCAATCGAACAAGATGCCGATCTGGAACGATTTGGCCAATGATGTCCCTAAAGAGGAATCTTCGATACTTTTGCTCGACGATGCCAACGAGCTTTCCGGTCTCGAAGGTTTTGCGAGCTTCGTGTCTGGCAGGGACAATATCAAAGTCCTTATGACTGTGAGAAATTACGCATTCGAGTACGTGAGGAGCTCCGTCTCCAAGTTCTGCAAGCCTTGCCCCTATGAGGTCGGCCCGCTCGACGAGGAGACGGCCTTGGGCGTGGTCGAGAACGGATTCGGTATCGCGAAGGGGAGGGCCTCCGCGGATATCATCCGCCTGTCGAGGGGCAACATGCGCTTGGCCTGCGCGGCGGCCGAGGTCGCCAAGGAACGTGGAATCGAGGTATTCTCCACGATGCCGAGTCTCATAGAGGCTTGCTACGGAGAGAAGGCTTCTAATCTGGGCGGTGATGCCAAAAGGGCGGCGACCATTGTTTCGATTCTGGGCCCGCACAGGGTAGAGGGAAACGAAGACCTTGATAAGCTGCTGGCCAAGGCGGGGATCTCCCATGACCGTTACGTCGATGCCTGCGCCGCTCTGTGTCACGACGAGCTGGTGGATGCCTGCCAGGGCATGGTGGCGGTGGCGCCGGGCGAGCAGGTTCTGAGGGATTATTTGCTCTACCGGGCTTTCATCGCCGAGAAAAGCCTGTCTCTTTCCGACGTCGACGAGCTGGAGTGCGGCAAAACTCAATGCCCCAGGGTTGTTACCATCCTCGTGAACAATTTCTACAGCGACGAGCTTATCTCCTCCTTGAAATTGCAGCTGGACGACATTTGGGCGTCGGCGAACGAGGAGAAGCGATGGAAGATGGTGGGCGAATACCATTTCCTTCTAGGCGAGAAGGGTCTTGGACACATCCTCGACGCAATCGAGAGCTGCGAACCCGGAAACTATGATTACCTTGCCTGCCGATTCGACAAGGGCTCCGGATTCTATTCGCCGGAATCTCGGGTCCTCACATCGCTCGCGCCCTTTCTGCATGCCCCTCGGTTCGGCGATCCTGAAGAGCTCTTTTTCATGGCATTGAAGAAGAACATTCTGCCTCCGCGGGAGGCGAGGAAGGCCCTCACGACGACCATGTGCTTCAGCGAAAACTCCTATTCGGACGGGTTTCGATACGAGAACGAGGTCATCGAGCGCCTCGCGTATGATTTTCGCAGAACAAAAGAGAATAGGTACGGGGTTCTACTTGCCTATTATGCCGAGGCTTTGCTGTCGCCGACGTACGACGGCCCGACAAGGATGGAGGGAAGCAAGGTCACGTTTATCCATGGAACCCATGTCTACACCGAGGGTATGATCGGCTTGCGAAAGCGTGCGATCGCCTGCCTCAAGGAGTTTAGGGATTGTCCGGAGCTGAGAAGTCTCTGTGATACGGTGATTACTGGTGTTCGGGGTATCGGCGGCGACGACGGGGCCGGTCGGTTGTGGAAAGAGACCCTGGAGGAGCTATATAAAGGATATGTTTCCCGAATTGAGTCGATTGAGATTTGCAGCTTGCCTGGGTTTGTCCAATTGGAGAAAGAGCTCATTTCCCAAGATGTCATCGCCGAAGAAGGGCTCCCGTTCCTCGACGCGACGCCCGAGGAACGAATCGCAGTCCAAATCTACTTAGACGACTCCTGCGGACACGATATCTCGGAGGAATTGACCGAGGTTGTTCAAACAGCCAGCTCGGCAGAACTGGTGAAGGCGATCTCGATTGTGTGCTCTGCCGGCCGGCAGAGCTCAACTTACATTCCTTGCCCAATCCTGAGGGACGTCATGATTCTTGGTGCTGATACTTTGACCGAATGCGCGGATTCGATCATCCTGTCAGATGTTCCCTTGTATGCGGTCCCGGACGATTTGCTTATTCGCTGGATTGACTTGCTCGGCATCGATCGGGTTCGCAGTCTTGCTCTGAAGCGAGAGGAGAATGAGATTCCCGAATGGCTTTGTCGGATTGACGAAGCGCGGTTTAAGGAGTTTGGAGTCACTCCCGAACTGGCAAGGGACATTGAGGAAGGAGCCGACGAGTACGGCGAAACCGTTTCATATGAGGCGGCGATGGAAATCGACTCTGCTGTGCCGGGCTTTTTCGCTAGGTACGCGGCCGGCGCCCTGCAGAAGCTGGAAAGGGGCTCGCACGCCTTTTGCAGACTTCTTCCTAGCAACATCAACAATGCCGAGCAGAGGGCGTTTGCCTCCAAACCGGAAATGCTGTTCCTTGCGGAAGAAATCTTGCTTAATCTCGTAAGCGGAACAAGTTCGAGTTCCTATTGGGATGAGGACCTCCTTCGTTTTATCGTTGCTAACGATGATCAATTTCCTGAGAGGGCAATGCCCGTACTCATGGAGTTCGATGATACTTATGCGATGGAGCATTTGGGCGAGGCGGCATGGAGGGAGGAGAACGGCGAGGCCGCAACCGATGGAGCATGGAAGGGAATAGCTGGGTTTAAGACGAGCATGCCGCGTATGGTGAAGTCTTTCGCTTTGAAGCATTTTCTTAATTACGCTATTGAGCATTGCGGCGATGCTGTCGTGTTTTGGTTGGCATCGCGTTCGATGCGCGATGGGAAACTTGCCGACTATCTGCCTGATGTCGCAATGGAGTTACCCAAGAATCTGAAGGTCAAGTACATAGTCTTACTGTGCCAAGAGGGCCTTAGCTCGGAAGAGCTCAAAAAGGTCCCAGTAATCATGTCTTCTTTCGGCGCATCGTGGAGCGGGAGCGAAATCCCATTACTTCAAGGGAAGATTGACTTCATTGAAGAGGTGATCGAGAATTTACCCGGAGCAGCTTTTATAAAGCACCGTATGGTTTTGGAACGTACGATAACCTCGGCGGAGCGACACATAGAAAATGCAGAGGTTCGCGAGTTTCTCCATCCGTTTTAGCGGTCGTGGCCCGCGCTCCGAGGAGGCTTCTCGGGTATTTGTGGGGGTGCGGATCATTCTTTCGGCTATGCGATTGGAGGATGCTGACGTTTTTTCATGTCAAAGCGTTCATGCCCGCTCTGGACTGGTCAAGGTTTCTTGGACGGAAAAAATAAGCTTCTTCAGGCAATATCTCGCTCTAGTTCGCACGGGGCGTTATAGCCGATCGATGAGCGCA